>Ga0065711_1043831_pt1:0-7500 | contig 14486 bp, 4 predicted proteins | sample Hoacrofraction12_FD_59098 | JGI IMG/M metagenome (GOLD analysis project Ga0065711, IMG submission 59098) | Hoatzin crop microbial communities from Cojedes, Venezuela - Epithelial fraction 12 v2 (version 2) | ecosystem: Host-associated > Birds > Digestive system > Esophagus > Crop | place...
CCCGCCGGGCTCCCCGCCGCCGCCACGTCCTCGCCTCCTCCCTCTGCCCCCGCGGCACCCGGGGAGAGCCCCAGCCTCGGGGGCCGCCTGCCAGCAGCGCTGCCCGGCCGGAGGGAGCGGCAGCCCCGCGGTTCGCCCAGCCGGCCCGGCCCCGCCGCCGGCTCTTCCCAGGCGGGGAAGTATCGCGGGCTATTGGCCCCATTTTTAAATAAATCACGTCTGTTTCTGGGTGAAGAAAATTACTCGGGCTGATTAAATGAACGCGCTGAACGATCGTCGGCGCTCAGAAGAAGGAGAAAGAAAACCCCACCCCACTGTGCCTTATTTTAATAGATGATAAAATTGCGATGGGCGAGGAGAGGGGAAAAAAGGGGGGGAAGAAAACTTTGTTGCTAATGAGAAAAATGCGGCCGTGCAAACAAAACTGTAAAGAAAGAAAAAGTCTACTCTTGAATAAGGATTAATTCAACGCCTGTGAATGGGAAATCCTGCGCTGGGTAATTGCGGGGAGGTAGCGCGGCGCCCAGCTGCGAAGCGACGCGGGCACCTTTGTGCGCTTGCCAGAGGACAGCTCTGGGGAGAGGTAACTTCCCCGGGTCCCCACGATCTGGTGTCAAGTAACGGGAAATTTAGCATTCCGCATTTCCAGAGCGAATTATTCCTGCCTCCCCCGGCTCTCCGGCAGCTCTCAGGCGCGGGCCAGCCGGGCGCTCCGCCTGACGGGGCGGGGAGCCCCAAACCCGCACCCCGCGGGCCACGGCCTCAGCACCCTCGGGGGACACCCCCGGCTTCGGACCGCAGCTGCCTTCGGGGGCGGCTGGGCAGAGGGAACGAGCAGCCGCTCCGCGCTGCGGGGCAGCAGCCCGGGACAGGGGGGCGGTTGGTTCCTCCCCCCAGCACCCACCTTCACAGACGGCAGCGAAAGAACCACGAAGTGAAACAGCAGCAACACCCGGGCAGGGCCGGGCATCGCACTGGCTTCTCAGGGGCACCACCGCCCAGCCGCGCTCAATCGCTGCAATCAGGCGGGCGCCCCGGGGGGCCTCGCCCTCCGCGGCCGCCGTCCCCGGGGCGGCCTCAGGGAAAAGCTGGGGGGCTGGGGGAAGGAAACCTCCGTCGCCCGTCGCGGGGGGCAGCCCCCGGGGCGACCGGCGCCGCGCCCCCGCTCCCCCTCCCCGGCGCGGGGAAGTCACCTCAGTCGCGCCCAGCGGCCGCCCGAGTGCGCGAGCTGCCCCCGCGCCGCCCCGCCCCGCCCGAGGGAACGGCGCAGCCGGGAACCCCCAAGCCCTAAAGCGCCAGAAAGGAAATTGCCACTTTTTTTCTTCTTTTTCTTTTCTTCCCCTCTTAAAAACGCCAGGCGCGTACGTTACCGAGCGGCAGGGCGTGTCCGGCAGCCGGGTGCCCGAGGACGTTCGCGAGTGCGGGGCCCGACTGCCCCGGGCCTCGGCGCCTTCCCCGGCGGGGCTGAGGGGCCCGCGGCTCCCGCAGGCCCCGCTCTGACGCGAGCAGAGCTTCCGAGGGCTGCAGCCGGAGCCGTCAGCGAAACTCACGCCACCTGGAAACCCTCCCAGAGCACTGGGGTCTGCTCACCCTTCCTTGCTTTTCTGTTGCACAAACCTAAACTCAGTTCAAAAGGAGAATTAGTTAGTATTTCATTGATAAAATCATGAAAATCCGTTTAATTTACCTTTTTCTGAGACCAAAAGGTGACTTGAAATTCTTAAATATTCACATTGACGAGCCGGCTGGCTCGGTGTACAGCTTACATCTTCACAAAAAAGCGTATCATGTACCAGATGAACCATCACATTCAAACGGGAAAAAGTTCTAAAGACGTGAAGTCCAAGAGGTATTCAGACTACAGCGGCAATACTTTGCTAAGGATTCATAATCATACAGAGGGTAAAAGTCCTCAAGAAAAGTACTTCTCACCCGGTTTTTCAGTGTTAAATCCTCTCTGATGCCCAATTTACAACTCAAGCTGCTAGGGGGAAGAGCAAAGCAATGACTTCTTGTTTAAAAAGACAACCAACTCCCCCCTACACTGATATTGAAAGAAAATCCCTTAACACAAAATACCTGAATTTTGGAATCGTAAACAAAAAAAAAACGTATTCACATGAACATAAAATTGGTTAATCCTGATGATTTTTTTGAAGGCATAATTTGAAGGCAGCCACACTGATTTATTTTTCATAAATAATAATGTGAGGAGATAAAACTCCACTGGGTGAAAATACTGGGCTGAGTGCTGTTTCCCCAGACTCCCGCCGAGGTGAACGACCTTTGCAGGTGCCCAAGGGAAGCCAAATCATGTGCAAGGCCAAAGCAACTTTTTTTTTTTTTTTTACAGTCGAGTTATAAACCCCATGTAACACATGGAGGCTTGCAAGTAGACATCTTAATACAGATATAGCAGCGTAAGCATGCCATAAACATACAATCTCATAGAATAAAATTAATATCAAATATAAAGCATTTCAACCAAATCAAGCCTTAATTGTGATTAATTGTTTCCTTCCAAGGAAACTTACCTAGGCTCAATAAGGTCTGCGCTAGCAGCATTTTTTTAATAAAGAAATTTAAAATGCCAAAATATCTACAATTTTATGAGGAGAAGGAGTTGAATAGTTAAGGAGAAATTTCCCAGTATTAGGGGGTATGAAAAATATACTAGCAATTAATATGCAATACATATATGTATACCCATACTTACAAATATAAACACACACATACAACCTGGACAGTTCATGTTAACCAAGGGAAAGGCTAAATAATACAAAGTGATTACTAAATACGGTACACTTTAAAAACACAGAGACAGCGAATTTTATCTGTTGCAAAAATGTATTTGATTACTCGAGTAAAATTACAGTATCTCTGCTGTTAGTAAGTATTAAATGTTAAAGAAACTGGACTTCTTTTCCTTTCAACTTTCCGAGAAAGTGCATGTAACAGTCCAAGGTTCCCCCTGCCCCCCCAATACCTAATACAAAATAAACAAACACTATACTTGTTCCCTTGGTCAAGGAGTAGGGCTTGGTCTTGTAAGGAACATATGTACATTTTAATGAAAGTGATGTCTTATTGTATATACAGGAGCATCTACAGTTGTCCACGGAAGTTGTTCAAGATGCCATACTTAGCAGCATTGTGAAAGTCCAGCACATTTTCTATAATGAATATACCTACAAGGCAAAATGTTACGTCTCAGTTTCAACTACCAAAACAACACTTCAGTATCTTCTCTAGTAATCTGCGTGCTTATTACTGTACAGAAACGTATTAACATTTAAGACGACTCAAGTAAAAAGCACAATACAAATAACAGTTCAAAACGGAAAATGTTAAACCTACAAAAATTAAAGCAGTTTTAATTTTATAATAAAAATCAAAAACTGATCTGTGTAAAGGACCCACACTGTTCAGTCTACGTTCTTTCAGTCCTTTTCTAAATTCTGTTTGGAAAAATTAAACAACGTGTTTGCTGATAAAATTTCCAGCAGGATCAAAGTGTACATTTATATACAGATTTTTATTAGAGATCTAATGCATCACTGAGGCATCGCATCAATACCAGAGTTCATGTTAAACTGGATATAGAAAATAAGTTAATGCCAGAATAAGATTACCTAGCAGAACAGACTTGCAACTGCCATAAATGTTACAGCAAGTTTACAGCACTCTAGTCGATTAGTATTTAGTTCAAAATACAGAAGACCAAAGTTAATGCTTGCATTTGTTTGCAAAGCAAGGTTATATCACTAATAAATAAGCTCTCTTAGAACTCTAGAAGTAGAACACAGTACAAAAGAAAGTCTTTGTAATGTTGTAGCCTGCAGCTTGAAAAAAGCAACCTGCACTATTTGCAGGAATGTTTTTTCTAATTTGTTACAATTTCTTTGTTGTCTTCCACGAAGCGCGTAAAACGGAAGTTTGTCCCGTTTTCATTGCTTGCCATTTTCTCCAGACCAGCTAGAGGTGCGTTGGGTTCTGAATTCTGGAGCTTCTCCAGGCTTCCCGTCAAGCCACTGATGGGAGAGCTGCCACCACTGCCCAGGCCCCCCGGCGCCGGAGGGATGCCGCCATTCTGGATGACGGAGATCTCGTTGGTCTTCATGGCCAAGCCGTTGGAGAGTGCTGCTGCGTACTGGTTCCAGAAGCTGGAGGGGTCTCCATTGCCCGACCGCGCAGCCAAATCCTTCTGAAACATTTCTGGGAACTTTACAGGATTGCCTCCTAGAAATGTCATGGGGCCATCTACGGAAAGTCGTCTGCCTCGTCTTGCAGGAGTACTGTTCCACATGTGAGTGCCCATGTGAACCTGAAAAGAAAGAAAGGAAGAAAGAAACAAACAAAAAATAGGGGTTGACAGGGATTTCAAACTTCTTTTGATCACAGAGAAGGCAGCAGTCCATGAACATGTCTAGTCTTGTTACATAATGAATGGTACTAAAGGTAGCGGATGCAGGGCTCAGTTTCCCATCTGGAATAATAAATAAACAGCTTCTGGATTAGCCCATCACCATTACCCAGAACACCCTGTTTTCCTGCTGAACAATGCATTGCTTGTCACCCTTTTCTTTATTACATGTATTTAGTTTATAATGACTTCAGGTTATTCCGTCAATTGCAGATGGCTGCTTTCAGGGCTAGAATTGCTATGTCCACTTTCATTGCAATGCTAAGTATTGTATTTGACACCCTTTACCCTATAAACGTCCTTTTCAGACAGGCAGAAAGTATCCTTTACTGATTGCTCATCGGAGAGCCTCGTGTATAGACAGAATGGCCTGAAAATAATTATTCATCTCACATTACTGGCAGCAACCTCTAGAGAAATACTCTGTCAACAGAAAAATGTACACAGTAAAGCGCTCAACTGGTGTTCTAAAACTTAAGTCTATTTGCTTTTTCAAACACATATCAGTAGGAAATGTTAGTTATATAATCAATTAAAGTAATGCCCATTAGTTCCAGAACTATGTTAATAGGTTTTTTTAAACACTCATCTTCTTACATGATAGTTATGAAAAACAGCACATTCAAGAGCCTTTCACTTCTTAAAGAGGTGTGTGAGTTACAAAACACATTTCTTTGTTAATTAGTACTCCTTACCATCATTTGGCGGTTCCGTTTCACACTCTACATAGACAATCTTTGCTGGCAGATAAATTTTAATTAAGCATCAAAACCAGCTCATGCTTCAGACCGGCTGCCAACACGAGTGCTCAACAAGAGGCCATCTAGGTCTACCAGAGCTGACTAAGCACACCATTTGTCACACTACAGATACCCAAAGGAACCACTGCTTGCAACATTAACAGGTGTAAAAAATTTTTAAAACCCAGTGAGGAGAAAATGAAACCTAAGAACAGCAAGAGGAGAAAGTACCTTCAGATTGCCTTTTGTTGTGAATGCTCTTCCACATATAGTGCAGGCAAAAGGTTTCTCACCAGTGTGTGTCCTTTCGTGGATCTGCAGAGCACTGGAGGAAGAAAATGTTTTCCCACACGTGTTGCAGTAGTGCTGTTTGGGGGTTCTTCTGGGAAGAGCAGGGAGCAGGACTGGAGACGTAGCAGAGGAGGACAGTGGCCCCGAAGCAACTAGACCAGAGGGTGCTTCTTTGCTGTCCTGAGGAGAGCTGTGCACAAAGCCATTAACCTCGGTCTTTATGAGCGATGAGAGTGAATTAGCAGGCATAACTGAAGAGTTCTGATTAGGGCCGACACTGGAATTGGGCTCAAAAAGTTGTGATGGTAGATCTCGCATTTGATGTGTCAACATATGCTGCTTCAAATTACCCTTTGTGGAAAAGCCACGATTGCAAACTGTGCAAATAAATGGTCTCTCTTTGGTATGACTTCTGTAATGAATGTCCAAGGCACTCTGACAAGCGAATGTTTTGCCACAAATGTCACATGCGGTGTTTTTAAATTTACCTCTATCTCTGAAAGGAAAGAGCATACTCAGAGACTCTTCTTTAATCATTTTATCAGTGTTACTAGACGTCAAGTCCAAAGCACCACTATTAGCAGGGGTTGGAGACAAACCGTTGGCAAACTCACTTGGTAAAGCTCTGACTGGTTTCTCTTCGATACTTGGTGACTTGTGGTAATCATTAGTGCTGTTGGATGGGGACAAGGCCTGCATGGAAGAGGTAGACTCCGAGACAGCAGGGCTTCCAGCACTCTGGCTTTCCATATCACCACCAACAGATGACGAATCGTTAGTCAAAACATCCCCTTCCACTGACCCATTTTCAACTGACTTTAAGCTTGCCTGAAGTTGTTCAGCAAGTCCTGCATTGATCATCTTCATCTGATTTTCCAAAGCAGCAATACTTGACATTTCTAGGGGCAGAGGGGAAGAAGACAAGCTGTCTTGTGATGCATCCGCAGATTTAGGTGTATCTGGCACGCTGCTGTCAGGACAGTCTTCCATGTTCTCATCTGAGAAGTTGTCTAGATCATCAAAATTCTTATCATCAAAAGATCCCGTATCTGATTCCATTGACTCAGGGTAGTTTTCTGTCACTGGGGTGTTGGGGATCTGCCCGCCCATGTGCATTCGGATATGCTGCTGCAGCACAACGGCGTTGGTGAATTTCTTCTGGCAGATCGGGCATGAATGTTGTACTTTCAGCGGGGGCATGGCACGGTGGACACTGTAATGAGTCTTTAAGTTGCCTTTAGTAGTGAAAGCGCGACCACAAATTTTACATTTAAATGGCCTCTCACCAGTATGTGTGCGATAATGCATTTTCAGCGCACTCTGGCAACTGAGAACTCGGTGGCAAATGATGCACTCGTTAGGATCAGTTGCCTTTTTGTCAATGTTTTCTACCAGTTGCTGCAATTTTGATGTTTCAGATGCTGGCGTTGAATCCAATAGTCCTCCAAACGGAAACTTTGCCTTAAATTGCTCTGACATTAGAGGCATCAGTGGGTTTGTAAAAGTGGGGACACAGCTGGAGCCCGAGTCTGCTGCTGGTGAGCTCATGGAACTGCTCATGTTAGTGATGGTGCTTGCGTTTTGAGAGTTTTCTTCCATTTTGCCATTTGAAGTAGGCAAAGCACCGGCCTCTACCTCATCAGAAAGTCCATTGGAAATTTTTGATGTGGGATCGGCTGTTCCCGAGTCACTCTTGACAGAGCAGGGAGGGCTAGCGGAAGGATTGCTAATGGGAATCGGCTGAGGCTCCTCCGTTTTGATGAATGGGGTCAAGCTTGGAATCGTTGGTGGGAGTGGGAGGCCAACAGAAGTCGTCAGGGTGGAGAGGACTGGCTTGCTGTCCAGCCAGCTCGTGACAGGTTTCTCTGGTGGTATAGACATCCCATAAGGAATACCTGTGCTTGTGGGAATATTGTCCAAATGCTCCGGCACTGGGTACGGATTCATTTGAATATGAGGGTATTTTTCTTTATGACGCTGAAAGTGGACTTTTAAGTTTCCCTTTGTGGAGAACCTGTTTCCACATATGTTGCATTTAAACGGCCT
>Ga0065711_1043831_pt1:12500-14486 | contig 14486 bp, 4 predicted proteins | sample Hoacrofraction12_FD_59098 | JGI IMG/M metagenome (GOLD analysis project Ga0065711, IMG submission 59098) | Hoatzin crop microbial communities from Cojedes, Venezuela - Epithelial fraction 12 v2 (version 2) | ecosystem: Host-associated > Birds > Digestive system > Esophagus > Crop...
TCACAAGATAAGGTGGGTATTTGTGCTCTTATTTGACTCCATTCCTAAACTTTTCCATATCGCTGCTGGCAATGGAATTATTCTATATGTTAAAGCTAAATTTCCTCAAAGATTCTCTAATCTGGTGTCAAAAAACCCTAATAATCTCAAGCGACCTCGAAACTAAGAACAAATTCGTCCTAAAGAACACAATTTTAAAAAAGTCTCCCTTATGGATGAAGCAAAACGAACACTAGATGGGGTTCCAGTTGCAACAGTTTCTTCAAAAAGTTCAGTGCAGTTTCACTGTTCCAGTGACACGTAAAAGAAAGGCTCCTTAAGGCTATATCTAAACTTTGGCTACATAAACATTGGCAAAGGGACAAGAAACTAAATCCCTGTTGTTTGGAGGGTAAAACGGAGCTATGGGAACTACCTGTCAATCTCCTCTTCGGGGGTCTGGCATCTGCGGGGTGACAGGGGAATAGGGTTAGCAAAAGAAGCAAAGCTGATAAGGTGAAGCTAAAATAAACTACTAACTTCCTGCTAAGCAACCCGTAAGACTCAATTCGGGGGTCACTGGCAAGATATTGAAGTACATATTGTGATCTGAACCCTGTCACCTTTGGATGGAAGGAGGCTAGCAAAGGTTAAAACAGCTGAACACTTGAGGGTTTTTTTTTTCCCCTAGCACCAGCCATACAGACACGAAGCAACAATTTCACTTGCGCATTTCAACTTTCATTTTTTCAATACTGCAAAGCATATAGGCGCGATGCACCTTCAAGCATAGCAAATACACACAGCAAAGCTTCTTTGGTGGGCATTTGGCAGGAGATGCTGCTTTTGCTTTTTACAGAGAGTTTCAAGAAACATTATTGTGCTTTCTGGGAGGCACCTCAGGTCACTTCAATAAAGATTCATATTTCCACGATTAAAACATGAATACGGTTAAAAGCCAGTTATGCGATAAGCACTAGTACAGCTAAATATACAGGAGGGCTTGTCCTCGGGGAGCCAGATGCTACTTAGCATCAAAAAGATAAATAAGGTACAAACTAAAACATAAATATTTTGCAGAGAGACAAAGATGTGGGTTATGTAGGGGAAACACACACAAAACGGTCTGAACTAAGGCCGGGTTTAGACAACTTCCACCATATGGGTTTCAGTAATTATTCCTGAATTGCATCTGCATAAGTGATATTTCACAAGGCCCTCTACACTTTGGGCTCACCTTTGGAAAAAACAGAAGTGCCTGTATTCTGAACCAACAGACTGCAGTTACCGAACAAAAAGGCCTAATTATGTCACAAACTAAAAGCAGCCTAACTAAGCAATTATTTCTCTTAAGCACCCTGTCCTTCAGATCTTACTTAAGAAAGCGATCATCATTTCTCTCATTTCATGGGCCCAGTAAGAATTACGTTGATGATCATAATGCTGCAGCAGGAATTTACCAAAATCCATTACTGACATGAAAAGGCACTGAAAAGGTTCTGACAAGCCTGTATAGGGAAGGGCAGCAAATATTTTCTCTTCCTCAAAGTCTAGCTGTCTTATTTCTCCAATGTAACTTTTGCCTTGGAAAATGACGCTCCAAGAATATTCTTTTACAATTGGGAATGCAATTCTAACCAAGTAAAAAAAAACCAAAAAAACAAAAAAAAAAAACCAAAAAAACGAACCAAAACTAAAATGTCACGAAAGTGGCTGGAGTTATTAACAAAAGGAAATAAGCCCACTATCGCCTGCCCACTTCCTATCAGTAATTAGTTACTTGTTGAATATAATTTATGCTGCAAGTAATTTCTGCTATTAATGAGAGCCGTTCTGGTTAATCCAATACGAACTTTAACAAATGTGCACATGCACAGGATTTTACAAGGCTAAACTTATTTACTAATCGATTGCACCAAAAACACATTTTAAGTGGAAAGTCTTCCTGGTACGAGTGAACTGCATGAGCTTTGAACTTTACAAAAAAAAAAAAAAAAAAAAAAAAAA
>Ga0065711_1043833_pt1 | contig 14486 bp, 9 predicted proteins | sample Hoacrofraction12_FD_59098 | JGI IMG/M metagenome (GOLD analysis project Ga0065711, IMG submission 59098) | Hoatzin crop microbial communities from Cojedes, Venezuela - Epithelial fraction 12 v2 (version 2) | ecosystem: Host-associated > Birds > Digestive system > Esophagus > Crop | place...
AGCCAGGGCACACTGCTGGCTCATGGTCAACCTGTCGTCCACCAGGACACCCAGGTCCCTCTCCGCAGAGCTGCTCTCCAGCAGGTCCACCCCAAGCCTGGTGCATGGGATTATTCCTCCCCAGGTGCAGGACCCTGCATTTGCCTTTGTTGAACCTCATCAGGTTCCTCTCTGCCCAACTTTCCAGCTCTCCAGGTCACGCTGAATGGCAGCACAGCCTGCCGGTGTATCTACGACTCCTCCCAGTTTTGTGTCATCAGCAAACTTGCTGAGGGTGCACTCTAACTCTTCATCCAGGTCACTGATGAAGAAGTTGAACAAGACTGGGCTGAGTACTGACCCCTTGGGGACACCACTAGTTACCGGCCTCCAACCAGACTCAGTGCCGCTGATGACAACCCTCTGAGTTTGGCCACTCAGTCAGTTCTCAATCCACCTCACTGACCACTCATCCAGCCCACACTTCCTGAGCTTCCCTCGGAGGATGTTAGAAAATACAGTAGAAGATGTAATTTAGTGTGATTTGAATGCTGGTCTAGCAAAAGTTTGCTGAAAACCAGTTAAGGGCCTCACATTAGGAGTAGAACAATTTGCTCAAGTATTTAGCCTAGCATTATTAACAACAACAACTACAAAATCTTTCAGCAAAAGTTTTGCTCAGCAGTCACCAAATGACTCAGTCATGGTAATCATATTATCAGGAAAATCCAAAAAACACGAGAACAGAAAAACTACTAAGGGGGAGAAGATTAATAATAAGCTCTGTAATACAATACAAAAGTAGATAGCTTAGAACTTTGTCATGGCTAGCTTCCGCTATTTGCTGTATGAGAGTCAGATACCAGTGGTTTGAAGAATTGGAACACTTGCTAAATGCTTACCAATGTGAAATAATTTCTTTAGCCACATCAACTCTGCTACAGGAAAGTGGCCATAATTACCTACATTTTGGGGATATTTGATAGCACACAATTTTACAAAGAACCACTTCAGCTCTTTGTATAACTCTGTGCCATCAGTTGAGCTTTCAAATTTGCCTTAATTTACTGAAGTGTTCCACCAGCTCCTACCCGCCTCTAGGAATTAAAAGATTAAAGGCTGTTTTCAATGTAGCTCAGTAGATGGTTACAGCAAAGCATCTCAGCCATAGATCTGTAAGACCAGTCCTGCAATGAAAATCAGTCAGAGCTTTTATCCAACCTAGAAGTAAAAGTTACCAAGTTTACTGCATAACACCCTGGAAAACCAAATATGACCTCAACTCTAATTGTATAGCTCATCTCCAATAATTTGTTTACTCTTTTCTTTCACACAAAAGTCGATAATGGTCTAAATTTGCTGGAATTAACCTAAATACTACACAAACCCTGCTAACATAATGTTGTTCTTTTAAAAATAAGTTTCTGAACTTACAACTGTGGCTGAAAATGAACAAAACAAAGGCACAGTTACTAAATAGACGTTCCAGAGTTAAAGCTGTAAGAGACAAAAAAGATGATGTAGCAGAGATAAGTGAACTGTACAATGTTTGATTTATTTCAGCAAAAGCATCCAAAACTTGAAAGTCCATTCTCACAGAGGCAAAGTATTAGCTCGAGCAACTTCAATGCAAAAATTGTGCAATAACAGAAGCATGAAACTGGCCTGAAACATTTGGATGAAACTTAATCTTAACCTGTTAAATGTATCGAAAATATCAAGAAAAAGTAAGGATTTGTGGGATATTTGTAATAATTTCTGGTTTGGTTTTATACTGAAACACGCTGCAGACTAATCTCTCGAGACAATGTCTGTTTCTGTTACTAACAGAATGTGAAAAGGCATTTTTTAGGTTAAATAGACAAACAAAAGCAAAACAGAAGTCTAGACTATTATATTATTTAGCAGAATTTGCAGTATCTTCGCAGAAATATCTAAAGATTAAGCTAATAGGAAGAGCTTCTAGTCTTTTGTATTGCCCATCTAATGCCCACATAATGTGCATGTAGAAGCTCTATTAACATGCATTGTAGTATCTTGGGCCTGATGCTCATAACAATAACAATATGGAAAAAGTTTCACAGATGGATTTGCCAGACATGACAGTCAATATATAAAAGAATTCAACCACCCTTCAAGCATGAGGAAACTTTCAGAAGCATATTTTACCTCTAAAATATTAGGAGTTGAAGAGCTTCAGTCACAAAAACCAAAAACATTTTTAAGGAGTTAGTGTGAAGGATCCAGTAGCATTTTTAGACAGCCAAAATATGGCTAATGAATTAGGAAGACAAGATTTGAAATAGTAGAGAACTTCCAGGGAACACTAGGTTACATTTCAGCAGACTAATCCGGGTAAGAGAACAGTAAACGAGCATAAAAATACTGGAAAATATCCCCATCTAAACAGACTCAAGATGAAGTCAGTAAAAACTGCCAAAAACATCTTTAACGAGCTTCCAAGCTTAAGTTTCACATCAGAAGAGATTCCCAGCTGAGAAGTGGAAAGAAAGACGCGATGGGCATCTCGGAAAAACCAGATATCTTTTGTAAAACTAAATAAATGTGGAGAAAGAAAAAGCTGTTGATGGTCATACAAGCAGTACGTGGGTTTACATAACAGCATTTTCAATACATAAGAAAATTAAGTTTCAGCATCTCTGAAAAATTAAAGTACTGTAATGAACCACTCCCCATTCTCCTTGAACCCTTACAACTTATAAAATCTGCCTTTGATGTTGCAAATGGAGATCCAGCTCCAAAAAGCAAAATCTGGACTTCATCTCCTAAAAATAACTCTGTGTTCATATTTATAAACACTTAGTTAAGATGACAAAAATCCTAACACACAGGGCTTTATCATGGCATACCAATTGCAAGAGCTCACTTAACTTTAAATCTTACAACATGTATTTATATTTCATTGTAACAAAGAATAGTTGTCTGTTGTTGCTTACATAGATGTTTCTACAGAGCCTCAAATTTCTTAATGCATTTGTTTTTTACTGTTAACTAATCTCAGTGAGTTCAGTTCAAAGTCCTCACTCAAGCAAAACTCACAGTGAACTCACTGTCAATTCCAACAAAGTAAAGCTTTTGGAAGCAGCACAGATAGAAGAATAGATTTTGAAAAAAGACCCAAATAAACTAAAAAAACATACCCCAGAAGTTAGTCAAGTGTCCTGTAAATTCAAGAGTTAGTCTTCTTGGTATTTATTGCAGTCAATGTACTTTTATAGAGAGTAATTCTGTTCTAGACACTACTTTGAATTTTTATTTTTACTTTTTGTTCACTTCATGAGATTAAAAAGTAAAATAAAACTGTGATCTTTAAGACAGACAGACCAAAATGTATAAAAGCACTTACAAATTCAAAATTTCCCACAATTACATGTTACAAAACATATGCCTGAAGATAGACATGCGTTCATACTTATGATATAAATTACAGCCTTAGCAGTACATGTTTTATCTGGTGACCTGAAATACCAGAAAATAACTTTGTTAAACTTATCAGAAGTAAAGACTCATAAAATTGTTCAAAAGCATGTGCTGACTGTTAACGTTTGCTGAATTTATTTTGAAGGCAATTTAAAATACCTAAATCTTAAGCAGTGAAGTCTGATACTTCCTGCTTGCTCCTTAAACTTGGCAATATTGAAAATTTTATTGTAGCAAATAATCACTCTACATTATAGAAAATATTTGATGCTTAAGGAATTAGCAAAACAACACATCTTAATTTAAATATTAGTTATGAAAGTTTAACAGTAGCAATGAAATATTCACCACATCTTACTAAGAGCTGGTAAAAGTTCAGTTGGAGAGCAAACAGAATATATACTTTTTCCTGGACCTGTAACAGAAAATGTAGCACACACTTTTCTGACTAATGAGAAAGATCAACAGTAAGTCCGAGCAATGCCCTAAATGCACCAGTGAGCTCTTTTGCTGATCAAATAGCAATAAAATGGGTACATCTGTTTGTTGACAGAAGATCTGTCATGAGCACAGCACCAAGAGCCTGTTCCCAGATATCCCAAAGCACTACCGGACACAGAAAAGACTCCAAGAAACTTACAGGTTTGCTAAGCACTTAGTTTTTTGGGAGGGTTGTGACCTGTCTTTTTCTGAACTGAAGGACTTAGAAAAGATTCTGATGGAAAACCTCAGCCTATCCTTTCCATTAGGGAACTTTCTGTGGGTTTTCTAACAATAGAATGAAGCTTTTTCCCCAAATTATTACATAAATATATAACATAGACAAGATAAATATTTTGAGAAGTCTTAATACAAGAAGAAAATATTTAGCTTTCAGAATTGAGTAGTTGGTATGTTGTCATCACTACTTTCCCACTATTCATAATCACCATCTCTTTATAGAAACCATCTCTTACCTTTCATTTTAAAGTCAGTTCTTTAGTAGGAATGCTCTTTTTCGTACCTGCTTGCATAGGGTCTAGCAAAAAGTGATCTTAAACTCTGAATGGGATACATAACAGGTAAGATCTTCACCAAACTCTCAAAAAACCTCACAATTTCTCAGTGAAAGATAAAGGAAACAGCTAAAAATGGTCAAAACATGACCCTAATAAAATAATTTGTGAGTGCAAAATAAACCCTCTCAAGCCCATCTGCATATACAACTATTTTAAGCTATTACTAAGATTTATTGTGTTCTTATAACGTCACAATATTCACATTGTTTTCTGGTAACGAAACTGTTTAGATTTCAGGAGAAAACCAAATCCATCAGGAGGATAAATGGTATCATACATCTCTCACACTGAAAAAATTATGCTAGAGGCATGCAGCAGTCTGAGACCTATTTCAAAACAAGACTTATCTGTATAGAAGAAGTGATATGATAAAAGTAAAATACAACAAAATGTTTATGATGCCTGTGAAATGTATGATGAAGTCTGATTTCTTCTTCTTTTGCCAGGTTCATTCATACTTTGATTTATCCTGAAATGACTAATTTCTAATAATTGCCACCATCTCCTAAGAAAGATTATATGTAGTTCTACATCTGAATCTGGACTTCACATACAATATCTCTACCACATATGAATTATGAATAAAACTAAAGCTGCAATAGAGACTTTATGATGAACCAAATTATTGTATTAAAATCATTGAAGCATTTGTAAAGCTCAGTTTATTATGCCAATAACTTCTCCTTGCATTTTATGGAATGCTCATCTGAAACATAAATTAAATTCATAGCCAGAGATGTCTGTTTCAGATTTATGAGAGATATTATGATGCAATAAATAGCAGCTACTGAGTATGTTAGAGTGTTCTGCTCACTCTTACTCATGTAGTTACGGATTTATAAATTACAGTGTTCTGTGATTAAGATGGGTAATGAAAAGTAAGTTCTCCTCTTTCATGGTATAACACTTGGACTCGGATAAAAAGTTCTGGTCTGTTCCCTCTAAGCTCACTCTCTTCTGCAATCTGTAAAACCCCCTCAATGATGGGAACGGGCTTGCCAAAATGTCAGCAGCAGGCAGCCCTCCACTGCTTCCAGGCAGCCTACCTACCACTCCCTCCTAAACGAAGTGTTTTGGGATCCACAAAAACAAATCTCTCAGCATGTAAACTGGTATAACTTTTAGCTGAAGAATTTAGTGCTATGCAACCCAATCTCATCAGGAAACTTAGGGCATTTGTAGGACACTGCACTTGTGTATTCCTCTGCTCTAATCATCAAGGAAGACACCTCTGTAATACATACCGAGAGAAACAACAAAAAACAGGGCAACAATCTGCACGTCCAATTTCAGTCGTTCTTATTAGGTTTTCCACTGATACCAAACCTTTGTCTTCCAACTGTGCCTGACAATATTTTACTGACAGCATTATTTTGAATATAAGCCCTGATACTTAAACGGTTAAAGACATACGTGTTAAAAAAAATACAATTTAACATTAAATCCCCTCTTTACAACTTAGTGTTTATTAGTAGTTTGGAAATATGATACAATGGTGCCCAAAGACCTACTTGTAAATCAAATCTGGGGTGTGAGACTTTGTTTCTCTGTGTGTTTGTAGTTATTACCATTAAAGAATGCTATTTAGAGTTTCAGGCATACAGGAGGTGAGGAAAAGATATGATGTCCAGGAAGGTAAATAATACAGTATGTCAAGCCTTTGAAGATGTATTATAATCACTCAGTTTCTTCTGGAAAAGTATACACATTCGATGAAGCATGGAATAAAAATAGAATCACAGGCATGCCTGTATAGATATGTACAGTTGTAGAAGGCACTCATTTACCTTCCAAGTCAGCCTGTTATAGGAGAAATTTGGTCAAGGAGTCGTTTTACTACTGTGGTGAGCTCAAGATAATTTTCCTTTTAACACAGGTTATTACCTGAAGCTCAGCAATGAAACAGTATGGCTACATTTCTCCCACTTAAATCAGTGCCTGGTGGGATAGAATAGAAACATGATTACCTGTATCTTTCCACAGAAATAGCCCTAGATCATATGGGAAAAAATGGTAAAAATAAGTTTCACCATACAGAGATAGCAGTTCTATAAACAATATATGTTTATTTATACAGAGAAATAAACTTTGCCAGTAAGTTGACAAGGCTGCCAGTACTATTATCATTAGCCTATTATGCATAAATTTAGCAGCATAAATTACTTTTTCTGATGGGCTGGGTAACAAATAAGTAAATCTGGAGATTTTATGAAGCAAAAGCAGCAGCAAATGTAGCATGAAAGTAACAGAATTAAAATTATTCTATATTCTGCCACAGAACGGTAAAGATCTGAGTCAGGGCAAATAAATGTTAAAGATACGGAACTTCTCAACTGCAAAATAAATGAGAGATTCTAAGTTAAATAATTTTTCTTTTAAGAAATCAAATATTAGCTAGAGTCTCCGGCAACTATTTCACTAAACAATATTTTTCTCCTTACTTGCTGCTGTTTTCCTGTTTCAATTGTTTTCAGGATAAGGAAATGAGATAAGACAATGGAAAACACATTAGAGATGTGATTAGAGCCATTAGAGACACTAGAAATACCACTTTATATTGCATTAAAACAGGCTGATGGTAGAGCTGAGACAACAGAACTAAAAACAAGAAAGCTTGCAAACTAACTAAACGGTTAAAATAGTTAACATATGCATAGCCTACATGCTGTACATTGAAATCTTCACAAATGATACATGGAAAGTGTTTAAATGACGAAGAATAGCTTTAATACTACACTAAATACTCTACTTGGGAGGTTCTACCCTGGCTGAGGCCCAAGCTCTTTCACACATCTTTAGCAAATCCTTAATGCCTATAGACAAGAAGACAAGTACGTACAGTTCAGATGGATTTTCAAAGGAAGGGATCACTTTATAATTATGAATATTATTTGTAGATTTGCAATATGTGAAAAATGAGGTTCTGTGCTCAGGAGAGAATGATGCCTCACTTCCACTTTGCTTCTGTTTGACAAAATGTCAGCACAGAATTCAAAGTCAGGTCACCATCCAAATTTCTTCTGAAATCTCAGTCTTTGCCTATGCAGAGTGCAGGAGATACAGCTCGACAACCCAGTCATTCAAGCTGACATGCTGGTTCCTACTTCATGTTCAAAGAAAACTCATGTGTACATACACACGCAAATGTTCAAAAAAAGAAAGAGCATAGTTCTGAAGCTGAGGATTTGCTAATGCTTCTGAGATTCTTATTTAAAGACTAAAGAATAAGTGGCACTACTTAAAAGACGTAATTATACTAGTCGTTTGTTGATAAAATATAGCTACTTTTTGCTAACAGATTTCTGAGGTTATCAAAAGATTTGTGTTATGAGTACATAATTCAATTTATTTATTACTATTATGACGCCAAATCAAACAAATACTTCCTATAAAAGGAGAAGGAGCATGAGGGCTCAGTACTGGGACCAGTGCTGTTTAACATCTTTGTTGGTGACACGGACAGTGGGATTAAGTGCACCCTCAGCAAGTTTGCAAATGACACCAAGCCGTGTGGTGCAGTCAACACTTTGGACAGAAGGGATGCCACCTGGAGGGACCTGGATAGGCTTGAGAGGTGGGCCTGTGAGAACCTTGTGAAGTACAACAAAGCCAAGTGCAAGGTCCTGCACATGGGTCAGGGAAATCCCAAGCAAAAATACAGGCTGGGTGGAGAACGGATTCGGAGCAGCCCTGAGGAGAAGGACTTGGGGGGTGCTGGTTGACAAGAAGCTCAACATGACCTGGCAGTGTGCGCTTGCAGCCCAGAAGGCCAACCGTATCCTGGGCTGCATCAAAAGAAGGGTGGCCAGCAGGTTGAGGGAGGTGATTCTGCCACTCCACTCTGCTCTGGTGAGACCCCAGCTGGAGTCCTGTGTCCAGCTCTGGAGCCCTCAGCACAGGAAAGACATGGACCTGTTGGAGCGGGTGCAGAGGAGGGCCACAAAAATGATCAGAGGGATGGAATACCTCTCTTGTGAGGAAAGGCTGACAAAGTCGGGGCTGTTCAGCCCAGAGAAGAGAAGGCTCTGGGGAGACTTTATAGCAGTCTTTCAGTATCTGAAGGGGCCTACAAGAAAGCCAGAGAGGGACTTTTTACAAGGGCATGTAGTGATAGGACAAGGGGTAATGGCCTCAAGCTGAAAGAGGGTAGGTTTATATTAGTAGCAGAAATAAATTCTTTACTGTGAGGTGGTGAGGCACTGGAACATGTTGCCCAGACAACCTGTGGATGCCCCTTCCCTGGTAGCGTTCAAGGCCAGGTGGGATGGGGCTTTCAGCAACCTGGTCTAGTGGAAGGTGGCCCTGCCCATGGCAGGGGGATTGGAACTAGGTGATGTATAAGGTCCCTTCCAAACCAAACCATTCTATGCTTCTGTGATGATTCTACGATAAATAGGAAAAGTAGAAGGCAAAGGGATTTCCTCAGCAGCTGAGTAATTTGGAATGGAAAGAAGCAATATGGAAGAGTATTCTACACAGAAACAGGAAGAGGTATAAGGAAGGAATCACCAAACAAACTCTCAACCTCTCTTTTGTTTTAGGAGGTAAATGAAGAACAAACATACATAGGCATTGCCTTAAGGGAACAGATGCAAGATAAGTCTAGGCTAGTATCCTGTATGGTAAGTAAGTGGCAGCATGGCAGTGGCTCAATAACTCTAAAGAACATGCAAGGCACCCACCGTAAAAATACATTATATAAACTTCTGTAGGATTCATCTTAATTTTTTTAACACTGGACTGGTATAAAAGATGAAGACAAAGTTTTAATATTCTCTTGACAGTCTTTAGTATTTTCCTTAAAGCAGTATTTTATGCTTAATTCCTGACTACTCAGCTTTATCAATGGCCTATTCTGCAGGATCTCATTGTCCCTTTTGATAGTCTGATTATGTTAATGACTTCTTAATTCTCTTCCTGAGTCACACGTTCAAAAAACTGCAGAGCTTAAGAAGGGATATTTCCTTTGCAGAAACCAGGATAACTAGAACTCTTGAGATTTCAGTTTCTAATTTTTTCAGCATTCCAGTCTTAGATGTAGTTCTGGTTCTTTCACAAGTATGCAGAAGAAAATGTTTTCCAAAATATTAACAGTAAATATTGCTTGTACCCCCATATCTTCTAAAACTCACTCTTCTGGAATCCAGTGATTAAAAAACTGAATCTCATCTTTTAAGGTGCATGACTTAGTATTTATAACTTCTGGGGTTAACAATAAAATTTTCTGGAATTTCTTTAATAGCCATATTGGTTGAAGAATGCAAGACAATATTAGAAATAGTTATGACTCCTGATGAGGTCTAGGGTAATTCATAACTCTTGAGAAGAGCATTTCATATTTTTGTAATAGTGCCTATCAAACTTCTTTCCCATTATTTCACAAGCCTCCCCAGTCAGTTGACAATTTCATCATTGTAGTAGGCCTGTAGCTGTCAAAAACTTACCATGATGCAAAAGCTTTACAAATCCATATAGAAGTTTGAAGGTTAAAAGGAAAATCTTAAGTCAGAATATGTATTTGGTGGATATTAGAGTATTAAAATTACGTATTTGTGAATAACTTATTTTGCTATGTAAGCTGACCACTAAGTCTTTGACTAAATGGTCTTCTTTCAAGACATCTTTCTACATTCTTAGATAGAACAAATGGAATTAATAAAGTCTGAAGCATACACGTGTGCCCAGGCCTGAGTCCAATAGAAAGAGAGCTATATCCTAGCCATTAGCAGACAGAGCTAAGAGGTTCTGACTGCCAAGGAATGTACCAATGTATCTTTGCTTTACAACAACATAGCAAACCACTTCAGGTTTTATGGTACTTAGCAGCTAAGGATCTCAAAACAGTAACTTGCCTGCAAAGAAACTGGAATGCTTCATATGGATATTCTTTCTATTCAGTCAGATATTCTATTCTACTCAATCTTTTTCTTCATGTTATATTGATCTGTAATTTATAGTTCGATTTTTTTTTTTTCATCATGGCATACACTGCTTGTCTTAGTACTGGCTTTCTTTTTACTGACTTTAACTCTCAGAACTTTTTCTCTTTTTTTTTCTTGAGCCCTCCAGCCCTATTCCAACTATTACTGCATGTTCTTGAATACTCTTTTTATTTTTCATAATTTTTGGTCATTATCCATTCTGGTATTTCATATATGATTTTAAAATCTCAAATGTAATTTTAAAGACTACAGAAAAGCTCTAAAGCATCTAAAAATTATATAAGTTTCATTAAAATTCTTCTCCTGTAGCAAAACTTTATATCTGATATGATGACTTTACGTATTCTATTTATAAATAGTGAGACCTTTTTCAACATTTTCTGATGAACTGTCTGCATCTGTTTACAAGTGTTATATAGTGACTTTTTCTCAAACATGTGCCACAGAGAATCAAACTGTGAAAACCCTACAAATTGATTTAAAAAATACATAATCTCCAGTCTACAAGATTATTAATATAGATGTTAATTAAACTATGAAGATAATTAATGAAGCTTGTTATTTTCAGAACGTTAAGAACTAAAAAGAAAGTGAAAAATAAAGTTATTTGTATATTAGGGAGAAAATACTGTCATTTTCAGAGACTCAAAGGCACAAAAGAGCCTGGACACTCAGTTATATTCTTGCAAAGACAGTTGGTCTCCTGAGGTTGGGCTTAAGGCATACTTAAGTCAAGGCTGTACGTGTTGTACTATTAATAGTGTTTTTTTTACTACCTTTTTATGTCTGCCATTCTAAGTATTCCCTGAATAAAATGCACAAGTGTTTTAAGAAATAATGTTTTAAGGCATTAGTATTATAAAAGCTATAAATACAGAAGTACCATAAGTCCAAATGTCACCAATATTACTGGGCTAGACTTGTAGCAGAATGCCAGGCCACTCTAAAAGAATGCAAACACATAGGGCCACCTAAAATAGTCAAAAAATAAATTTTATTTATCTGCAGTCCTCAAGTAATATGACTGAAAATTTGAAAAAGAAATTAATTATAAGTGAAGGTAAGGGAGGACTTTCATATTCACTCTTAGCATTTTGGCTATTGAGGACGTCGTTTTCATGTTCACAAGGAAAGACACATAATATCAGAAGCTGACCCAAAACTGACTGAAGAGAGGACTGGAAAGAAGGGAGTAGTTTTCCAGATACTTTCAGAATGAGAAAATCATATAACGTGCAATACAATCATATAAAGGAAGTCTCCTCTCAAAACATAACACCTTCTCATCCCAGACAGATGTCCATGTAAAACTCATTGTTCAAAGAGGATGGGAATCAGTTACATTTACTTATTGATTAACCAAAGACAATACTTCATCATTGTGACAGATTCCCTGTGCCAACAATCTGTCCCAAATAATTCTTTTGTCAGTGAAGAGTATTTTATATGCTCACCTATTAAATTTTACAAAACAAACTTCTTAATTAGAATAAAGCATGAATAACAATACACTGGTATTATTATAAAAGATAAAAACCTTTTAGCAGTTATCTATGGACAGATAGTACTCATCTGCTGATGAAGGCACGACAATGGTAAAATGGTGTCGAGTGTGTCAGCTATCCTAAATAAATGCATTATTTATGAATTCAACTCTAAATTGTTTGCAAACTGAATTATTAAAACACTTGAGAAATAATTAAAATATATATTTTTTTAAATACATCAACATAAGAATTGTTACTTTGTTCACACTTACTAAAGTCTTGCTTGAGAAACGTACTGTTTCACTAAAGCTACTCGCACGCAAAAAAACAGAGCTATTTGTCATTTCTGGAACTAAGGTCTCAGCTCACTTAATCATATTCAATTTTTTTTAACATAGAAATAAACACCATGATTTATTAAAAAAGCTAAATAAAGCCCAGATATCTAAAGGGTATAATATAATAAAATGCCACTAACTTAAAGATGCCCACAAAAAGTTTTAGGTTTATGATCTGATACCAGAGCTAGAAGCATAAACAATGAAATTTTATTTTATTTAAATACAACTTTTCTTTCCTAGGCTGGAAGATTAAAGAAACGACAAAAAAATTTGTGGTTATTCGTGTTTAAGGATACTATGAAACTAATAATGCCTGCACAAAAATTCTTTCAGTACCTGCAGTTCCAGTTTAGATTTCTTTTTTGTTAAGTCAGTATTTTCAAATCTCCCAGGGAAAAAAAATACTATTACCTAGTATTTTTTAATGATTTACACTCAAAAAAAGTCCTTTTTTGAGAATTCACTCAAAGATTCAAGGGCTTGCAACTGAATTTATACTCTGGTTCAACAGAGTATTCACTTCAGTTTGTAAAAGCCATCAGCACCTTGAGGGGGCTATAAATTTAAATCCCTGCAATTGCAGGTACAGAATTAGCACAATACAGCTGATGTTGAAAATAAAACTTTCCTGTTCTGGTACACATTTGAATGATATGCTGTAAATCATATTGTAATAATCCCAAAACCGCTTACATAATTAATCACACTAACCTGTTTGTCTGGAAAGAAAAGGCAGTCTGTGAACTGAAGAGCTGACATCTTCTGCCTCTTTCAGACAGCTAGATGGGCTCTGACTTTCTTCCAAGTGTGTAGAAACAGATTGCTCCAAGACTATAGAACCAGCAGAGGCAGCATTAAGCTGGAAAAGAGCATCTTGTGTTTTCTTTTTTTCCTTTTTTAGCATATTTACCAGAATATCTGCGAGACGAATTAAGGAAATCTTTAAGTACCTCTTTTTTATAAAACAACAATCACCTTTGTTTATCCCTAAGGTTCGGGTTTTTTTTAAATGGAACAACTCATATTACGGAAGCTTAATATGTGAATGTTAATTTGGAGTTGGGCACGTTCTTTGAAATTATATTTATCCATCTTAGTTTTTCCAAACAGCAGACTCATTTTTAATGAACAGTAACAAACTCACAGATTGACCACAACTGTTGATCCCATTCAATCAATGCCTGATAAAAGCATTTACAGACAAACAGGAATGAAAACTCTAGTATCTTATTGCCATTGTGTGACACTCTCTTTTTTATTTTTTAAATTCTGTAATAAACAAAATTTCCAAACAAAAGAAAAAACTCCTTAACTTGCAGGTAGCCTTACTAAAATGCAGAACAAGTCTTAAGGAAATTTCTTCCAATAACACTATATATTTACTGGAAGTATATTTTGTATAAATACATTTTGCCTAACAGCTTACAGGGGGCTCACAATGAAAATTCTGTGTGCATTCAGCCAAAACCAGAGGAGTCCCTGTGAAGTATTTTTTTATATGCTATTCATTTTAATCCTAATTAATCTTCTAAATGAACAGCAGAAAATCTAAGCAGTCTTTGGGGAATATTAACTGGACTAGGTAGTAATAACAAAACACTTTATAATTCAGTTGTTATGATAGCTCCTGGCTACCATCGGCAAGAAGTACCTCATAGTTTATTGACTAAACAGCTTCCATACTTCCCACCACTTCATCACATTAGACATTTTATTAATTTTCTACTGATGATGTACAGTCACTTAGTGGCTGCACTCAGTAAAATGCTTTAGTGTTCAAACTCTTCATGTTTATATTGTTCCTACATAACTCTAACATGGATTTACACAAGTTTCTTCCTTGTACTTCAGCAAATAAAGCTGTATATATCTATTGAGCACAAGTGCATCTGGCAGAAGTTTTGCTTTTTTTCATTATCATAGAATGGTTTGGTTTGGAAGGGACATTATAGATCTTCTAGTTCCAACTCCCCTGCCACGGGCAGAGACACCTTCCACTAGACCAGGTTGCTCAAAGCCCCATTCAGCCTGGCCTTGAACACTGCCAGGGAAGGGGCATCCACAGGTTCTCTGGGCAACATGTTCCAGTGGGGGCCAAGCTCTTTTCAGTGGTGCCCAGTGACAGGACAAGGGGCAATGGGCACAAACTGAAGCACAGGAAGTTCCATCTGAACATGAGGAAGAACTTCTTCCCTTTGAGGGTGATGGAGCACTGGAACAGGCTGCCCAGGGAGGTTG
>Ga0065711_1008828_pt1 | contig 14485 bp, 9 predicted proteins | sample Hoacrofraction12_FD_59098 | JGI IMG/M metagenome (GOLD analysis project Ga0065711, IMG submission 59098) | Hoatzin crop microbial communities from Cojedes, Venezuela - Epithelial fraction 12 v2 (version 2) | ecosystem: Host-associated > Birds > Digestive system > Esophagus > Crop | place...
CCCCTGGTGTTTTTATCTCACGCAGATCACGCGGATTTTAATGATTCCTGCTTTTATCCTTCGGTCGCAGATTTTTAAAGATCCCTCCCATGCAGCACTCGCAGAAAATCCTTAAAAATCCGTTACCGCAGGAAAGTAGCAAAGAAGGGATCCTTAAAAATCCTTCGCATCCGCTCAATCTGCGTGTTTAAAATGCGCCTCAGCGTATTCACGCGTCAGACGAAATTCCCCCGCCCCCGACGACGGCCCACCATACATCTCATCCATCATAATCGTCTCGAAGATCGAACGCAGCCCACGAGCCCCCAACTTATATTCCACCGCCTTCTCCACAATGTAATCCAGCGCCTCATCCTCCACCACCAGCTTAATCCCATCCATCGCCAGCAACTTCGTGTACTGACGAACTATCGCATTCTTCGGCTCCGTCAGAATCCGACGCAACGCATCCTTATCCAACGGCTCCAAATGAGTCAAAATCGGCAGACGACCGATAATCTCCGGTATCAAACCATACGCACGCAAATCCTGAGGAGCCACATAATGCAGCAAACGCTCACGCTCAGCCACGCTCACATGATTTCCCTTGCCATAACCCACCACATGCGTGTTCAGCCGCAACGCAATCGTACGCTCAATACCCTCAAACGCCCCTCCGCAAATGAACAAAATGTTCTTCGTGTCCACCGCAATCATCTTCTGTTCCGGATGCTTACGACCTCCCTGAGGAGGCACATTCACCACCGAACCCTCCAACAACTTCAGCAAACCCTGTTGCACACCTTCCCCACTCACGTCACGCGTAATCGACGGATTGTCACCCTTACGAGCTATCTTGTCAATCTCATCAATAAACACAATCCCACGCTGCGCAGCATCAACGTCATAATCGCACGCCGCCAACAGACGCGTCAGCAAGCTCTCAATGTCCTCGCCAACATAACCCGCCTCAGTCAGCACCGTCGCGTCAACTATCGCAAACGGCACCTCAAGCAGCCGAGCTATCGTCTTCGCCAGCAACGTCTTACCCGTACCCGTCGGACCCACGATAATAATGTTGCTCTTCTCAATGTCAACATCATCATCCACATCCTGCACAAGCCGCTTATAGTGGTTATATACCGCCACCGACAAATATTTCTTCGCAGCCTCCTGACCAATCACATAATCGTCAAGAAAACCCTTAATCTGCTCAGGCTTAGGCAAACGCTCCAACGTCATGTCCCAACGCTTGCCATGACTCCGCGCCCCCGTGTGCAGCACCTCCTCGCAGATCTCCTGCGCACGACCCGCGCAATCATTGCAAATGCAACCCTCCGGACCCGGTATCAACAGGCGCACCTCGCCCTCACCACGCCCGCAAAAACTGCAATGCATCTCCTTCTTCTTCGCCATAACTTTTATTAGTTAGGAGTTAGGAATTAGGAGTTAGGAATTTCTGCAAGGAAGCAACTCCTCACTCCTCACTCCTAGCTTTATTTGGATTTTTCCAGCACCTTGTCGATCATACCATACGCCAGTGCCTCCTCGCTCGTCATCCAGTAGTCACGGTCACTATCCGCATACACCTTATCGTAAGGCTGGCCACTATGGTCGCTGATAATCGTGTACAGCTCCTTCTTCAGCTTCAAAATCTCACGCGACGTAATCTCAATATCACTCGCCTGACCCTTGATGCCACCCATCGGCTGATGAATCATCACACGCGAATGCTTCAACGCAAAACGCTTGTCCTTCTCGCCTGCCACCAACAGCACCGCAGCCATCGAAGCCGCCATACCCGTGCATATCGTGCTCACCGCGCTGCTGATATACTGCATCGTGTCGTATATCCCCAAGCCCGCGTACACCGATCCCCCGGGGCTGTTGATATACAGTGAAATATCCTTACCCGGGTCAGCCGAATCCAAATACAGCAACTGAGCCTGAATCACATTCGCCGTGTAATCGTCAATCTCGCTACCCAAAAAGATAATCCTATCCATCATCAAACGCGAGAACACATCCAGCTGAGTAACATTCAACTTACGCTCCTCCATAATCGTCGGAGAAATGTAACTATCATTGATAGAACTTACATATTGGTCAACACCAAAGCCGCTCATCCCCATATGATGAACAGCAAATTTCCTGAAATCATTTGTCATAATTCTTGCCTTAGTTATGGTTAATGTTCTTGTCTTTCCAAATATTGATTGTTCAAAGATACAACTTTTTCTCCGCTTAACATCACTTTTTAATATTTTTTATCAAAAAAATGGGGCGCACAAATTTGCGCCCCATCCTTCTATTCTATAGTCGGCAATTACTTCGCCTGTTCTTTTTGTTTAACTTCGTCCTCGAAGAGCTTGTTGAAATCCTCCGGCGAGACCGTCTGCTCCTTCACCTTGGCATTCTTGCGGACCGCGGCATAGAACACTTCGTCCTGCGCCTGGTTGACAAAGAATTGACGGTTTTGCGGTTCGGCGAGGAGGTTGTCGGCATAGCGGTTGATGATATCGTCCGGCATCATATAGCCATACGTGCGACCCAGCTGCTGCATCGCATACTGGCGCGCCATTTGCTTGACGTCGTCGTCGGTGACCTTGACGTCGAGTTGCTCCATGATTTCATCGCGCACCAGCATCCAGCGCGTTTCGTTAACCATCGCGGGCATTTCCTTGTCAAGTTCTTCGGCATTGACGGGCTTGCCATCCTCGAGGCGGTGCATTTCCACCAGACGCCTCAAGAAGTCGGTCGGCATCTCAAACTCGCCCGCGGCAGCGCTGATGCACTTGTGGGCGTCAACGGTGAAGCGATAATTGCTCTCGCCAACAAGGCTCATCGCGAGTTGCTCTTTCAACTTTTCGCGGTATTGCTCCTCGCTGGTGACTTTGTCTTTGCCAAAGAGCTCATCGAAATACTCCTGCCCTAACTCGGCGTCCTGATGTACCTTGATTTCGCCGATGGTGAACTCAAAGTCGCCGGTTTTGGTCGCGGCAGCCTCATCGTCTATATGGAGCAGGACTGCGACGGAACGGGCATCACCCATGGCTTTGAGCGGATTGAAAACGATTTTGTCGTCTTTCTTCTTGCCGACAAAGAGTGCCTTCTGCTCGTCGTCTTTAAAGCGAGGCAACATGACAAACGCGCGTTCTTCGTTCACGCCGTCTTCTTTCGCCTTGCCTTTTTCGTCGAGTTCGACAATGGCGCCGCGCATCATAGATTCTTCGCCCACGACTTCGCCATCGACTTCTTTGCCGTAGCTCTTACGCATGGCGGCATCGCGCTCGTCAATCATCTTGTCGGTGACGTCGATGTTATAATAAGGAATCTCGACTTTCTTGACGTCGATTTCGAACTCGGGACGCAGGGCGACGTCGAACTTAAACTCAAAGTCTTTCTGCGCAAGCATGTCAACATGCGTGTCCGCGGCTAAGAGCGGGTCGCCGAGGGTGCGAATCTTATTCTCGCGAAGGTATTTCCACATTTCTTCCGAGACGAGGCGGTCCACCACCTGACTGGTGACCTCGCCGCCGTACATCTTCTGCAGCAACGACATGGGAGCGTGGCCCGGGCGGAAGCCCTTGATCGGACGGCGCGCGCTGAGGTTGCTGAGCTCGTGCTTTACCTTTTGTTTGTAGTCATTTTCTTCAATGCTTACTGTTACCAAGCCGGTAACGTTGTCTTTTTTCTCGAATGTAACGTTCATTAGTTCTACAATTATTTTTCAAAAACAGCTGCAAAATTACTAATTCTCACGCAGATTAAGCGGATGTAAAGGATTTTTTTAAATCTTTTTTAATCCTTTAGATCTGCGTGAGGTTATTTCTAGGCGTGTGAAAATTATAGGAGAGCTTTCGACATGGCGGCGGCAGCACGGCGGCCATCACCCATGGCGAGGATAACCGTGGCGCCACCCCTGACGATATCGCCTCCGGCGTACAGGTCGCCCACGGAGCTGCGCATCGTGTCTTGATCCACGACGATCGTGTTTCTGTCGGACACATCGAGCCCGGGAATCGAACGCGGCACGAGCTGGTTGGGCGAAACGCCAACGGCTACGATAACAATATCAACGGGGATATCGGTAATGTCGCCTTCAACGGGCACAGGGCGACGACGACCGGATGCATCAGGCTCGCCAAGCTGCATACGTTGCACGCGCATGGTCGTGACGCGACCTTTGTCGTTGCCAAGGTATTCGACGGGGTTGTGCAGGGTCATCAACTCAACACCCTCTTCTTTCGCGTGCTCGATTTCCTCGCGGCGAGCTGGCATTTCTTCCTCGCTGCGGCGATAGACCAGCATCACGCGCTCGGCGCCCATACGCAGGGCGGTGCGACTGCTGTCCATCGCAGTGTTGCCACCGCCTACGACGGCAATGGTCTTGCCCGTAAGCACAGGCGTGTCGCCTCCCCGTCCCGCCTTCATCAGGTTGATGCGGGTCAGGTATTCGTTGCTCGAGAGCACGCCGTTCAAGTTTTCGCCTGGAATGTTCATAAACCGCGGGAAACCGGCTCCGGAAGCGACGAAAACGCCTTTGAAGCCCATTTCGTGCAGGTCATCGTAACCCAACGTTTTGCCGATGACGCAGTCTTTGACGAAGTTCACGCCCATCTTGCGCAAGCCGTCGATTTCGTAGTCAACGATACTGTTGGGCAGGCGGAACTCGGGAATGCCGTACTTCAGCACGCCGCCGATTTCGTGCAACGCCTCAAACACGGTGACCTCGAAGCCCTGTTTCGCCATATCGCCCGCGAAACTCAGTCCCGCGGGACCGCTACCGATGACGGCAACCTTAATCCCATTTGCCGGCGCCATGGCAGGCGTCTCCTGCGGCATGTTGTTGCGTTGCCAGTCGGCGGCGAACCGCTCCAGATAACCAATCGCCACAGCCGGATGTTTCATCTTGTTGTGGATGCACTTGCTCTCGCATTGCTTCTCCTGCGGGCAGACGCGACCGCACACAGCCGGCAGCGAACTCGTCTCTTTCAGCGTCGCCGCGGCTTCGCCAAAGTTGCCACGCTCAATGTTTTTGATAAATCGGGGGATGTCGATGCCGACCGGGCAACCCGTGACACATTGAGGATTGGCGCAGTCCAAGCAGCGCGAAGCCTCACGCATCGCAGCCTCTGCCGAGATGCCCTGGTTGACTTCATCGTTGGTGTGAATGCGCGCCTTCGGGTCCAACATAGGCATCACCACACGCTCAATGGCTGTGCGCTCCTTTGGCGTTTTGCTGTTTCTTATTTCGACCCGCCACGCTTCATTCCGCAGGTCGCTATTGTTATTTTCCATATTGCTTTTAGTTTTGAGAGTTGAGATGACCTCGCGCAGAACTCGCAGAACTCGCAGAAAAAAATCTTTAAAAATCTGCGACCGCAGGATAAAAAAATCCTTTAAATCCGCGTGATCTGCGTGAGAAAAAAGTTACCCGCGGAGGCGCATCATGAGTTCGTCGAAATCAATCTCGTGCGCATTAAATTCAGGGCCTTCGACACACACGAAGCGCGTCTTTCCGCCGACGGTGACGCGGCAGGCGCCACACATGCCCGTGCCATCCACCATGATCGCATTGAGCGATGCCTCGGTGGGCACTTCGTATTTCTTGGTCAGCAGCGCGGCAAACTTCATCATGATGGCAGGCCCGATGACAACGCAGTAGTCCACCTTCTCACGTTTGAGCACTTCCTCCATGCCCACGGTGACAACGCCCTTGTTTCCATAGCTGCCGTCGTCGGTCATGATTATCACCTCATCGCTGCCGGCGCGCACCTCGTCCTCGAGGATAATCAAATCCTTGTTGCGCGCCGCCAGAACGCTGATGATGCGGTTGCCCGCCTGCTTCAGCGCGCGGACGATGGGCAGCAACGGAGCGACGCCAACGCCACCACCGCAGCACAGCACCGTCCCGTAGTTCTCGATATGCGTCGCTTGCCCCAGCGGACCCACCACATCGGTAAGTTCGTCGCCGGGATTCAACGCACAAATTTTGCGCGTGCTTTCGCCCACAGCCTGCACCACCAGCGTGATGGTGCCTGCTTTTTCATCGGCATCAGCAATGGTCAGGGGGATACGCTCGCCTTCTTCGCCGCAGCGCACAATCACGAAGTGGCCGGCGCGGCGGGCGCGTGCAATCATCGGAGCCTCAACGACCAATTTGGTAACAAGTTCCGAGAATTGCTCTTTACTTACGATTTTGTTCATGTTAAATAATAGTAGTAGGGTTAAAATATTGGGCAAAGATAGTAAATAGTTTTGAGAGTTGAGAGTTAAGAGTTGAGTTTTTTTTGTTACAAGCATTTTTTTCATCCGATTGGCGGTACTCTCAAAACTAATTAGTATCTTCGCCCCAAATTTTATAATAAGGAATGCTATGGACAAACAAACGAAGATAAAACTTGAGAAGGACGACTCGGGACTGCTGACGTACGAATACATCGCGAACCACATCGACGATGCGTCGTGCCCGTTGGACTTTTTGGTGGAGAACATCATCCGCGTGGATAAGTCGGGGCAATTTGCGGTGAGCACGGCGCGCTACCTCAATGCGCTGGACAGCGAGAAATACCACGACCAGATCGACGCGTTGGTGAAAGCCGCCATTACCAAAGACCGCGAGCGTGCGTACCTGCCGATGCTGGCTGCGGCGCTATGGGGCAACGATTACGCGGACCATGCGGCGGAGCTGTGCGCCTCGGATGACAACTTCCGCCGAATTTACAAACGGCTCTACCCCGTCGGCATATAATCCCACGCCTAGCCCCACGGCACCTCCGCTGGCGCTCCGGTGACGTGGGGTTTCCTATGTTTGACCTCTTCGAGGTCAACTCCTAACTCCTAACTCCTAATTCCTAACTCCTAACTGCTAACTCCTAACTCCTAACTCCTAACTAAAATAATATGAAAGGACAATTTTTTATGGCGGTGGCTTTGCTGCTGATGTCGTGCTCGATGAAGAACGCCAACGAAGCCACTAACGAATCAACCACAGAGACTACCAACATGCAAACGTCACAAACCAAGGTGCGCCTGACCACCACCTACGGCGACATCGTCGTGGCGCTCTACAACGAGACGCCGCAACACCGCGACAACTTCGTCAAATTGGTCAAGGAAGGCTATTACAATGGCGTGCTCTGGCACCGCGTCATCAAGGACTTCATGGTTCAGACCGGCGATGGGAATTCCAAGACCGCAGGCCCGAACGATGTGCTGGGCGCAGGCGACCCGGGCTATACCGTCCCCGCTGAGTTCGTCTATCCGAAGTATTTCCACCGTCGTGGCGCATTAGCCGCCGCGCGCACGCCCGACCAAGTCAACCCTGAGCGGGCGAGCAGTGGCAGCCAGTTCTACATTGTCACGGGCAAAATCTACTCTTCCGAGCAGCTTAAGCAGATGGAGGCGCAGCTCGCAAACGCCGCCAAACAAGGCATCTTCCAGCAGTTGGTTGGCAAGAACCAGGACAAAATCAAGCAACTGCAACAGGCGGGCGACAACCAAGGGCTGCAAACGCTGCAGAACGAGCTCATCAACCAGGTGGAGCAGGAATACGCCACCCATCCCTTCAAGTTCACCGACGAGCAGCTGAATGCCTACACCTCGGTTGGTGGAACGCCTTTCCTCGACAACCAGTACACCGTGTTCGGCGAGGTCGTTGAAGGCATGGACGTGGTGGACAAAATCGAGAACGTAAAGACGGGCGCGAACGACCGCCCCGTCGATGACGTCAAAATCATCTCCGCCACGCTGATTTAAACCTCACGCAGATCACGCGGATTTAAAGGATTTGCTATGTAGGTCCGGATTTTTAAAGATTTTTTGCCATGCGGGCGCGGATTTTTAAGGATGTTTTGTTGGTGGTGGCGGTGATGGCACTTTGCGCATGCACGCGCCACGGAGGCGACGACACCCTGCTGCGCACCGACACCTTCACCCTCACCGGCGACAGCATCGCGCAAGGCAACGTCTTCGCTTTTGCCAAGACGCGCGACCGCATTGAGACCAACGTCACCATGGCGTGGCTCGACTCTCTCTACGGCAACGCCACCGACACCGGACGCGTCCGCTTCGCCTACGGCAGACCTTGGCGCGCCCACGACAACCCCTCCTCGCGTCTGCCGCAATACCACAGCGACCAAATGATGATCGACGCGCTGATGAACCTCTACACCGACCTCATCAACGAAGGCGCGCCCCCCGCCGGCACCATCCGCAAAGCCTACAGCGATAACACCATTTACCTCAGCATCTGCCTCTCACTCGCCCACCTCGTCCCGCAGCAAGCCATGAACTGGCTGCGCAGCAAAGTGGACCGCGACACCATCATCATGCAGCAGGAAGGCACATGGCCTGTCGTCTGCGACCACCTCGGATGGGCTGTCGCCGCATGGGAGGTGTATCTCGCCACCGGCAGCCGACAATGGCTCGCATTCAGCCACGCCGCCATCAGCAAGACCCTCGCTTTAGACCACGATGTCCTCCTCGACCAGCCCAGCGGCCTCTTCACCGGCAGCGGCTTCATCCCCACGCCTGGTGTTTTATCTCACGCAGATCACGCGGATCAAAATAATCCCGCCCATAATTCTATCCTTCGGTCGCAGATTTCTAAGGATTCCTCCCCCACGCAGAACTCGCAGAAAAATCTTACCCAATCCAACCTGGCAATCAAGGCTGAACAAAATAATCATACCCAATCCTATGAAACCTCACTAAGTAGGATTCCCCTCGGCAACAACATCCTCGCCATGCGTGCCTACCAAATCCTCAGCCGCATCGACGAAGAACTCGGCTTAGACCCTGAAGAACACGCCGCCACTGCCAACAGAATCAAAGACGCCATCAACCAAAACCTCTGGAACGAGCGCTCCGGCTACTACAGCTCATTCCTGTATGCCAACGCCTTCCGCACGCAAGCGCCTACCGCCGACAACTCCTCGCAGGCGCTCGCCGTACTCTGGGACATCGCCGACGACGAACGCGCCGAACACCTCATCGCACGCACGCCAACCGGTGACTGCGGCATCAACGCCTCATTTCCGCCAACCAACACCATCGAGCCCTACTTCTGCTCGCCCGCTTGGTCACTCACACAGGCACTCTGGACCATCGCAGCTGCCTACGACGGCAACAGCAACGCCACACTACGCTCCGCAGCCGCTCTCTGGCGCGCACACGCACTCTTCCTCTCACGAGGCATCTCCATCAGAGGCAAATACATCGACCGACTTGTCGCAGGTTCCGCCGGCGCCGCAGTCATCCTCCGAGCCATCCTCGGCATCCAATTCACCACCGACGGCATCGAGTTCCACCCCACCGTACCCCCCACCCTCACCGGCGACAAAACCCTCACCGGACTCCGTTACCGCGACTGCACACTCGACATAACTATTAAAGGTGTAGGCAACGACATCGAAGAAATCACCCTCGACGGACAACCCATCGACGGCAACTTCATACCCATCAATAAGTTAGGAGTTAGGAGTGAGGAGTTAGGAGTTGACCCCTCGCAGAAAAACAACTCCTCACTCCTAACTCCTAACTCCTCACTAAAAAGGATTGTGATTCGGCTTCGACAAGCCTGGCACGGAAGCCAACACATCACCCTCCACCACAACCAAGTGCTCCTGCCCCCCACCCCACAAGTTCTATGGACCGACGACAGCGCAGCCATACTCAACTACAACCCAAACAGCCTCTACCGACTCTTCATCAACGGAACACGAGGCTACACCATCACCGACAGCGCCTTCGCCATACCTAAAACCCCACTCCGCTTCGCAGAATACACCCTTGCGCAAGTCAACAAATACGGCTACGGCTACTCCTCGCAGCCCACCTGGCGCTACGACCAAAAACAAAAAATCACCATCCCCCTCGCGCAGAACTCGCAGAACTCGCAGAAAAATCTCTCAACTCTCAACTCTCAACTCTCAAAACTAAATAATAACTTAACTCTCAACTCTCAAAACTTAACTCTTAAAATAAATGCTCCCGTTGGAGGAGACTACCTCATCAGCATCAAATACCTGCCCACCGGCACCTGCGACGTCCGGCAAGTGTATGCCGGCACACACCTTATGGGCACCCTCATCCTCCACGGAAAAAACCTCACGCAGACTAACGCAGACTCTCCGCAGAAAAATAGCAAAGACGGGATCTTTAAAAATCCGCGACCGGAGGATAAAACACCAGGCGCAGATCTTTTAAATCCGCGTGATCTGCGTGAGGTCAACCAAACCATAAAGCTCCTCAAAGGCGAGAACGTCATCACCCTCCGCCAAGTGCGGCTCCCCAAAAAATTCACCCCCTGCCAACCAATAGAAATAAACATCATAAAAAAATGACAAAAACCAATCTTTTCATCAGTATTTTTGCGGCATTGAGCGTCTTCGTACCGTCCCGGGCTGACGAGGCGCGGCTGCTGCGTTTTCCAGCGACGAATGGTCGTGAGGTGGCATTCAGCTATGCGGGCGACCTCTATCGCGTGTCGATTGATGGTGGCGTTGCGACGCGCCTGACCTCCGACGCCGGCTATGAGGCATTTGCGCGTTACAGTCCCGATGGCAACAGCCTGGCGTTCACCGCGCAGTATGATGGCAACACTGAGGTTTATGTGATGCCGGCAACGGGAGGGACGCCTCAGCGAGTGACCTACACCGCGTCGAATCCTCGCGACGACTGGGGCGACCGCATGGGTCCGAACAACATCGTTATGTGCTGGACACCCGATGGCAAGAACATCGTTTATCGCAACCGGCTGGGCGAGAGCTTCGACGGTCAGCTGTGGATGGCGCCTGTCGCAGGTGGGATGAGCACGCGTCTGCCGTTGCCCGAGGGCGGCTTCTGCTGCTTCAACAGCGATGGCAGCAAGTTGGCGTTCAACCGTGTGTTCCGTGAGTTCCGCACATGGAAGTACTATCGCGGCGGCATGGCTGACGACATCTGGATTTTCGATATGAACACGCATGCGACCACCAACATCACCAACACGGTGGCGCAGGACATCTCGCCGATGTGGATTGGCGACGAGATCTATTATATGAGCGACCGCGACCGACGGATGAATTTGTTTGTCTATAACACGGTGACGGGGGCGACGTCGAAGGTGACAGATTTCACCGAGTTTGACGTGAAGTTCGCCTCCTGCGGTGGCGGGAAGGTCGTGTTTGAGAATGGCGGGTGGCTGTATGTGCTGGACCCTGCGACCAAGCTGACACGGCGCCTGGAGGTGCGGCTGAGCGCGGAGAACAAAGCGTCGCGCCCCACCTCGCGTGAGGTGAGTGATTATGTGACGGCGGCATCGGCGTCGCCCGACGGCGCGCGCCTCTGCGTCAGCGCCCGCGGCGAGGTGTTCGACGTGCCCGCGCGCCATGGCGTCACTCGCAACGTCACCCGCACGCCCGGCGTCCACGAACGCAACGCGCAATGGAGCCCCGACGGACGCCGCATCGCCTTCATCAGCGACGAGAGCGGCGAGAGTGAGCTGTGGATGGCAGAAGCCGCAGGCGGCGAGCGTGTGCGGTTGACCAACACCGGCGAGACCTACATCGAGGACTTCACTTGGAGCCCCGATGGCAAACGCATCGTCTTTGTCGATAGCCATAACGCGTCGCGCATCTGCCTGGTTGACGTCGCCTCGCACGCAACGAAGGTGCTGCTCACCGACAGCGTCTGGACACCCGACGTGCCCGCATTCTCGCCCGATGGCGCATGGATCACCTACGCCCGCATGGCGAAGAACGAGCACCGCTACGTCTGCCTTATGGAGCTCGCCTCCGCCCGAGAATACGTCGTCACCGATAGCTGGTACGACAGCAACTCGCCCGCCTTCAGCACCGACGGCAAATACCTCCTCTTCGCCTCCAACCGCGACTTCAACCCGACTTATAGCTCCATCGAATGGAACTTCGCCTTCAATAACATGGAAGGTATCTACCTGCTCATGCTCGCCAACGACACGCCCGACCCCTTCCTGGAGAAAGACGACCAAGTGAAAGTGGAAACCGCGCAGAACTCGCAGAAAAAAGAACCTTCAAAATCTGCTAACTCAACTCTCAACTCTCAACTCTCTAAACTAAAAATCGACACTCAAGACCTCGCCTACCGCATCGTCAAAGTGCCCATCCCCGCCGGCAACTACGGCAACCTCGCCTGTGACGGAAAACACCTGTGGTACAACAAACGAGGCGAAGCCCACGTCTTCAACCTCGAGACACAAAAAGATGAAGTTGTCTGCAAAGGCAACCTCTACCCCACCGCCGACATGCACAAAGCACTCGTCATGCGCGGCAAAGAACTCTTTGTCATCGACCTCCCAACAGCCAAAGCCACTACCGACAAACCCGTTGACCTCTCAAACATGATCGCCGACGTCGATTACCATAAGGAGTGGCGCCAGATTTACGACGAGGCGTGGCGCGTGTACCGCAACGGCTTCTACTTGGAGAATATGCACGGCGTGGACTGGAAAGCCATCCACGACAAATATGCCGCGCTGCTCCCATACGTCAACTGCCGCCTGGACTTGACCTACGTCATTGGCGCGATGATTAGTGAGCTCGCCGTCGGTCACGCCTACGTCAATGGCGGAGACCAGGGGGAGCGTGACCACCATCGCATCGGCATGCTCGGAGCGGACCTCACACGCGACGCCGCGGGCTATCGCATCACCAAAATCTATCGTGGCGCGCCCGACCGCCAGTCGCTGCGCTCGCCGTTGGCGCAACCCGGGCTGAACATCAACGAGGGAGACATCATCACCGCCATCGACGGCATGCCTACCGCCAATGTGGACAACATCTATCAGCTGCTGGCCGACAAAGCCGAGCGCCCGACCGAGCTGACCATCGGCGCGCGCAAGGTGGTTGTCAAACCCATCGCCGACGAATACCCGCTGCGCCACTACGAGTGGGTGGAGAACAATGTGCGCTACGTCAACGAGAAATCCGGCGGCAAGGTGGGATACCTCTATATCCCCGACATGGGACCCGAAGGACTCCGCGAGTTCGCCCGCTATTATTTCGCGCAAATCGACAAGGAAGCGCTCATCATCGACGACCGTGGCAATGGCGGCGGCAACATCTCACCGATGATTATTGAGCGGCTGCTGCGCCATCCCTACCGCATGACGATGTACCGCGGAAGCAATATCAACGGCACCATCCCCGAAGGCACGCACTACGGTCCGAAGGTGCTGCTAATCAATAAATACTCCGCCAGCGATGGCGACTTGTTCCCGTGGAGCTTCAAGGAGAACAAAATCGGGACGGTCATCGGCACTCGCACTTGGGGCGGCATCATCGGCATTAGCGGAAGCAAGCCGTACCTCGACGGCACAGACATTCGCACGCCGTTCTTCACGAACTATGATATGCGTGGCAACTGGATTGTGGAAAATCATGGTGTGGACCCGGATATCCTGATTGACAACGACCCGTATCGGGAATTCTGTGGCGAGGACCAGCAGCTGGATAAGGCGATTGAGGTGGCGCTGGAGCAACTGAAGTCGCGCACACCGCTGCCCAAGACGCCGGCGCCGCGAACGCTCGACGACCTGCTGCGATAACGTTTCATAGGATTGGGTAGGATTTTTTGTGCGAGTTCTGCGAGTTCTGCGCGAGACAACTCCTAACTCCTAACTCCTAACTCCTAACTCCTAACTCCTAACTTTAATTTAATGGAGGAGGTGGCGGGCGATGCGGGCGGAGCCACGTCGTCCTGCGGCGATGCGTTTGTAGAGGTATGCGAGTGTGGGGCGTACAATAACGCGCCAATAGAAGGAGTCGCGGTATAGATTGCGTAGGTTGTCAATGGCTTGTGCGCGCAACGCTCTGGCGTCATCGGCATAGCCTTCGCGGAGATACTGCGCGGCAAGGACGAGCCGCCTATACTCTATTAGTTTTGAGAGTTGAGAGTTGAGAGTTGAGATATTTTTTCCCGTCTGACTGGAATTCCTAACTCCTAACTCCTCACTCCAAACTAAATTTGAATGGATGAGGTCGATGACGTGCTCCCATTCGCCTTTGTGGTCGTGGAAGGCGACGCCCGTGATGGAGTCGGTGCGGTTTTGGTGGATAAGGATTTCGTTATGCGAGGGGTCGGGGGCGAGGAAGGCGACGCGGGCGCCGGCAAGCAGGAGGCGTATGCCTAATTCCCAGTCGTTCCAGCGTGGCAGGGATTCGTCCCAGGCGCCGACTTTGTTGATGAAGTCTCGGCGAACGATGTAGCGCTGTGTGGCGAGTTGTCCGTGGAGGATGTGGCGTGCGAGCAGGTCGCGGTGGAAGAATGGCGCATTGCGGCGTGTGCCGTCGGGAAAGACGTGGATGGCGGGCGCGCTGATAAGGTCTGTGTGGTCATTGATGGCGCGCGCATAGCGTTCGACGAGGTTGGCGGGCATTTCGTCGTCACTGTCGAAGAAGAGCACCCACTCGCCTTGGGCATGCGCCAGTCCGGTGTTGCGTGCGGCACAGGCTCCCGGGCGTGGCTCCTGCAACACCACCAC
>Ga0065711_1043829_pt1 | contig 14485 bp, 21 predicted proteins | sample Hoacrofraction12_FD_59098 | JGI IMG/M metagenome (GOLD analysis project Ga0065711, IMG submission 59098) | Hoatzin crop microbial communities from Cojedes, Venezuela - Epithelial fraction 12 v2 (version 2) | ecosystem: Host-associated > Birds > Digestive system > Esophagus > Crop | place...
AAAAAAAAAAAAAAAAAAAAGAAAAGAAAGAAAAGAAAGGATGTCTTGCACCTAGCTCAGGCACTTTAAACCGAAACCTTCAACAACTCCTAGTCCTCATGGTTGGGAGGACGTGTCAGTTGGGCTTTTGCTCTCCAGCACTAACACTTCTTCGGCAGCTGACGGACGTGTGACCCATCCCAGACCACTCTTGTGAGCTCCCATCTGAATTTCTCATGCCTTGCCTGCGACCAGCGCAGAGCAGAAGAGCACTGTGGCCTCCAGGAATCCCTGGAGAAGGAAGGTCCTCTGGGCTCACACCAACAGGACAGGGTGGCTGTAGCATTAACGACCATTTAATTACTGTTGAGTTTGGGAGCTTTGAGGTTCAGGTGCCCACAGGTAACTCTCTGGACTTACAGCTCTGCTTCTTCCACCTTGCATCCAGAGGAACCAAGGAGCACTTTGAAGGTAAACCCACCCCAGCAGTTTAGGGCACGAAGCAACATAGACTGGGTCACCCTGTTTTGGGATGAGGAGGAGAAGCTGTTCAGTTGTACGAACACAAGCCCAGCTGCCTGCCAGGAAAACAAGCCCGGGCCTATTGTATTTATTATTATTGATGTGGCCATCAACACCCTGCAGGAGAGAGCCAGAAGACGCAGGCTCTGGAAGAAAGCTGCAGTGAAGGTTCACAAAACCGTTGTCCAAGTGCATCCTTGGCATGGCTAATGTCCCGGTCCACCGCGTCCCTTCAGGGCCAGGGATTTGCACCAAGGCGCAGAGCGAGACAGGGCTGCGCCCGCAGCAAGCCCAGCCGGAGCAGGCAGGAAGAGCAGGAAGGCAGATGCAGCCTGCCGAGCACCTCCCCTTCCCCCCTCGCCCCCGAGCTGCCAGAATCCCGGGAATTCTCCAACATCCTCCTGCTTCTGGGCAGAAACCCTCCCTCCGGCGAGCACCGTGCGGGTGGCCACGCTGCTGCCAGCCCTTCAGCGGCGGGAGGACGGGGATTGTGTCCCCGCCCTGCAACCCCACTCCTGGCATAACGTCCCTCTCAAGCCCGATCCACAAAAGGGACCAAATTTGGGCTTAATAAATAGATCTTGCTCCGGCAGAGCCGTTCTGCCCACGGCCCATTGCTCTGCTTTGATTGCAGGAGAGCGGCACCAGGGCCAGAGCAGGAAGCCCAGCAATGCCGGCTATGCCGTGTCCTCCTCCTTGCCCCCCAAAGGGTCAGGTCTCCATCTAAACAGGAAGCCAGGATCAGCCAGGCCCGTGGCCTCCTCACTTCTTTGCAGGATCATGGCTTTTTTATCATTTAGTAAAGAGCAAGGCCAGCGAGCAGTTAGCACAAAGGCAGCACTGAGAAAGGGGAGCTGCAGCGGCAGGGGTGACGGGAGAGGGTCCCCCCTCCATCACCAGCAGCGAGTAATCGGAACAAACTGGGACACAGCACCTTCCCCTAAACCAGGGGACTGCAGGGACTGCAGTACAAACCATACAAACCTCGGGGCCAGCAGGCGCTCCACACACCACATGCAGAACCGCTGCAGCTTGCGCTTGCACATCCCCCGTTGCTTGCATTCTGTGCCTAAATAAGCTGCTTCTTCCTCTGGTTTCCCCACGCCAATATTTCGGGATTAATTTACTGCTTAAAGAACACAACCACCCTTCTGCTTTAAGGAGCAGACACATTCCTTGACCTCCAGCCAAACTGGAAACAGCCCGCGGTGCCCAGCCCAGGCAGCGAATGCCCTTGCAACGCCGTGATAATGCTGCTGGGTGCAAGGCCAGTGCGAGAAACCAGGGAAGGACTTTAGAAGTAAACTCCCGTCAGACAAACCATCCTGGCACCCTCTTCCCAAACAGCACCCTGTGAGAAATGAACAGGCATTAAAAGCCTCTCGGCAGACCTGATCTGCAAACTCACGGCCTTTCAATGACTTGCACCTCTCCTGTCTCACATAGATCGAGGAAACTTGAGCACAGGTTTCAAACACACAATTCATCATGAGAAATCATTGTTTTACCCTAATTTGTGCTCTTTCTGCCATTCAGAGCTTTATCTATGAGTTGTCTAGACTATGCTTATTTATACTGGTCAATAAAATAAATAGACCGCAGGGTTTATTTAAGCCCTCAAAGTTGCGCCAGTCCTCCCACAATGATAAGGAATAACGTGATTTTGGGGCCGGAGCTGCATTCTTTCAAAAGTCTTATCCCAAAAAGCAGCAGAGGAACCAGCTGTTTATGAGAGCTCTTGACGGCCTCATGCCGGTTCTGTCCCAAACCTTGTCTGGAACCGAGGTGAGCAAACCTAATGCCATATAGGACTTCCCAGCCTGCGCACTGGCCACAACCTTAACCACCACCCAGAGGACAGGGCAGTGGGTAGGAAAGCTGCTGAGACAAGCCCACAAACTATTTACACGCTGAAAGTTTGAAACGGAAAAGCATTGCTGTCTGTGTCCTTGGGATACGATACTTCTCTCCTTGGGACACGATGCTCCTCTCCTCCTCTGGCGATGAGGAAAAAGAAAATGAAATTACAGCAGGAGTCCTCAGGAGGGGCTGAGAGGAGCAGGGCGACAGCGGAGCCTGGCAGGGTTGCTCAGCCACACAAGCAGCTCCAGAGCTTGCGGGGTCCCACGAGGCCACCAGAAAGACAACTCATCCATTACTCAACGTCCCTGAGAGCACCATCAGTGCAGAAGCAATCCTTCCAGTTATTTCCAGGAGAGAGCCATTGCTGGAAGACACGGCAGACCCCTTGCTGTGACCCACAGAGCCAACCAAACTACCTGCGCCTGTGCCACACCACCACGTACATTGGCCCAAGGACCAACCACTGCCCAAAGGTCCGTCTTGTGCCTTGAAGAGCAGTCCAGCTGCTGCTGGTTTAAGCCTGGGGGCAGCAAGCTCCCCGGGTGGGTGGTTTGCTCACCTCCCAGCCCGTCCTTGAACGCCTTCCAGCCATGACGGCGAGAGGCCAGGGCGCAGAGGAAAAGCTCCTCTGCTGGCTATCGGCCAAGCGTTCTATGGCGAGAGCACCCTGTATCCTGCCTATAGGTATTTTGGGAAGCCAGATGACTTCACTTCCAGCTGACATCCCCTGAACTACTCGCTGTTCAACACGCTCGCTGTCAGCTGGCCCCAGGGCCCGTTACTCAGCACTTTAACCTGCACGTTGCCACTTACCGGGCACTAACCTGCCGGCATATCCAGGCAGCGTCCAAATTTTCACATGGCTGAAGCGCTTTCACAAACAGTGGAAAACAGATGTACTTCTTCCACAGGTAGTCTGTTATGGCCTTTGAACTGGGACTGAGACACGAGGAAATCCTACGAATCGTGGACACGCTACGGTTTCCACCCAGCACCGGCAGCCCCACGTCCTGCACGCACTGTCCACCCCACGTCCACCTCCGCAGCACACGCTCCCGCACAGGACGCAGCACCATGAGCATGGAGGTGGCCCTGCAGCCAACCCCAGCCACGGCACATAGGATGCCCAGGTATCGCGGGGGACAGCCAGCGCTGGGGACGCTCCAAACGTGACGGTGGGGCACACGGAGCTTGTGGGCATCGTGCCCAGGTTACATGGACATCTCAGTAGAGAGAGGGACGGTGAAAAACACAGAGTTATGAATAACCTGGAGGACAAGACTTTTGCCAGAGAAGGCTGTAAGCGGAGACGGAGGAGTGGTGCCCCTGCCACCACGACGCAGAATGGGACGGAGCGTCCTCGCCATACTCACCCTGATCCGCCGCATGGCCGTCACGATCTCCACCCGGCTGTTTGGCCGTGGCACATCCAGGCTCCCGATGTACTGGAGGGAAAGAAAGAGTGGATTAGACGAGTTTCCACAGCACTGGAAACCTCACGGTCCCACCATGGCCTGGATGGCATCCCCTGATGGAACCCATCGTCACTTCTGGGGAACAGGCAGCGTTTTGCCTGCTGCACTTGCAGCCTTGCATGCCTCCCACCATGAAGCTGTTCCCTCACCACAATGTTTCAAGGATTCAGCCCCCCTTATTCTAACAATAAAATGACTTCAGCAATCAGGCCAGCAGGACTCATTCATCTACGCCATGATCAGAGTACGTAGGTACAAGCCAATATCCCCTCGGCTGCACTGAGTCATCTATTATAGACCCGGACACTGGAATATCCCTAAAATAGCTGGGGCGACCTGTCCTGTGACAGGCCCTTCACTATTTAATTACAGCCCTGCCAAACCCGTGGCTGATTTGCCGCGATGCTGAGCCTCCAGGCCAAGCCTCCAGAATAAAGGAGCCGCTTCGCTATTCAAAGGGGACCAAAGGCAGCGCCACCGCGACCCAGCACGGAGAGATGCCAGACAAAAACATTTTTAAAAATAAAATGGAAGAGGGCAGATTCAGAAGAAGGATCAGAAAACAGACAAGCGATGAAGAGTCAATGCCGAGCGCTGAAAACGTGCAGCTAGAAGAAAAGCGTTTGGAGCCTATTTACTGCCCCCTGTGCTCCCACGCTTCGTCTCGACACAAGCGCTGACGTCACCCTCAGCAGCGCGGCGCGGGCACTAAACCCGGCAGGGCTGCACGTTCCCGTCAATGCGGCCACAACCTTCACTGCCACCACGAAAACCCAGGTCGCTGGTTTCAAGCACCGGCGCTGAGACGGGTGCTTCAATGGCCGAACGCGTGCTAGGGGCGACTGTGCAGGCAGAGGCGGCGGAGCGGGGGTGTTTCTCACCTAGCGTTGCTGCGGGACTCCCAGCTCCTCTCCGCCAGGATGCTGCTGCCACCTCCATCGAGGGCACAGCGCGGGGGCTGCATCGCCATGCCCGGGCTTTGTGTGTGCCAGCCAACCCTCGGCGCCCGCAGCCCAGACTCGGCAAGCCCCCCGCGTGGCGAGGCCATCACCAGCCACACCGCTCCTGCCCCGCGTGCAGACGGAGGCAGGCGTCCGGGCGAGGGTCGACGCGAAGGGAGAGGATATAAAAATAGACACCAAACAGCTGGCACATTCACCACGTGCTAAGCAGGCTGCCGCGGCACAGGGCAGCTTTATGTACCCGGGAACTACAGCCCATGCCGCCCGCCGCCGGCAAAGGTGGCATCAACTGCCCAGACCCCAGCCACTGACTGCTCAACTGCAGGAGTACAGGTCTTGAGAAGTTTTCGGTCGCATCCCCTAAACAGAGCCTTCCCACCCCTTCAAAGGTGGAGTTCAGGTTAAGAGGCATCTCTGACATCAGTGAATTCCCTTTTCTCACATAAAGTCTGGAAACCAGTAATAAAAACCAGGAGACGAGGAGGAAGGCTGAGGCAGCCGGAGCCCTGGGCACACTGTCACCGTGCAGCAGGTCAGGGAGAAACCTTTCCCCATCCTCCCCCGCCAGGCCAACGTCTCAGCTGCGCAGCACCGCTCCCACCAAGCCTCCCCACGCTGCCCTTCTGCCAGGGACCACCTGCCACTGCCTCCCACCCACCTGCAAGGGAGAATTCCTAGCTTGCACAAGAAGGACAGACTTCTGCAGCCAGAGGATGCCTGTCTTCTTCTAGCTGTTCCCAACAGCATGAGGCCACTGGCACTGGAGGGGTAATCGCTCTCCTCTTCCCGGCGTTCTCCTTCCCCAGGCGAGCGCAGAACACAGCCACACGCAAGGACAGGGTGAGCAGTGGCAGCGATCAGCGGGGCAGCAGACGGCCCCATCCACCCCTGGCTGCCGCAGCCACATGAATTCGAGCGACGCCAACCTCCTGGCTGACAACCACAGCCCCAGCCAGCAGCAACACCCAGTTGTGCCCGTAACTGCATGTGCAAGCCCAGCAGGGCTGGGCCGCCCCGTGAGCGAGTGATGGAGCAGAAACCAGACATCACCTTGGACTGGGCAGCACCTCCACGGATGGCACTCCTGGGAAACACCACCAGCAGTAGGAACGCCTTGACACTGTCCTATCTACGCCCCTTTATTCACCTCTTCCCCTCCAGCCCACGTTCAGGTGCACCCGAACCAAGCGGCTCAGGTCACAGACCACACAGGATTCGCCTTCGCTCCCAAACCCGGGCTCCAGGGAACTGTGCTGCACCCTGCATCCCATGGGCATCCCACCACAGCCCATGGCACCTCCAGCCCCAGCATGGGCTCACTTCACGCAGTCGCTGTGCTCAGCTCCAGCAACACCCACCTCTCCCTCCACTCCGGAGGCAGGTATTTTTTGCACGTTTCACAAAACTCAACAGATGGACAAAGCCTCCCCAGATTATTTTTGCCTTCAGGGCAGAAATCACACGTGGGAACTGCACTGCGGAGGAGTAACCCCTCCAACGTGGTGAGTATCCCCCAAAAATGCGGGTTTGGGGGTCAGCCTTTCAGCTAAAGTACTATTTCCCAGGTGAGGAGCGGGGATGGCCTGAGAAACCACCTGTATTTACTGGTCTTTTGCAGGCAAGAAGTGCACCAAGGGCAGCTCCTGCTCTACTCTCCCCCAGCCCTCCTACTCACAGCACCGACTTTCATTTTGGGAAGAGGTGTGGGAAGAAGCAGGCGAGGCAGAGGCGAGGATCAGCAACGCAGCGGGAGCCTCCGGGGTGCAGGACTCCGCCTGATCCCACCCTAATGCTGACAGCCAGCTCCCCCCTGCTGGGGCAGGAGCCCCAGGGACCCCCGAGCATGGGGGCTCCCAGACCCCAGCCGTGGGCTTTTGCCTTCCCTTAAAATCCATGTGCCCCAAGCGAGGTGCCGGGCACGGTGGTGGCCCTGGTCCCTGCGGGGGTCGATGTCCCAGCTCCCAGGGCTTGGGCCAGCATCCTGGCCAGCATCCGGGCCAGCAGGTCAACCTGGCAGGAAAGGGAGGCAGCGGGGCCGGGGCTGAGCCCAGGGAGGAGAAAGGAAGGCACCCGAGACAAAAGGAAGGAAAATAAAGCTGTGTGAGAGAGAGCTGACAAAGAAAATAAACCCATGAAAGAACCCACCCTCCCCAAGCCCCCGGGAACCAAGCAGGAGGAAACCACAGGCAGATATGCAGGAGGCAGCTTTCCCAAATCATCACCTCCAGACCCTGGCTCGCCAACCCTGCCAGCGGATGGGGGCAGAGATGGAGCCCCCCCCTCCGCACCCAAAAGCCAGGTGGGATCAGGGGGTCACCGGTCCCCATGCTCTAAGGCGGGGGGCACGGCTGGCTCGGTGGGTAGGGCAGTCCCAGGCAGCCCCCTTGTCCCCAGCCCAGAGGAGAAAGGCTGCCCGCTCGGAACGCCGAAGGGGGCCCCTCCGGTAACGAGATGCTCTGGCCACCCCACGAAAGCAGCCCTCACACTGCGAACGGCCAGAGCAGGGGACCGAAAGCACCCTGCAGAATCGGTGCTTTGTGCCTGCCTGCCCCCTGTTTGCCCCACTGCTCCTCATCGCTGCGTGTGGGACCCAGCCTTCCATCGGTCCTTCCAGGGACTCTCAAAGGGGCAGCACCTCTCGCTGCCGTGGCACGGGTTGGGTGGCCGTCACCCGTCGGGCTTCTCAGCACCCGAAGGGATCTCACTTGCTGTCCCCCTCCCAGGCGAACAGGCTCCCCCTCTGTCCCAGGCACGGCTGGAAGGGGCTTCCAGACGCAGCCCACGCCACGCACCCTCTGCCCATGGCTTAACAGAAGACCTGTCCAGTTCAGGGCAATCCCAGTCCTCCCCAGGCCAGAGGAAAGAAACCCAAGGAAACGAAGGAAAGCATTTTCGCCAAAGCAATGCTTGAGCAAGTCACTCAGGTTCTCATTTTTCCTTGAGGTCGTTGAATACTGCTTGTTTTCTGCTCTGTCAGAAATGAAATATCTTGAGAAGGCGCTTTTCCTGTGACAGCAGGCGCAGATATTTTCTGCCAATGGACGGCCGAGCGCATCCCTGCCGGAGGGACACCTTCTGAGGAGCGTTGATGAGATCCCTCGCGGGCGGTGGGCAGCAACAGCCTTCCCGGAGCGGAGCTGCCGCCTTCCTGAGGGAGCCACGCTGCCTCTCTGCCAGCCCGACGCTGCGTGCAAAGGTCAGGGCTGAATCATACCCAACCGCCAGGGCAGCCCGGACTGGCCGGCTGCTGGGTTTCCAGCTCTGAAAGCCACCCTGAGTCAGAGAGCTTGCCGTGGAGGAATCGGCGTTGCTTCAGGCAGCAGGGCAGCGCAGGCAGAGGAGAACACGCTGGCACCAGCCCTAGGCTGGGGCATCGCTCCACAGGCTACGGAGCTAACCTCATCGGAGCAGGGGACCCTGCACCCGAGCTGGGGAGGGGTTACCGGAGGCACCCGCACAGCTGGGTGGGAGGCATCAGCTCCGGGGCGCGAGGGTCCCGAGATTTCCGCAGAGCCCCGGGTGGTGTGAGGCCACGCTGGGTTGTGGGATGTCGGCCCCGTGACACCCGGCTGTGCTACGAGGCGAGGGCCAAAGTGCTCGGGCACCGGTCCCCAGCCAGGCACCCAGAGATTCGAAATCTCTGTTTCCCCAGTGCCCGAGGCAACACCCAGCCTCTCCGCAGCCCGGCTGATAAGGGCTTCTCCCGGGGCTGCCGTGCTCAGGGAAAGCAAGGAGAAATCCAATTCCCGGGACGTTTGCTGTCCCAGTGCTCCCACTCTCAGCTTCCAGCCAGGCAGCCGCGGGGTCGGGCTGGCAGGGCCCCGCTCTGCCCTGCACCCCAGGAACACCCAGCCTCGCTGGAAGGAAAGAGGGGAAGTTTACTCAGACTGCGGCGGTGTGGGCTCAGAGGCCAAAAGGGACGGAAAAGTCGGGATGCCAGCTGACCTCAGTGGAAAAATGCCATGGCTCTCCAGCCTGAGCCCGGCAGGCGGGCACAGCAGGCTCTCTGCTGAGCTGGAGGGCTCCAGCCCTGCCCAGTCCTCCCTTCAAGGAGGACAACCGGGGTGCACCCAGCCCTGGGAGCCAGGTGGGTTAATGGAGCGTGTCAGACCACGCCAGAGCTACGCAGCCAGCTGCTGGGCATTAACGCAGGGACACCTCGCGCCAGGCACCACTGGTCAAGCTGATGCCCTGAGGATATTAGTGCTGAGCCTAGAAACGCTTGCACTGCCTACGAGCTCCGCAGGGGTTCAAGTGCCAGCCACACAGAGCTCCGGGGGTCCCAAGACGAGACCCCAGTGCCCTCTCACCAGCCAAAACGGGGCTGGCGCAATAAGGAGAGGCACCTTTGCAGCAGGATGCGGCCCTGCAGCAGGGACACCAGGACACAGAGAGGGTGCAGCTGAAGTCTCTCTGTGCCAACGAAGCAGGGCTGTCCACTCACCCCCATTTCCATCCCCCACCCACAGCCACGCTGCCCACAGCTGCCCCCCGCGCAGGGGCTGAGCATCCTGCACTTACACCCAGCTACTGCCTTAACAGGAGTTCGTGTACAGGATGCACCAGACCGGAGCACTTCAGCAGCCAGAAAGCAAGGCTGGGAGCATCCCACCTCCGCTTGCTTCTTCCTCGGGACCCTCTGGCATCTGCCGAGCCCACGCACTGCCTGGCTGGTGCCCCCAGTCTGGGCAGACGCAGCTTTGCCAAACCCCAGCAGAGGTGTTTTTTTTTTTTTTGGCTGAAAGCTTCACCAAGCAGCCTGTGAACTGACTTAACAAGTATGGCAGAAATATGCCACTGTTTCAGACAAGAACTTTTGTGGCACTTGGGAAGGTTATTTATAGCCTCCAGCAAGCAATCCCAGGCTCAATCACACTGCAGCTTCGCTCCGGGCCGAGCAGCCCTGACAGAGCACACCATACTCCGGAGCTGCCAGTACAAACAGCACCCGAATAAAGCTGCCAAGTCTCCCCCAGGCAGCTAAAGAGGTGCAGAGCTTCACACAACTTGTCTCCAGCTTCCCAGCAGTCCGGGAAAGGGAATGTTGACGGGAAGGGAGCCTGAAGCAGAGGAGGGGAACTGCAGACTCCGATCGGAGCTGCCTGCAACTCAAGTCATTTCAAATGCTTTTACGCATGGCCCCTACAGACATAAAAATATACAGCAGAGAGGAAACGCACGTGCATTTGCTGCTTAGTGTTGACTCAAGGTTATAATGCGTTTTCTGGTCACAGAATCACAGAATGTTCGGGGTTGGAAGGGATCTCTGGGGATTATCTAGTCCAACCCCCTGCCGAAGCAGGGTCACTCAGAGCAAGCTGCACAGGACCTTGTCCAGGCGGGTCTTGAATATCTCCAGAGAAGGAGACTCCATAACCTCTCTGGGCAGCCTGTTCCAGGGCTCCGTCACCCTCAGAGGGAAGAAGTTCTTCCTCATGTTCAGCTGGAACTTCCTCTGCTTCAGTTTGTGCCCATTGCCCCTTGTCCTGTCGCTGGGCACCACTGAAAGAGTTTGGCCCCATCCTCCTGACACCCACCCTTCAGATATTTATAAGCATTTATAATGTCCCCTCGCAGCCTTCTCTTCTTCAGGCTGAACAAGCCCAGCTCCCTCAGCCTCTCGTCGCAGGAGAGATGCTCCAGTCCCCTCACCATCCTCGTAGCCCTCCACTGGACTCTATCCAGTAGCTCCTCATCTTTCTTGAACTGGGCAGCCCAGAACTGGATGCAGCACTCCAGATGGGGCCTCACTAGGGCAGAGTAGAGGAGGAGGAGAACCTCCCTCGACCTGCTGGCCACACTCCTCTTGACGCACCCCAGGATGCCATACTGATACACTGATCATCTCTGCAGCGAGGGGCAGGCACTGCCGGCGCTGGCAGCCTCGGGAAGGCGATGGCAGGTGAGCTGGAGGGGATCATAGGAAGGGACATACCGGATCAGACTAAAGTCTCCTCCATGTCCCGTTTCCAAACATAGACAGCAGCAGATGTTCAGTTCAACTTCAGTTTCCCACGCACAAAAGCAGAGAAAAGTACTGACAAACATGAGAGAAAATGCCTGGTTGCCAAGATCCCTCACGGCGGGGGGGAAAAAAACCCTCACCACCTGAACCCAGAAACCCCACATGCTGCCCAGAACACCAGCAATGCCCCCAAACCCCCAGTCCCACGTTTATCCGCAGACAGGTCTGATGTCAGGCAGGCTGGGTCTCAGCACAGGTCTTGTCCTGGGGGTCTGCCCGAGTCCCAAGGTGTGGTTGGGCAGCCCCTTCTCCCCCCATCACCTGCAGTGGGGGAGCAGCAGAGAGGGTCCCTGCACCCGTCTCTCCCCTTCATTGGGAACCACGTACGCTACGGCACTCCAAATGGATCAACGAGCCTCAGGACTGGAGGATTAACAGCTGTTTCCAAATCATGGGTATTTGGTAGGTGGGACCTTGCTCTGGACCACAAGATCTCCAGGCCGGGAGGAGAGCCCAGCCCAGAGAGCGGCTCTAATGACAGGGGCCAGTAACGCCTTCCCCATGCAAACCCAGCAGCACCCCTGCACCCGAATGTATGGCGGGGTCTGCCAATCCAACGCCCGGCTCCACCACCCCGTTTAATTTTCTTTACATGCCGGTCCCTCTGGAGGCGTTGGAGCAGCCTGAGTCACGATTTCTGAATGTGCAGAATTGCTGGTGTTGCACAAGCTGGCCCTTGGGCTTTGTCCTGCAGCACCGAGGCTTTGGGAAGATAAGGGGTAAGCTCGCGTCCCCCTCCTCCTCGCCCCGATGCGAGGAGAAGTGCTGGGTGGAGAGGTGGAGGAGGACAGAAGGAGTCTTTACTCTCTACATACCCATTTATTTAACCAGAAAACCACTGCACAAGTGGGAATTGCTGCCCGCTCCCCTGTGCCACGCTGCAGCTCTCAGCTCTTTCATCCAAACGCTCCAGCTAACTCGAGAGGCCAGGCTTTTGATTTGACTCAACAATTCACAAAACAAGACGCAGCAGAACGCAAACGCCCTGCCCTCCCTCAGAGCCAGCTTCCCCGATTCCCAGTAGCCTGGCCGAGGCATGTCAGGGACACAGAGGGGTTTGACGCCAAAGGGGTGGCCAACGAAAACAGATCCGAAAGCGTGAAATGCATGACTATTCCTAAAAAGACGGAGTGGGACTTTCCAACTATTGGGTTTATCTCCAGACAATGGATTAACATAATCCTCAGAGGACACTTTGCTCAGACTCGGTGTCCCCGTGCCAGAGCATATGGCTGCACACAGCTTCAGCGGGGACAAGCAACACCCGTCTCCCGACGGCTTCGCATGTGACAGCGCTGCGAGTCCATCACTCTGGGCTTGGACAGGGCCCAGATCCTGACTGTTGGCGGCCACCCACCCCGGGACACCAGGACTCCCTCGGGAGAGAAGCGAGGGCAGCATCAGCATGGATGCCAGCAGCTACTGGTGAACCAAAACATGCACTGCATCCACTAAGTGTGCCATTTTAAGACAGCAGCAGACAGCGTAGGTCTGAGTGTAAAAATAAAATTAAAAATTAAAACAATAAATCAGCGCACGCTGACCCAGGCCCGTGTTACCCCCCCCCGTGGTGAGCCCCAAGCAAGCTCGTCAGGAATCCCGGGCTGCTGGAGCCGAGGCCGCTGATCCAGCTGCTGAGGGCTGTAACAGCAGGGTCCCCACCGCCCACGCTATCAGCAGTCCCAGGAGGCTTTGACCAGACAGGCACGCGAATCCCGATGCCCCAGCCGAGCATTTTTCTTCTTTAGTCTTCCCCCAAAGTTCTGCTCTAAATCAGAGCTCCTCATTTTTGTGACTCGCACTGAGTGCCTGGCCGAAACAAGAGCCACACGGGTTTAAGCACACAGGATTCTTGGGGATAAAAGGAACTAGAGGAGTGTAAGCATTTAATTAATCTCCAGCAATCTAATAAAAGGATGGAGTAATTGCCTAAGCCATCTGCATTCTGCGTCTGGCATCGGGAGCTGCTGGAGAAACCCACAAATTCAGAAGCTGGGTTTCGTACGGATTGTGCTGGGCATCAACGTCTGCCACAGGATACAAAACCGGAGAAAGAGGAGCTAACAAAGACAAATATGCACCACTCCATTAACGCAGTCGGACCAGCAGCACGGAATAGAGATGAGCCACGAGCAGACCGAGGGGCACCTGACGCTCTGTCCCACTCCTCAGCCCTCAGGCTGGGCCACCCAAACTTGGGAGGGAAGAGGCACAGCATGCACGCCCGGGCACTCGGGATTTAGAAGGGGAGATGCTCTGCAGCCTCCCCGCAGCTGAGAGGTGAGCAGGTGCCAGCAGCAGAACAGCAACTGGCACCAACAATCCAGCAGAGAAAGGCTGCAAAGCTGAATTTGTCCGGTCTTTCCCAGGAAAGAGTTGCAAAGCAGGTATAAGTTTGCTCCATAAACAACTCCTCTCCCGTTTTGCTCTCTGCAGCACGGTGCCCGGTGTCGGGCAGGCGACGGCCTCTGCAGAGGAACCCTCCCAGCTGCGAGGCGAGGGGGAAATAACACGACTTCGGCACCTTCCGAGGATGCGGGACACCGCGCAGGATTAGAACCCAAAGCCGCAATTCTTCCCCTGCCAGCACCCGTGCTCCAAGGGCGACGGTGTGTGACAGATGCCTCCCTCCCTGCCACTCAAAATCCGTTTACACCAGGTTTTTTCCCAAGTCAGCCTCACTTGGAGCACCTCGTCAGCGTGACAACCGTATCCCACAGGAACAGCCAAGGGGGCAGGGTTTTATGTTTCCCCTTTTCCGATTTCATGGCCAGTCGCCTCCCGGTGTACCACCGGCCGGTGCTGCCTGCTCGGGGCTGGGCAACGTGGCCGGGTCGCTCGGCTTTTTCCCAGCCTGCGGGAAGCCACAGCCCAAGTGGAGTAAGAGACTGAGAGGTCCCAACAGAAAGAAAAAAAATAGCGTTTCCTGCCAAATCCACTAGCAAGAATGCTTTATGTATGTCAGGAGAAATAGCAAGGTTTTATTCTGGGCGGGTGGGCGGGTGGCCCTGCCCTCCTGCACCGCACCGCAAATGGGATGCGGCTCCTCCGTCCGCTCACACGATGAGTTTATCCCAACAGAGGGGCACCGGGGTCCAAGGCAGCCTGCGGGGCACCGGCCGGCACACCGGCACTCCCCGCGGCCCCGCCAACGCCGAGCCGAGCCCGAGCCCTCCGCTCTCTCCCGGGAAGGTGCCCGCAGCCCCCGGCTCTCCCGGGCGAGCGTCCCCGGGCAGCACCACGCAGGGCCCGGAGCAGCGGGGTGACCCCGCTCCCGCGCGACCCACCCGTCCAGCTCCAGCATCCCGACGGGACGGGCGGGAAACCTCACCCAACTCTTCGCCGCGGAGTCTGGGGGACAGCAGGCGACGCCAACGCCAAGGGCCCCCGGGGGGGAAGCACAGCAAACCCAAGGCGATGCGAAGAGAGAGATGGAAACGCGGGGATCCCCGGGGGGTTCGGGAGGGGGGGTCGGGGGTGCAGGCGCCGGGCAGGGACACTCTCCCCCCCCGCGGACCCTTTCCCGGTGCCCACCTTGGCGTCGAAGCAGATGCCGTGCTGGAAGGCGTCCTCGTTGTGCAGGGGGATGCGGAGGTCGTGCCGGTCGTCCACCAGGTTGTACTTGGACTTGGCGGGCATGGCGGCCCCGCGGCGCCCGG
>Ga0065711_1043832_pt1 | contig 14485 bp, 7 predicted proteins | sample Hoacrofraction12_FD_59098 | JGI IMG/M metagenome (GOLD analysis project Ga0065711, IMG submission 59098) | Hoatzin crop microbial communities from Cojedes, Venezuela - Epithelial fraction 12 v2 (version 2) | ecosystem: Host-associated > Birds > Digestive system > Esophagus > Crop | place...
GGTTTTTGGGTTTTGGGTTGGTTTTTTTTTTTTTTTTTTTTTTTTCCCCCTGTGGTTGTAGGGACTTCTGCCCCCCCGCCCCGGCCCCAGCTTTGCATAACTTGTCTCCCGAGTTGACTGTCCCTTCCTCCCTGCACTTTGCCCTTGCCCGGTGGTCTGTAGTGTGGGGGAATGAAACTGTTCAAGGGCGGTTTTTGTTTCTCTAAGGAGAGAGGTGGATGACAAATAAGGAAAACTACCCACTTATATGTGTTTATATATACACACACACCTATATCTCTTTCTTCCCCACAGCAGCCCAGTGCTGAAGTAGGATTCTGTGGTAGTGTAGAGCAAGGCCCTTGGGCATGATTTTTTTTTTTAGGAAACCCTGGAGCAGAGCTGTGTGTGCGTCTGAATGCCACAGGCAGCCTGTTGTCTCTCTGCGCTCAAAGAATAATTTCGAGGAGCAGCAGTGACTCACTAATAGAAAGTATTAGTTACATGAAGGCAAAACCAGGTGAAGTTTCCTGCTTTACCACAGACTTACTCCGTGGCCCTGGATCAGTCTTTCTGCATCGTCCTCTGTTTGCTTATGGATCAGGGATAGTGGTGCTTTCCAAAAACGTACTGTGAATAAATGTGCTAATGACTGTGAAATGCTTATCTGCTATGGTCAGAACAGATAGATAGCGATGTTATTTCTGCTACAGAAGCGTAGAGGCTTTAGCCAGGATGCAAGTGTTTTGCTTGTAGAATTTTCCTGTAGTAGCTACGCTTTGATGGATAGAGGCGTTTCCTTAAAAAGACGTTTAATAAACTGTGATATTGCATGGTGTGCACTCTGTGGTCATCTGACTCTTCGTATTTTTATGAAGAGTGTGCACTAATAGGCTTTTAAAGGGCTGCCATTCCACAGTGCAAATAGTTTGTGGGTGTTTTTTCCCTCCTGTTTGCCTAGAACAAAGCTGGTGTCCTTCCTACTGCTAAGGAAACCTTGTGAATTTCTAACATGGCTGATTAGCTCTGAGCTACATGTGCCTCTGTGTTTGCAAGAAAATACTAAAGGGAGTGACAGTAAGTTCATTACACGTGTAATGAAAGATAAACTGAGTAGTTCAGTTTTAGGAACAGTATTTCCCCTCTCACCGTATATGATGTTCTCTATAGAAAATCAAATGCCTTAAGTATGCCATAGGCAAAAACCTCAGTACAGGAGGCCTAGAGCTGTGAAGGAGTTCTCTGTCCTGGTTCACGCACTGCTCTGAAGTGTTCTGCAGCCACTGCAATAGCAGGTGAAAGCAGCCGAGCACAGAGCTGGGAGCTGTTGCTGCTGTGAATATTGACCTGAGTGAGCTAAGTTTTCCCTCTTTACTGTTTTGCTTTATAATACTAACTTGTGCAGCTAGATTACTTGTCTCTTTTTTTTTTTATCTATTGTAGAAGGATACACCAGGGAGAAGCACTATTTGACTGATATCTTAGGGGATTTTGAAAGTAATTTGATCTATAGTTTTTCATTTGTCTGCCCAACTTAATATGAAACTTCCACAATCAGTTTTAGCATTAAATAGGAAAGCTTTTATGTGTTGAGGAGGAGGTAAGCTCAACACAGTTGGGGCTGGTTGTTTTTTTGTTGTTGTTTTTTTTTTTTTCTGGTTAATAAAACTGAAAACTGCTTTGGTAGAATGGCAATCCATTAATTCATTGTTAATTCATAATATGTAGGTGCCCTGGAAAAATCAAATACCGGCTTTCATAGCTACCCTTAGGCATCTTTAATTTATGCAAGCAGGGCTCACAGAGTAACTGCTCTAAGTCTCTTTGACCTTAGAAGGTTTGCAGAGGTCATATTTTAACACAGAGAAGTTGTTTGAACTATTTTTTCAGTAAGCATTAGGAGCAAGTGTTTGTGTACATAATTACAGGCTTTTTCCAGTTCTCCATTACATTTTTTGTTTTTCTTTAGATTCTTGCTTACAAGTGCTACAGCAAATCTAGAGGCTTCTTGGGTTTTATTTTTTATCTTGCATCTTAATATTAGGAAGAAACACGGGTTCTTGAAAACAAGTTCTTTTTTAAGATCTTGGTAAACCAACAGAGCAGACAGTGAGGTTTTACAGACAGCTAGAAAGGCCAATTTTAGGATCAGTGAAACTTGGCCAGCGCAACCCAAACGTATACGAGTGACATCAGCATTTTCCTGAGCCGTTTATGCTATTCACTTCTGTTGGTTCCCAGCAGTGCCTTGTGTCTTACGTAAGCTTGCACTGTACATCCTGTCCTGCTGTTCTCATGCATGGAAATTCATCGGCGTTAGCTTACTGTGGGTTTTGAGAGCTGAGGAGTTACTGGCTGCTTGTTGTCTCAAATGTCTACATGCAAATTTCTTACGAGCATGCCGAAGAGATCTGTGTCAGGAGCATGATACTGTCCTCCTAGGAGACATCAGAGGAATAACTTGGAGCGAGACACACAGCTCACCGCCCTGCTCCTTTTGGTAATGGGAACTGCAACCACTGTGGAGATAATCGTGAGGGAGGCTTCACTGGAGAGAAGTCTCGATCTGTATCGTCCGTAGATGGACCGCTAACGCGGTTTTGATGGCTGGTGATAAATCAGAAGCTTGAATAATATTAGGACTGGAAAATAGAGGCTTTTATATACTGTTACTGCACACTTCTTGTTACAAGGTCTTCGACAGCAATTGAGCCTTCAGATACTGATGCTTTAAACTTGGTCTCGCAGTTAATGTTTAGTCATGCATAATGAAGATACTGTCATTTGATGGGTGAAATTAAAGCAAACCCTTCATTATAAGCTCTCAAAAACAAACATTCCTTCTGTTTTTCTTTCTTGGTAAATGTAGCTGAAACTTGCTGGCATAAAATCCTGCAGTAATGCAATGTTTATAGTTTAATTCTAAGTAATTTGGGCACCTTGTTTGAACAGTATCTAATGTTTCAGTTTAAAAAAAAAAAAAGTGTTCCTTAAATACATTCTGGTCTCTTTTGGTAGGACTCTAGCAGTGTGAGGGAGCCAAATTCCTGCTTATGTGTCTTGTTGAACACCGTTGTCCTTGTCTGGCTCCATGGCTTGTTTTGAACAGCTGGAAAGTTTCCTTGGGAGCACTGATGTAGCACAGTCATGACTGTGCTAGGTGTATAGCTCTGCAGTGGAACCGTGTACAGAAGGGAAGAAGGGTTGATGTGGAGGAGAAGTGCACCTGGCCCATGGAAGTAATGTGGAAAGTCACAGGAAAGATTTTTTTTTTCAAGTGATCTGTTCCATGCTGCATGGAACAATTTCTCATTGTAATGGAGGAATGAGGACTATAACACTTGACAAGGAGACTGGTTATCTGAAAAGGAACAGGTGCAGTGCTTTGACACTTAAAAGCTAAACAAGTTTCTGTAAGTGAGCTGTTCTTGCAGAGTTTAAGGAAAATTATTGGCAAAACATCTAAAAGGTACTTGAATTTTCAGTCTGAGTAGGGAATTGAATTATCACTATTGCATTCCCAGATTTGTGTGATAAAAGCATAGACTTTTTCTAGTGCTTTTGTTATTTTTTCGAGGATATGCAAGTTGTTTGACAACCATATGCAGGAAAATGGACAGCAATGCAGTTGTATGCATTTTAGAGACTTGTAGCAGCTGTGAGAGTAAACCTCATTAAAAAAACGACTTCAAAAGCACCTGCATGTAGCACATTCAGGATTCCATTACTTTATATTTTATTGCTTTACAGATACTTCAGTGAATATGAAAATCTGCGTATATGTTGTCATTCAGTAGCCTTTTGATTCTGTAGACATAGGCAAATAAAATACAGTCTGGATGCTTAAATCTGCTAAAATATTTATAATAGAGTTGGCTCTTGGAAGAAGTTTCCCACAGGATGCATTGGGTGTCAGGTCTAAAGGTCAGTGGCAGGCAGAGTAAAGCAAAGGCTCTTTTGGATTTATTTTTCTACATTTTTTTAAAACAAACCCTCCTTATGTAAAGAAGAATGGAATCTTTCTTTGTTACTTCCTAAATTTCAAAATGCTAACAGGCATTTTGTTGAAAACTCTTTTTTTTTGAGGAGGGGGGGGGGAAAAGTCAGTGCAGTTAATATATTCATGAACTCTTAGCACGGAAGTTCCTGGTGTAAATCAAAAAAGCCAGATGGGGTTTTAAGCAACTGTCACGTGCAACTTGGGAAACGAACATTCCTGATACTAATAAAAGGGCCAGATTGGAAGTACATAATTAATCCCAGCGTCCTTTTCAACACATGGTAAGATTTGGCTATAACAGCCATAGAGTTAATGGAGACAACTGTTTAGTTCTATGAAGCAGTGGATTGTTTGCCTAAAATAAAAATACCTACATGCTTACTTTCGTATGTATCTGCTGGTGATTAGTGCTTGTGCTGCAATTTAAATGGGAAAAGCGTGAGTAGTGGCTGACTTGGGCTTGAATCTGTTTCCTGTCTTAAATATGTATGTAAATATATTTATATATTTAATGTGTATAATTTATCTGCATACATTTTTAATGTATATAAATATATTTAAAGATGGGAAATAACACTTAAAAATACCCTATATACTTATGTGGCAAAAACTTCTCTCAGTTGGAGTTGATTTGAAATGTAATGACTGGGGAGCCCCAGGAAACAATCTTGTAATGAAGTTTATTCACTGTGTATCGGTGACCTGAAAGAAGTGTGCAGGAAGGTGCTAAAAAAAAAATGGCTTATGAGATGGCACAAAGTGTGTGTCAGAGACAGACAGGAGGAGGAGTGGGCAGATGGCAGTCAGTGCAAAACAGGTGAATAATCAGATTGAGAACAAGCTGAATAGGCTGTGCAAGTGAGCATGCTGTTTGCATGCTGCTTGCGTTTTTGGTTTAGTTAATGTGATGGAGATTTTTCCTGTTGTGATCTATGGAACAGAGGTAAAAATCTTGTAGCTGGAAGCATTTATAATGGTGAAAGCACACGTGCCATTGTCAGAGGGAACTTCTGGGATGAGTAGAAAGGTCAGTGCTTTCAGAACTATGCGGACTGGAAAACCTTAAAAAAAAAGACCCCGAAACTGTTTAGTTTTATAGACTTCACCTGCAAGTTAATTCAGATCTGTCTTTGGCATGCATACCATGGAATAATACTAAAATGATCTAAAATCTTAGTGCCTGAGTGATATGAATGTGCTGCGTGACAGTAGATTTTTTTTTTTTTTTTCTGAAGTGGTCTAGAAGGTAGCAAGACATTTGTGATAATTTGTTTACATAGTTTATTTTATCTACATTGTTTAAAAACTTTTGGGTAGCTGTCTAGCTGAACTAATTATTGCCTGGCTCTGATCTTTTCCAGATTGTTGCTTGGAGGCGCTGTTGGAGTGATGAAGGTAAAGAAGAGCAAAGGGATGGTTGTACTGATGAAGGATTGATCCCGTAACACCTAGCACAGTGTTAAGGATTATAGAAAAGAAAAAAAAAATCAGGAACGGAAGAACTCCACCACTGATTCTTGCTTCAAAAAGGTTATAATACCAATTTATAATACTAATAAGACATACACATGGAAGAGAGTATACTGAGATCCTGTTGATTAGCCTGTGAGTAAATTTGTCAATAGAATAGCAATCTCAGTCTTTTCCGTTTAGATTTATTTCAAAATGTTCCTGCTTTTTTGTTTTTCAGGGAGCTCCATAAGTTAAAACAGCAGTGAACTGCTCTAACTGGAGAATGCCCTGTTACCCAGTAAAGAGGCACTATTTTGTCTGAGCTGGCATTTAATGAGAATAAGAACAACCCACCTTGCAGTTCAGAATTTATTTAATACACATAAGTTTTCTATGCCTGAAGTTAGCCTTTAGTAATATCAGTTTGCTCCTTGTATACTGTCTCCTTAGGATGCCTTTGTCTGAACACCACCAGTAAAGAGTTTTAACAGCAGAAGAAGGTTAAGGGAATTAGGTCTATATTCCTGCAGAAATGAAGGTTAGAAAGATAAAGGGAAAGAGGTAAAAATATTCACAAGAAGTGTCCTAGATGAGATTATTTCATGTCTGAGGGCATGTTGAATCCTGTGGGAATGAGGAAGCTAAACTGCTAAAAGGCTGTTTAATTCTTACCTTTCACCCTGAATCAACTTAATGTTAAATACCAAAGTGGTATTAGTGGAATTTATAAGAACGTGGGCATTTCATATAAAGAATATAGAAATAAAACAAGTTAGTCAAAAACAAACCTTTTGCTGTGTCAGAGCTGTGTGGAGAATGAACGTTGGAGGCTTAACAGAAGTATCATAAATCAACATGCCAGATGAGCCTCAGAGGACTGTCTTCATTCACTTCATTGTTTTCTCTGCAGATACAGCATGGGCCAGCCAAATGCAGGGTTGTCATTCTTCTGATGTTCAAAGTGCTTCTAAGCGTTCCTGAAGACTGAGCCCTTTTCTATGCATTATCTTAAACTGCTCAGTTCATCGTTTGGCATGTTCAATGCAGTAACTGAGTATTTTTATATGCAGAAATCACAGTGTGAGTTCGCAGCTCTGGGTGAGTGGTGAACTATGTCGTGTACTGTCGATAACCTACAGAAAAGGCTCAGATTTGTACCTGCTGGAAAGTACTATTTCCCAAAGCTGATGCTTGGCAACAGAAGATACGCTGTTGACCCTCTGCAGCTTGGCAGAAAATGCTCCTTCATGCGTGAGGTTCCTGAGCAGGTATCCCAGGGTACAGGCTGCTTGGGACTGCTGGCACAGAGTATTTTTTTCTTTTTTTAACCCTCACCAAGCTGTCTCCTTTCCCCATATCCTCAGTACCAGGCAAACAGAATAGTAAAATAGAGGGCAGAGTTATTTAGTGAGATAGAAATTGAAAACAAAAGGGTAAAGGTAGAACAGAGATAAAACTCTGGTTTAAGCAAATGGTGACCTGTCTAGCTGCTGTTACCTGGCATTTCTAAGGAACGTCTCGGATGTTAGACCTGGAGAGTCACTACTCACAGCAGTAGTATCGCATCAGTATTAGCTTTGATGAAGTATTTAAAGTTAAAATTGGTGTGAGTTTTCTGTCACATCTTCCTTTCTTTTGCCTCATCCTTACTAGCTCTCTGGCTGGGGGTGCGAAAACTGTGTGTTGTTTGTGGCTCTTCTTGGAGATGGACACCTTTGAGCTTAGACTGTTGCTTTTTCTTTTTATCCATATTCATTCTGCTGACTGGTCCATAGTTGATATGCATCGTTATTTTAACATACATTCTTACAACATACTCATATGCTTAGTGTAATCTGTAGTGTTAACCTGATGTTTTCTGAGAGTATTTTTAGTTTTTTATAGAGACCACATACGATATATTAGTAGCGATGCTGATAATCTTTGTAACTAAAGGATTTGATTATATACAGATCATGCTTGTAAATAAATATTCTGTCTCATCATTGCCCCTCAGTCTATTTCTTTTGGAGTTTTGCTTATCTTAAATTACTGTTAAGTAAACTTAAGCAGTAAAACTTTAACTTGAGTAATCAATATTGCACTGATTTCTAGAAGGATAAGTAAACACACTTTTTCCATCAAATTAGGTTAAGAGAAGAAATATTGCAGCTGACTAATTTTTAATATTAGTTTGACAGGTGTATACTTTGTTCCAATAAGACAAAGGCAGTGTCTTCATGTATGTTTTTCTTGATGGTGGTTCTATGAGCCTAACTCTCCCATCTTCCTGTAGGTCAAGGACATCTTCATTTTCACATAGCCTTTGCTGTGGGGTAACTAAGCTGTCTGCTGACAGGATCGGGCACTTTCAGGTCACTGGAACATTGGGAATGTTCTGGTATCAGGGAAGCTAGTTCTTCTGCAGCCTGTCCCTCATTTGTTCTGAATATATCAAGAGAGTATTTCAAGGAAATATCAAGGAAAGTTACGGTGACTTCTCAAGCTTTATGAAGATTGGTGTGCCATATCTCTAGCCTTTATAGCAGAAAGCAAAACTACGACACTAAATGGAGCTTTCCAGGTTCAAAACTTGCATCAGCAGTGATATATACAGATTCTTTAACAAGGAAACTTGTGATATTTTCTTTACTTAACATACACATCCGTCTGTTTTGACTCTTCCCTCTCCTGACTTTTTCAATTACTGTCTAATTTGAAAAATAAGTTGGCTCATCTGATCCAATGCTTTTAATATTACAAAGTAAATATAGTAGTCGATATCCTCAGATATTATGTTATTAGGCATGATTGTCTGATCTTGTATTTTTCATTTGATTTCAGCCTGACTGCTTTGAGTTCAAAAGCCTAATCGAAATTTTACCAGTGTTTTCACTTTCAGTATGGTAACTGAATGACTTGCCTTGATAAACACACTAGTTGGATCAGGAACTGCGAAGCTGGTGGTTCAGAGAAAAGTCAGGCTATGCCAAATATTAACCAGAAGCAGTAAAATCTCAGGAAAATAAAATGAACGTATGTGCTTAAACATTCCTTGGTTCTAACAAACTGACTGAAGTGGTGATTCTGTGTGTTAATGTGAAGTTGCATACTGCAATATTGGGGAGAAGTAGTGGTTTGTTGCTTTTTCTTCTACAACACAAATTTCGATGTGATGTTCCTTATTGTTGTAGTTAGTGATATCGGACTGCTTGCTTAGATCTAACTTAAGAAATAAGGCCTTTATTTACACAGCTTGAATTGCTGTTATGCATAGTACTACTTTTTAAGTTTCTCATAAGAATACCAGACATCCCAATAAAACCAAGGCTCTGCTGCAATTCTCAAAGACTGTTGATCATTAATTATTTTTCTTTTTTTTGAAAAGGGGAATGTTTTCGTAAGTCACCTGCTTTAAATGAAAAGGTAAATACTAGTTTTCTGCCAATTTACTGGTACACTGCAAATCTACTGTTGCGGAGTTTTCCTTAATAGCTTAGACAGTTTATAATACGCTGTTAATTTGAACTAGGCTGTCTGCTTCAGTCATTTCTTCACCCCCTGTAGAATAAAGAAGTTATTTTAGCTGTCTGGTTAATCTTTGCACAGGTGGGACTTTGAGATCATTGGAGCCTGAAGCACTGTGGTGTGCAGGTTATTGATAACTCTGTGATGTTTCCTGGCTTTTAAGCTACTGCTTGAAGTTGGTGAATATAATTAGGTTGAGGAGTTCTACTTTTAAATAGTTTTGTAGTGAAGTTGGAATTTGAAAGATGAAGTGTGAGATTTCATTTGCATATGGACTTTGACAAATATGGCTCACTGTGATACTCTCTTTCTTGCACTTAAGTGGAGCCTTTTTGTGGCTTTGGAAGGACAGTGAGTTTTGGTCTGTTGTTGGTGCTTGAGTTTATTCTATACAGTGATTGGAAGCCTGTATTTGCTGCCTTTCGTTAAGCATACCTTCATTAGTCCCATTGTGCGGGTTAACTTTTATTTAGTTATTTTCACAGAACATATTTCTTCTAGATATGCTGTAGCTGATGCTTATTACTCTAGTACCATTATGTTTTAATTCTTCACATTGAAAGAAGGTTACAAGCTGCACATAAAATGGATTGATTTATTTTAAATTGAATTGATCCTTAGAGGAATTTGTTGATATTTTTACAACACTTCTGTTGAGCTAATATGGTCTCTGCTGACCTCTGCTTGAGATACAAGGTCTGCAAAACTGAGTGAGAATTTGCAGTTGGTCACTCAGTTAATGAATAAAAGTAGTGGATCTCTGTAAAAAGTGCTTTCAGTAACTTGTCACACACTTGCAGGTAAATGACATGGAAGAAATGGAGGAAAAATAGCTGATTTACAAGTTGAGTCAGTCTACAAACACCCTGAGAGTTTTCTTCAGTGACTTATCCTGGTTTCTTTGGCTGGTGAAAAAGCCATTGAAACAGATGATATCCCTTGTGGAAAGCTGAATGAAGACACCTTTCAACTCTTTCAACAAGTGATATAAGTCTTAAGGACTGTGGCATCCCTTGGACTTGATGATCTTAGAGGTCTTTTCCAACCTATGATTCTGTGATCCTTTTTCTTCAGACCTCTTTCAGGGAACATGATGTGTTTTTTGAGCTGAGTATGGTAGGATTCCTATGAAGAGCCATGCGTTTTCTTAGTTTTATTTTTGTAAACACATTATTTTTCATACGTAAATGTGGTGAAGTGAGGTGGGCAGCTGTTTTTTTGGGGGGGGGTGTCATTTGTTTTGGGAAGATGCTTGGCTTTTAGGAGATTATTTTGGGCCCTAGTAGTGTTCACTTTAAAATCCTGATAACATCAAATTTAGAATGTAGAAACGCTAGACTTAATGATGTTTGTGTGTGGGAGCTCCACTTTTGGGCTTGGTTTGCATCTCGTGCAAGCTTTTCTGCAGGGCTGTACCCTTGACCTAATCATAGAATCATTTAGGTTGGAAAAGACTCTTAAGGTCATTGAGTTGAACTGTAAACCTAAAACTGCCAAGTCCACCATGTCTCTTAAGCCCCACGTCTACATGTCTTTTAAATAACTATAGGGATGGTGACTCAACCACTTCACTGGGCAGCCTGTTCCAGGGTTTGATAACCCTTTCAGTGAAGACATTTTCCCTAATTTCCAGTCTAAACCTCCCCTGCCACAACTTGAGGCCATTGTCTCTTGTCCTGTCGCTAGTTACTTGGAGAAGAGAGGAACACCTGCCTCACTACAACCTCCTTTCAGGTAGTTGTAGAGAGCAGTAAGGTCCCTCCTCCAGACTAAACAACACCAGTTTCCTCAGCCGCTCCTCATGGGACTTGTTCTCTAGACCCTTCACCAGCTTTGTTGCTCTTCTTTGGACACGCTCCAGCACCTCAAAGTCTTTCTTGTAGTGAGTGGCCCAAAACTGAACACAGTATTGTGTTGTGAAGTATCAGTGTGTTGGTAGCTGGCCATCCACCAAAGGAGGGTTGAACCACATCCTTGGTTAGAGGTTTTCATAAATATTTTTCAGGAATATTAGTATTCAGAAATGTATTATACTGCCAAGTTCTTCAAGGGAGGTTTTGCCTTAGGTGCTTTAGATGCTTCTGAAAACCCAGAAACATTTTTGTTTCCTTTTGCATTCTTTTGGTTTGTCTTTGCCTCTCCAAGGTCAGGACGCTTTCTGGACTAACCTGTACTGTCCGCATACTGGCAGGTGGAGCGTTGGTAAAACAGGAGACTTCTAACTCCCTCCAGCTTTTAGGAAAAGTGATTGCCATGTAAGTCCTCCTCGGCTGGTTTCTGTGGAGGTGGAGTCTGTTGGCTGTGTTTGGCATAGGAGTCTGTGGGAACGGCTCCATGTTGACATGCTGTGTTAACAAAAAATGCAGAAGGACAGTGTTCAGACTTGGGGTTGGGGTGAACTTTGATACAGAGAGTGAAAGGCAACTTGGTGTTCCTCTGCTGGCTTTTTTCTTTTTTCCAAATGTCGGTTTTCTGTTGCAAGGCATGGAAGTATTTAAGCTACATCTGAATGGTTGTAAAGTTGATACAACCTTTAAGGAAACTTGATGTTGACAAATTAATTTTTTTTTCTGTTTACTGTGTCTTTATGAGTTATGTAGCTCGCTTATGTTACTGTTCCCCACTCAAAACGTTGATACCAGAGGTCTTAAGTATGCAAGGTTTTTCTTGGGAGGTGATGGGGAGAGGTTTCTATTGTGGTTAAACAATTCACCTATATTGATTTAATACTATTTTACCACCAGAACAGGAACTCCTGCCCTATATGGTACCTTCTTCCTGTGCTAAGGATTGTACTGCCATCCAGGAGCTGAGATCAGCTACCTGCTGTAGCAGAAAATTCATCTTCTTTTTTTTTTTTTTTTTCCTCAGGATTAGTTTGCGGATAATGTAGTGGTTGTCCAAGTAATTTGCATCATGAAATTATAAATTTTCTATGATAGTGGAGGAAGCAGGAGTCCCTCAGCTGGAAGCCAGAGAGGACAGGACTAGTCTTCTGCCACAGTGTTCATACCGTGTTCAATTTAAACCATCCTGAAAGTGCACCAGTAGTCAGGCTCTGTGGCGTGAGTATTCTCTTCATGTTTTTGGAATGGTCGTTGTGCAACAGCGTCCCTCATGAAGATAGTTATAAAGCAACTCTTAAGTTGCACTAAATGATGTTCATGTTGCACTGTTGTTTTCTGTTTGAGGTGTGACGAAGATCTCAGCTGCATGTAATTGTTGTGTTCATGCATTACTCTGTATTTTGCAGGCATGCATACAATGTGTTTAGGTTCTGTGACTTAAAACACAGCTAATAAAAATTGCTTCAGGATTAATTTAGGAATAACTGTGCATTATCTTCAGAATGCCTGTCGCTGCAGGCTGGATAATGGCGTTCTTTGCTGATCCTGGTTTCTCTCCTTAAGAAATAGATTGGGTTTTTTTTGTTTGCGAAAAAAAACATGAATCCTAAATAACTCTCTTTCAGAGCATGCCTTGCCAAGGCTGAATGTAGGAATAATTTGTAGCAGATCCTACAGATTTTTTTTGAAATCCTGCTCAGAGCAGGGCTCTTCAAATAGTAGAAATAGCTCTGGCTGGACAGCGTTTGGCAGTGCAGGTTTAGGATATTTCTTAACATTGTGAACATTGATGTGAACCCCAGAATGTACCTGTAATTTCCAGCTTTTTTAGGAAATTTGCTGCCAAATAGAACTGCATTGGGATAGTATTCTGATTTTTATTGCTGATTTACCTAATGGCTTAAAGCTTCAGAAAGGCTTTCATGCTGTGTGTGCTTCTCCTGCCATTTACTCTACTTTGGCACTCAGTGAACATCTCACTAAACTGACTGAACTTGTACAACAGTTGAAAGGTCATGTAGTGAACTACATTCATGTTGCAGTTGCGATCAGGAATGCAAGTTTGACATGACTGTTCTGATGGTCTCCAGTTCCTGTTCTGCAGGTCTTGTGGGACATGCAAATCAACTTCTTTTGGATGAAACAAAATTGACAGGTGTGCTTCTGGACTTTGCTGATGCATTCGGTTTAAGGCTGTTCAGACCATAGGTAGGACTAGAGCTAATTCTGAAGTGAGATGCCCTGGAATGTACATGGTGTGAATATTGTCTGCAGCACTGACTGTTTTGTTTTGCAGATCTCCTCCTCTTGCAGGACGCTACCCACTAATGTGGGTGTAGGGATTTTTTAGATGAATACATTGGTTAGCTCACCAAAAGGTGTGAAAAACACCAGTCAATGCAAGGAAGAGAGTTCTTTTTAGCTGCTGCTCTTATTGATTGAGTACCTCTCATTCGTATTTTGAAACTCGGTGACAGCATGAGAGAATTCAAGGTTCACTGGACCAAAAGTACTCAGAAAGCAGGATCATAATGTCAGGTAATGACCTAGGTTTCCTCTTCACCAAGCTGTTTTGTCTATTGCGTTGAATTGTGGCTTAATATATGTGGTCCTAGGAGTGAGCTGTAGGAACCACTCCTTCTAAGTTACTCCCAAACTGTGTACTGTAAATGGTTTAATTCTGATTGTAACTAAAGCTCTGCATTTGTAGTGTGACAAAAGAACAGTGTGATGGGTCATACTGTCCATGTTCTGTATTTAGTTTGTTGTGATTTGAAAAGCCATATTTAATACTGGGAGGAAACAAAGTTAAGACATGCTAGGGAAAAACAGAGACTTAAAATCTGTAATCTGTCCTTAAATGCAAGGCATCCTTGTGTATTGCTTAAGAGTAACATTTCAAAAATTTCATGTTCAAAATTTGTCTTCTGGGAAACATGCTACTGCCTTTTTCAAATTTGAGGGAGCTTCTGCAAGCAAGCTAAGGGAAAATATCTTTCACATTGCCTGTTCTTAAAGATAATGGCATAAAATTATAATCTTGAAGTCTTGAAGGTTTTTTTTCTGGAAGAACACTGAGTAATCTACAAAGGTGACCCTGGGATAGGGTTTGGCAGCATATTTAAATTCAGTAGGCTTAGGTATGGTATTTCTATTTTCTCTGTAGTTTATTTAAAAATATTTGGCACCAGCTGATTAATATAGTTTAAACATTAAATGTGATTCCAGAACTGTTGAGGCTTCCAACACTGTAGTCTATTGATAACACCTGGCTATATATAGGAAAGTCTCTGCTGATGTCATCTATTGATAATTCTTTTCCCAAAGACATACTGACTTCATATCTGAGGATGGTTGTTTAAACAAGGCTACCATTGCTGGAAGCATATCACAGGAATTAATGAGATCACAGAGTTGCAAGTATAAGGTTCCGAAGAGACTTCTGGAGGTCTCTGGTCCAACCACTTGTTCAAAGCAGGGCTCTAATTAGCAATTAACGTGGATCAGCTGTGGCTTTGTCCAACCAAGTCGTGAAAACATCCAAGGACAGAGAATCCACAGCCTCTGTGGAAAGCCTGTTGCTGGGCTTCACCACCCTCCTAGTGAAAAAGTTTGTCATCATGTCCAACCTGAATTTTCCGTGCTGCCTTTTGTGGCCATTGCTCTTTCTTACCCTGTCTGCTAGTGCTGAGAGAGTTAA
>Ga0065711_1043834_pt1 | contig 14485 bp, 19 predicted proteins | sample Hoacrofraction12_FD_59098 | JGI IMG/M metagenome (GOLD analysis project Ga0065711, IMG submission 59098) | Hoatzin crop microbial communities from Cojedes, Venezuela - Epithelial fraction 12 v2 (version 2) | ecosystem: Host-associated > Birds > Digestive system > Esophagus > Crop | place...
TCCTTCTCTGGAGATATTCCAGACCCACCTGGACAAGGTCCTGTGCAGCCTGCTGTGGGTGACCCTGCTTCAGCAGGAGGGTTGGACTAGATGACCCACAGAGGTCCCTTCCAACCCCTACTATTCTGTGATTCTGTGCTGCAGCACCCTCCTTTACGAGCCACTGCCATGCAGCCCCACTTGAGTGCCCAGATTTTGAGTTCCCGGAAGGAGTGAAGAGTCTCTTGGCATATTTCCGTTGAGTGCATTGCAGTATTTCCATGTTTCTGTAAGACAGACAACTACCGTAGCATCTACGTAGCCAGAAAACCTCCTCTCCAGGGTTACGGCTGTTATAATAAAGTATTGAGTGTCACGTGGAAAGCATCGTGTTGTTTTTTTCCAAATTCCTTCCTGCAGCACACCTGAAACAGCAGTCCCTTCCCCAGCCACCAGCAGGTCTCAGCTGAGGACTCTGGCTAAACTCTGGCAGGCAAAAGAAGCTGAAATTGTTCCCCGGGGGATTTGTTTGGGCCACCTCCCCAGGGAGAAGTACACAGGGCTGGAGGGGCAGACACGGCACCAGCAGCCAAGGCTTCGGGGAGCCCCCCGCTGCTCTGCCACCAGGCTCCCACGCAGCTTTGGATTGCAGGTGTTTCAGGAGATGAAGTGTTACTGCACAGGCCACCACGCTCCCACCACCGCACTCATCTACACAAAGCTTCCCCTGGCTAAATTCCCCCTGCACCTCTGCAAAGGGGAACTTCTGGGCGCCTGGGGCCCAGATCCATCCCGAGCACCACACTTCCACACAGCCCCTCGTGTCAGAGGTGCCCTCCCACAGCACGGGGGCTTGCTTGGTACTCCTTCCTCAAAAGGGACTTACTGGGCAGATCCAGAACAGACCACATCCCCAGAGGTGCCAGAGGACCTGAGATAGGGAGCATCTCTGCTCTGCTGCTTGCTGCCCACCCGAGAGAAACGCTGCCTGCAGGGCCAGCTCAGGGGGTATGGGGGCAGAGGAGGGGAGAACAGCCCAGCTCCCAGCTGTTAAATCTCATTTCTCCAACTGCCAGGGACGGGAAAGGTGGGAGCTCTGGGCAAGCTCCCAGTCATATAAGCTGTGCCCAGCTCGGGAGACGGCTCTTGGGCACCGAGCTTCCCCCGAGGCAGGCTCCAGCCGAGCCCTTCCAAGCAGAGGAAGGACGCCAGGTCTCGGCAGGGCTGCACACCCAGGAGGCGACCGGCGGCTCTGAGCAGCCCAGGCCCTCGCAAGGCAGATGGGGCTGAGGCTCTGCGAGCAGGCGGGGAAGGAGAAACCAGAACGGAACCCGAATGGAAAGGGAAGGGTTGGGAGCCCAGAACATTCAGCTGGGGGAACTGGAGGACAGGGTGGTCAGAGACGGGTGCTCACGGCCAGGGCTCAGCAGCAGCCCAGGCCTACAAGGGGGAGGTTTCCAGCTGTTTTCCCTCCCTGCTATAAGCTTTTTGGACGTTGTTTTTGGTTTGTGTTTTTTCCCCTATTTCTGAGCCTTCACCACCCCGGAGGCTGGGAGAGAGGCCCAAGGCCAGAGCAGGGCACAAGGATGCTGGACTCCTGGGCTCAGTTCACCATTCTAGGACCCAGGAGAGAAGGACCCAACTCACAGTTTCACTGCCTCAGTCACTTCACTGCTGTGCCTCGGTTTCCCCACGGGCAACTGGAAAGTGTGTGTCAGGCCACATCATACCAGGGCAATGAGTTCATGCAGTAGAATAATTCCTGCACTGACAGAGGGGAGCTATGCCTGAGATGGTCACACAGCTTTGGGACACCTGTATTTGCCCATCCACCCATCCTTCCCCCTCTACCACACAACCCCTTAAGCACTGACTTCATCTGAAGGACCAGCTCCTTCCTCAGGGCTAATTTCTGTAGCTATTCTTAAACCAGAGACACAGCCAGCCCTAAACCCACCTGTTAAAGTCACTGGGGAAGTTTTCTGTACCTTTTTCCCTTATCTAGTGAAGGCCATCACACTCCTTAAGTCTTGCAGGAACACCAGGCCACCAGTACCATCAACTCGGGATCTCAGAATCCCCTTCGGAGTGCTGGGGGACAGTCCTACAAGGGCAAGGACACTGTGGCCAACAGATGTAGCTGCTGCCAAGGGGGTCGGTGGAAAAAAGGCAAGGTCATCTGTGTCACCTGGCGAGCTACATCTGCGCAATCCAAAGCACAGGCAAAGCCGTATCTGTTTCAGTTGCAAGAAGCTTCCCAAATATGATCTGAGACCCCACCTGGAGCTGAAGATCGGCACATCTGCCCCAGTGTGGGGAAAGGAGACAACAGATGTCCAGCACATGGCCCAATCGCGGGGCAAAGCCCAGGGACAGATAAATCCATGTGCTGAAAGCAGGGGCTGGAGCTGCTTTTGGTGGGGCAGACTCCAGCAGGGAAGATGACCAGGGGAATATTCACGTCTGCACATCAGCAACCAGGTTGGAGGCCAGAAGACAAGCCAGAGCAGACAGAGGGAAGCGGTAGGGCTCCTCTGCTGTCTCCCAGGCAGGGAGAGTTGGGGCCCCAGACCACACCCAGAGCACTTCGTACCTGGGCTGGGGAGCACCCAAGCGTGAGCTCCAGGCTCCCTCTCCTGGGCAGGTGACACCACTGCAGAGGCTTCCAAAGAAGAAGCTCAGAGGCCTCCAAGCCCTGGAGCCAATACGTCGCCACATCCCAGACAATCCTCTCCTTCCTTATAGCAAGCCCAGTCTCCCAGGAGAGAGGGAAACCAGCTCCCAGGCGCTGAGAAAGAGGACACCAAGGCATAGAAAACACCTTTCCGTGGATCCTTCAAGAGGGTACAACGGCGGCCATGAAGGTAGACTGAGAGACAGAGGTTTGCCTGACCCCAAAGTGTGTTCCTCACCCACCAAGAACTCATGCCCTGGTGCAAATCATGCCTGATACCCGGCCTGGCTGGCCCAGTTCATTTCACCACAAGCAGACTGAGATCTCATTCCTTCGTAGCCCACACACACTTCGAATCAGGCTGGGGATCTGCTTGGGGAAGGCACCTCATTTCCCAGCAGAGCTACCAAGAGCAAGGAACACCACCCTCGATCAGATCCCACCAGCTCAGGGAATGAACCTGTTACATTCCCCTCCTTGGTGTCCGGCTTTGGCGAGTAACACCAACAGCTCTGGCTGGGGGGAGTGCTGCCAGCCCCACTCTGAAAAAGGCCATGGACCCTTTCTGGCCTGCAGAGACACATCACTTTTTTTGTCCTCTTAGGGCTAAATCCTGCAAGAAAACAATAAAAATAATTTTATAAAGAGACAAACCATGATCTCCTTTGAAAACTCAGCTTTCAGCCCATCTGCTCCTCAGGGCACAGCTACCCAGCTGCATGTGGGAACACTTCTGGTTCTTCTCCCACCTCTCCTTTCCCTCCAGATGCAGGGATGTTCCTTGGGGCAGAAGCAGAGAGACCCCAACAGGCTCCCATTCAGCCAGGTCACAGACCTGGTCTCGGTGCAAGCCATCTTCTAGTCCTCCCCAGGCTCACAGAGACAAGTAACTTTAGACTGGGGAAATCTGGCACAAGCCAAACTCATACTCTCTACCGGGGGGGGGGAATCCCCCTATATGTTCTATGTGGTTAAATATGTGGGAAGCGAGATGGAAACGTACTCCTAGGAGAAAGGATGGCCTAGAGCTCTAGAGGCCTTCCACTACACCTAGTCCCACCGAGTGCAATCACGCTCTTCCAAAAATATCCCCGAGCCCACTCCAATTTCCAACCCATTTTAATCTGCCAAGTCCCACTTCACCCACAGTTGCTCCCCCCTGGTTGCAGCTCGTGTCTGGAGCGACTCCAAGAGACAGGGCACAAGACAGGAGGAGAAAGATGGATCCTCCAGGCTCATCTCCTGGGCCTGACGTCTGGTACGGCTGTTTCCAGACGTTGAAGCAGCTCACCCCACAGAAATCAGCCGCTGGGAAAAGGAACTCCCCGCCTTGGACAAAGAGTTGAATTCCTTTTCCCAGTATGATGCTGGATAAAGAAAAAGAGTTGAATTCCTTTTCCCCCATATGCACTTGGACAAAACCGTGCCTCAGTTTCCCCCGATTGTTTTTGCCTGCAGCTTAAGACGGGATGAAGTTAAGCGGGGTATAATTTAGTTTCCCTAACCAAATGCCCAGGACAGAGAGCTGGGAGTTTAGCAAGCAGGAAAGAGGCTTATGCCAGGCAGGCAGGCAGCGATTTCGTACTGTCCCTACAGTCTACCTGAGCCCGAAGAGATCCCCAGCCCCCAAGGACCACCTTGGCCGCCCACCCATCACCCCCAGCTCTTGGGGGACACAAAGCACTCGCTTGCGGGGGACCAGCCTCTTCGCAAGCCCCAGAAACGAGCCACGCTGGCCACAAAGCTGACGCAGTCGCTGTCTCCAGGGCACCTGGAGGAGGGAGGGGAGAGCAGGGGAGGGTGGAGGAAAACACGCCCGACCCCATCAGCCCATCCACACCTCCGCCCAGGGAGGAGCGGCAGCAGCCGGCACCGGCTTTTTTGCCCAAATAAGGCCGGGTTTTTCTCTCGGTGGCCAATCCGGGGAGGAATGCGAACACCTGAGCCTGGCCCGGCTCGCCACGGCCCGGCCCCCGCCCGGGCAGAGCCCTCCCTGCAAGGCAGCGGGGCACAGCCCGCTCCCTCCCTGCGGGACACCCTGCCCGGTCTGACTTCACCGGGGCTTTCCTCTCCCGCAGCCCTCCGGACTCCCCAGGGTGCCCAAGCTGAGCTCGGGCTGTCTGCTGCAAGGCTGGGTTGCCCCTTTCTTTCAACTATTTCCAGTTCTTCACCATCCCAGACATGCGAAACACCTCTTCTGTCCTGCAGCCATCCCCGGTGCTGAGCTTCCATCTCCACCTGCACCCGGCTGGCTCAGGGCAGCCCTGGGGTCTCCACCTCCCAGACAGCGTCTGGGAGATGGGAGCCTGCACAGACCTGCTAAGGGAGCTTCACCTTTGCGATGTCCTCAGCCTGGCTTCGGTTCCGGGGAGCGGGATCCCGCGGGGGGACTCCATGCATCGCCCTGTCACGGTGGGGGGACACAGCAGCACCAAAACCAGGGCACGACAGGGCTGGCAGCCACCTAGCCCTGGGGCTCCCGGTCACAGAATCACAGAACCACAGAATAGTAGGGGTTGGAAGGGACCTCTGTGGGTCCTGGTAGTGCATCTCACTGCCTCAGCCCAAGGTGAGAGGAGGAATGAAGGACAAACTTGGCCCATCACTTGGTGCACCAACATTAGGGGAAAAAAAAAAAGGAAAGAAAACAGACCTAGGCTGCTACTAGCCAGGAGGGACAGAGGGGAGACCCTGAGCTGCCTGCCCAGCCAGCCCCGTCTCTGGGCCCCACCGCCCGCCTCCGCCGCAGCGACGCACATGCCCACTCTGCCGTGACTCCACATGCCAGTGCCCTGAGCAAACGAGCCCAAGAATTTCAGAGAAACCAGCGTTCCCTTGTTGTGCTGCCAAGATTTGGTACCCGCCTGCCAGCAATCCTGGTTAGAGCGGGACTGATGCCAGGAGAGTTGTGCCAGCTCGCTGCCCTTGGGCTTGCGGGTGGGACTGCCAACAGGTCCCACGCCTCCGCCTCCAGGCGTGCCAGGGACTCACGCACGCAGCCAGGCAGCAGCAGCTGCTGCTTCAGCACACTCCCCACCCAGCCCAAATTCCTGCGTACCCACAAGGCCGTCACGGGCCTGGAGGAAGCCTCACCTGAAAACAAAATGGCAATAAAGTTGGGCATTTGATGTTTGCCCATATTTAATCCTGCGCAGCCCTCCAGGAGGACAGAGCCCCGGCGTGGGGGCAAACAGGGTGGAGACCAGCGTGTGTGGGAGGGCAGCATTTCGTTCCCTGGAAGGCATGAGTCAAAACAGCATTTCCCAGCACCCCCCGGCCTGCTCTCCCCTCTGCACACACACCGTTTACGCGGCAGAGCAAACTACAAACTGTGCAGCAGCGGGAGTCCATGGTAACCCAGGGCATGAAGCAAAGGGGCGCTGGGAAACGCAGCAGCTCTGCCCACAGATGGGGACACGAACAAGCCTGTCCCTGCCTGGCAGGAGGGGTGCGTGTGTTGTGGCCCGTGCTAACCTCTGTCAGGTCCCAGCGGAGATGGGGACTCGTTGCTCTCTCCAGCGTGGAAAGTTCATGGAGGCTTGGGAAGACCAGCCCTCAGAGTGCAGTCATGATGCCAAGGTCAGATGGGCCTGAGCTGGTGTCCGTTCTGCTGAGCAAACAACAGAAACCAGAAAGGAGGTCAGGTCCAGTCATTACCAGCAATCAGGACTGAGACTTCGCAGCCCAGGTGAGGGTCCATCTGCACCAGGTTTCCTGCCCTCCCAGCTCGCTATGGTCCAGAGACCATTTACGCCCCCGCACCCATCACCTTCGCTCTGCGCCGATGCCAGCAGAGTCCGCGACAGCTTTCAGCCATGGAGCCCAACCGCGCATCATGGCGTGGACTGCAGACCTCCGCTGGTGGCTTGGCCTTGCTAGCAGGCACTGCTAGCACAGAAGACCTGCTCCCTTAGGCCTCTGTAGACATTAGCAACCAGAGCTTGTAACTGGGGTTCGGAGTTTGTTGTCTACTTGAGAAGTCACGCTGAAGCCTCAGCTACTGCACCCTCTCTGCTAGCTTTAAGCACGGCTGCTTCGACACCCCGCATCCCCCGACACCCTCGCCAGAACAGCCAAGCATTCGTGGTGTGTTTGAGGAGGGGGAAGCAGCCCAGCACACGGCACACGTCCACCCTCGGGAAACAGAGCTGGTCTGGGCCCCAACCGCCCAGCTGTGCTCCCTCCCAGCCCACCAGATCTCTCCAGTGCACGAACACACCAGGCAGCCTCCAAACCTGATGCGGCACCATCGAGTCGAGACCCACGGAGGGGCCTGGGTCAGCTGGGGCCGTGCCCGGCGTGTAGGGCAGGGCAACAGAAAATATTTGAGATTGCAGGTTGGACGAGATGAGTCACACGCACGGAGGGGCAGTCCAGCTGCCGGAGCTGCTCGCTCCACTCTCCACCCCGGCCGGCACAGTGCCCTGGGAAGCTGCTAACCGTGGGAACGGGGATATCGCAGCAGGCCAGGCAAGTACAAAAACATGGCTGTTGCCGAGAGGAGATTAAAACTGTCCATCTCCGCAAAGCGATGACTTAGCGAGAGGAGCAAAACCCCAGAGCTCAGCAGGTCTAGGTGCTCGAGATTGGCTGCTCAGCCTGGCAGGATCCCTGTGGCAATCGGCCAGGTATTCATAACATAATGGGAACGGCGCTCACCCATTCCTGCTGGGGCCTGCGTGTTTGCGAGGTTTCATAAACACGCCCTTCATTTCAAGGCTTTGGAAAAAAGCTCAGCACCTGGGGAAGGGGGGGAGAAAGAAAAAAGAGAAGGAACCACTTCACAGCTGAGGAATCCCAGCCGTGACTCACGGCGGGGTCTCTGACGCAGGCAGCAAACGGGGCTGGGAACAGCAGGAGAGGGTCAGGGCAGGCTGGCTGCAGGGCATCCCGCAGGGCAGGGCAGAGGGCTGCGCCGTCGGGCTCAGCCACCACCGCGGGCGAAGCCGGGCTGCTGCCGTCGGCGCCCGACTTCTGCTCGTGGGAACGGCACTGGCTATTTCTTAGCATTAGCAAACCTGGCCTCTACATTTCCCAGCTGCCCAAGGCCCGCGTGCCCAGCTTTACGCACCTCTAAAGCACAGAGATCAACTCCAAGAGTCCCAAAATCTCCTTTGTCTCCAACATTTCCCAGGCTGGCGATGTCCCAGTGCAACACCAAGACCTTCCCTGGCCAGCAATCTCTGCCACCCAAACAACATCGGCCTCTCTGAGCCACCCCACCAACACGCAGAGAGGAAAAAAAGTTCACACTTAAAAAAAAGGGAATATAAACCACCTGGGGCTTGGTTTCCAACTCTTTTAGAGCAGTGTCATGCAGCCAAAGCGATCTGGCAGCTCCTTTATGCAGGATAAGCACGGTAGGGCTGAAACGATGCTTTGGTCCCAAACACTAAGGATGTGCACCCTAAAAAAGGGTCTCTGGATGCTCCAGAAAGAGGCTTTGGGCCCTCAAAATTGCAGACTGAATTCTAAAAAGGAGGCTTTTTCCCTGAAAAGGAGGGTTTGGAAACTGAAAATGAGCAGTAGCACTACCAACAGAGAAAAGCTGATCTGGAGCCTTTTGTACAGTTTGCAGGGATTAGAAATACAAGACGAGGAGTAAGATAACACTAATTCAGATCCACAGCTGCAGATCCACCTTAGATTTACACCTGCCTTGTCCCACTGACCTCCACAAGGTGTAAATCCAGCATTCCCTCAGCGTTTCACTGGGTACAAACCTGTGTAACACTGGTCAGAGATGCTGGACCAGCTCATCCCCTCAGCACCAGCTCTCCCGGGGGGTGGCACTGGTTTAAGTCCCGGTTCCTGAAGTCAGGGCAACATGGAAGAACGACTGCTCTCCTAGTTCAAACCAAAGCTCTAGCCTACCAACACCAGAAAACGGTCAGAACCTGGGACTCCAAAAGACTTACAAACTAGACAAGAGGGAACAACTCCAAATGTCTTTTTCTTTTAAAGCAGCGGACCACAAGGCACTAAAATATCCCGAAATTCATTTAGCCTTGGATTTGCCCGGGGGGCAACCTGAAACTTCGCAGCATGCTACACGTTTACCCCTCTTACGAGCCAGATCTGAGCTAGCATCAGACAAGCCCTCTGCTCCCACAGACTGCTGTTCAGCCTCCGTGTCGGTGCTTTCTCTAACCTGGTTTTGTGTGCACCAAGATGGTGTGGAGCTTCTGGATGAAACAGAAGGACTCCATCCATGCACACTCCGCTGGCAGCTTCCCGGCCAGCCACCTCATACTCGTGGCAACAAACACCTACGGGACGTGTTCTGACCTGAGCGCTGAATTCAGTTCTCCCTGGAGGACTCGCCCACGTACGCATCTGGAGCGTGCTCTGCAGATTACACAACGCATGTTATCTGGGGCAGCAACGACAAGGGGATCCAGAGAAAAACCCCTGACTTTGCAAGGTCCTGGGGGATCCCAGTTGGACCCGGTAGAGGATTCAGTGGTTGGCAGGGCTGAATTTCAGTACAAAATACCTGACTGTGACCCAGAAATATGAACTTCCACCTTGGCGGAAGCTTCTTGGTCCTTGATGAGACCTCAAGCAGAGTAAGCAGCAACTCAGGGTCACGTCTTTGAATTTATAAACCAGCCCTTGGCTGCAGCAATACTCCAACCCTCTGCACTGGTGAAAAGCCTTGCTCACGACTGGAAATGGCCTCTTGGCTGCATCTGCTGTTCAGCACTTGGTTCCGGGAATTTCAATCTCCCCTTCCTAAAGCCAGCTGATCCCTTCCAGTCCTATTGCCACTCCGGCCAGGAAAGACCCCCAGTTCTTCACTCCAGCAAGGCAAAGAACCCATAGCAGCCCAGCTATGCTTGTCCACCCAGGTCCTCCAGCTGCCTAAGGGAGAGGCAGCGTCAGCACAGAACGACTCATGTTGCTCCTGAGCCTTCTAAAACCCTGCCATCATCACAGCTCCAACTCAGAGATTAACCCTAGGTTTGTGCCCGAAGCAGGCACCTGACAGCACTGAAAGGACAGAGCTGTTGGGACCAGCTTGCAAGTGTCTTGAGGATGCTGCTGTGCACACGCAGCAGAACTGGCAAATTAAGACTAACGTCAGCCTGACTGTTCTCAAAGCCACGCCATCACCTTGCTCCTGATTCACTCTGCTAATACCAAGCGCTGGCACCGGCCTCTTCTCTGCCAGCTTAAGCCTAAGTGGAAAAAGCAAAATTTCAGTGAGCGTTGGCTACAGCAGTATAGTGGGACTTGACTCCCTGTGGATTTTATAGAAGATAGAGCAAGCCCCTTTGAGAGTTACCTTCATACCAATTTCTCCACAATTTATGGAGAAGCCTGAGCTTTTTGCAAACCATCCCAGCCATGCAAGGAATGGGGTGGGGATGTTTTGACATGGACTCTTGGATCTCTGACAGATCCCCCCCAGCTCTCTCCGTGCTCACCTGTTAACGCTCTCTGTGTGCTCATTTCTCAATAACATTATGCAGAAAGCAATTCAGATAGAGCAGTTTAAGAGAAAACAGACTCCAGGGAGCAAACACTGCACAGACCAGTGTGAATATGCACGGAATGCATCTCAGGAAAGACATGGGCAGCTGCTACAGAAACACTGATTTCCACTACAGAATGATCACATAAAAAGAAAAAAAAAAAAAAGCGTCGTACCAGCTGCTGGTTGGAAGGCAGGGAGGACTTTGAGCCCATAGGGGTTTTCTCTCTTTAGCTCTCTAGAGTTTAAGAGGAAACAGAGAGCAGGGAGCAAACGCTGCCCAGACCAGCGCTCAGGCCCAGGCACAAACTGTCCCTGCGAATGCAGCACCCGAGGTGACGCCTGCATCCCTGAGCGCACGTGCGGGAGCACCTCTGAACCCCACCGCTTGTCTGCGCGGGCTGTGAAGCTCTAAGCAACGCCGTCACTTCAGTGGAAATCTGCAGAGAGACTTGGCCTGGCAGCATGAAAAGGGGAATGCTTGGGGCAGCTGGGATGAAGGAGGGACAGAAAGGCCCCTAATTAGCTTGGAGTGAGTTTCCTGCGGGAGCATCAAGTGCCCTCTCCACCCCTGGCTGATAAGCAGAAGGGACAAGAACATTCCTCCTCACCAAAAAAACCCTTAACAGCCACAGAATTTGTGCTGTCTCACCAAATGTATTTAGCATTAGATTCCTGACAGGTTAAGCTAATCCTGAGTACATCACTAACTTCACTAAAGCAGCTCCTCACCTTAGCGTGGTAGCTCAGCTCCAATTCACATTACTCCCCTTATTTTCACTGCTTCACCTATGCTGCAGGTGAGGTTGGAACCAAGGCTGACAACATTCCTTTATTCTTCAGGTAAATCCTACCCCATAAGAAAAAAAATTCAAATTCTTTCTACATTTTCACAACAAACAGCTGCTTCTTGCAAAGCAGGGCAGAGACATCTAATGCATATGTACATGACTGCCCCTGTTCTCAATGCTAATCATCTAAGAAGCCTTGCAGAACATTTGTTTAGTCTGTAGTGAGATCCAAATCCAGTTTCAGACGTGGATCTACATTTCACAATCAGCCTTTGCTCCTCTAAAACCTGCAAAATTCAGCAGGTCTTCACGTCCGGAGCTCTCCCGCTGAGCCACGAACCTTGCACTGGTACAACCCCCGGCGAAGGTGTCCGAAGCAGCCCTAGAGAGCAGCGCTCCTTTCCATTCTCCGACACTGGTGGGAGCTTTCCTGAATTCCCAGGACTACATCCGAGTCAGTAACCATGCCCAGTTACACTCCATGCACCACGCCAGGGAAGGCCAAAAAGGCCAGGAGTGGCTTTGGCACCCCCGAACGAGCAGCGAGGAATTTAGCTTGGTATGCTGGGGGTTGAAGTGGCCTACCAGCACACGCAGTCGTGTCCCCCAGTCCATGCAAATACTGCTCTGAAACTGGGAGAGTGACCGGGGCAGGCAGACAGCCCGTGGGCTGGGGAACCTCAGAAGAAGCAGCCAGCTCAGGCTTCTTTTTCCACCTGGCTGGGAAAGAACTCGGAGGCTGGGCCGCCCAGCCCCAGCGAGCTTCGTCAGCGCTGTTTGCAGCAGGGAGCAGGCTGCCGGCCGCGTCCCTTTGAGCTTTGCTGAGCTCTGATCTCACGGCGTCCGTTGCCGTGGGCAGGGAACTGCTTGCAACCAGGGCAGACGGCTCCAACCTCCTTTCGCTGGGTTTCGTGCAGAAGGCAAATATTGCGGGCTTCAAAGCTTCCACATCAGCAAATTGTCTGACAAGCGCCTTCCCTGACGTCTTGTCAAAGAAATGCCAGTGTAAGGGAACTGGAGGAGGGTGTTCCCTCCTATGCAGAGGTGCCCAGCTTCTGCATTACACTGAGCAACAGCTCACTTGCCGCCCCTTACCCTTCCCTCAGCCCCCCAGCCCCCCCAGCCCCCCCTTCTCCATCTTCACTGTCCCCAGCTCCTGCTTTGCCATCGTGCAGCCACGGGGCAGGTGCCCATGCAAAGCAGCTCCTGCAACAGAGGGGAGAACGGACCCTTCTCCCCTCTTATCACACAGCCACATTTGTATTTCTGTTACACAATATCCATAAACGTTGTCACAGAGAGCAGAACCAGGGTGAGCTGCTCTCCATGACCTCCCTCTAAGAGAAATGATGGGCCCTTTGCACTTCTCTGCTCTTGAAGAGTCAAAGTCTCTCAGACCACCCTTAGAAGATTTTACACAGTGCTGCCATAGCAGCTGATGGATGCAGCAGGCCCACCAGTCCCGGACCCTGAAATCAGAGCAGGGAGTTGAAGGGAACCAGGTTCTGCATCAACCAATTGCTCCACTGATGACAACTGCGACCATCACCCCTGTCTTTCTGTGGGAAACACCAGGCCCTCTGGAAACCTCCAGGCACCTTCAGGATGTGCCTCCTCTCCTCCCTGTCTCTACATACACAACACTATCAGGTTTACTAGTGGTTTTATGAGCATTTACACACTCAATAAAGCATTCTTCTGCCTTGCAGCTGTGCCAGCTCTTTGTAAATCCTTAATACTCTTCCTTTTGAGCCTGGAAGAGAACCAGGCCACCTCTACCAATACTATTTGCTGTAGTTTATAGCTTACAACTCCTTAAAATGACTTTCCTCCCCCTCCCCTAAACCTCTGCCCTTCTGAGTCACGCTCTGCACAATGCCTGCAGTCAGCACTTCTCACAAACCAGCTGAAGCTGGTCTTCGGCAGAAAGGCAGACACATACACACGGAGCAGGGAACAGCGACCAGCCAGGACCTGCAGCCTTGGCAAAGAGCAAAGCGAATTTGCTGGTGACAGCACCAGCGAGAAACGCAGATCAAGAGAGCAGCTCTCCGCTCTCCACCTCCCCCGAAGGCAAAGATCAGTGTTTGGGACAGTAACTAGTCACCTGGGAAACTTGCACCGGGGGAGAGGAAGGCCAGCACAGGCCTGTTTTTTCCTTTGCATTACTCTGTTCTCCAACGCACAGCTCAGGTACGTGCATCCTTTGGCCTTGGGAATCCCCCCAGATCAGTTTTGCACTGATGTTAGTCTAGGTCAGATGAGATCCCTACTGTCAGCATCGCTAGTACAGCCCCCAGGAGAAAAGAGCTCATAAATGCAAAAGCCAGGAGGTGCCCCAGGAATACCCAATTCGATTCCCAGGTCTCATCCACATTTACTCTCCTTTCTTCCTGCCCCCTCTCCAAAGCTGCTACAAGGCTCACCGCGCCTGTGAGGTTCCTGCTGCCTTTCACTGAGCCACAGCGTCAGTCTCAGTCTCTTCTCCACTCAAGGCTGAATACTTTATCACACACTCCCGTGCTCTCAGGTTCAACACCTCTGCTCTCTTGCGGCTTTTCCACGAAGGCAATGCCTGCCCTGAGCACTGTACAAGATATCATGGCAGAAGCCACACCATTTTGGAAAGTCCCACAAGGCTGTGTGAGGCAAGGTAGAAAAGGTGCCTTCTCAGGTCACCGTGGCTGCCCTGATCCAAGGACAAGGTTGTCCAAAGAGGGGATCTGCGGTGGGCTCAGAAATGATGCAGGGCAAACCAAAAGCAGTTCTCTTCCCAGGCATTTGCCCTGAGTAACAACTGTGAGTATTTTGAGGAGAAGACTAAATAAATAATGGTTAAGATGTGGAGCTAAAACTCAACCTGAGTCAGTAAGGAATGCACTGCAGGTCCTGCTCTAGGGGCTGGAGGATAATAAACAAATCAGCGTCTGCCCTACTTAGCCATCCCGGACAACAGGAGTCAGCACTGGTCAGGCTGGGAATCAGAATGGTGCAGTTACTCCAGCAGATCAGTCCCAGGGGATCCAAGAGCCCTGGGTAACAGCCACGAGACACATTCCTGAAAAGCCCTCACAAGTTTCAGGTTCTGCGCTGCTAATTCGCTTGCCTCCACGCACCAGCAGCAACGAGGTCTAATCCCTGACATAATGCACAGCAGCCCTACGGAGATGACCTCCTGCCCTGGTACCATCAAGGCACTGCCACTGCAGAAGCGCCTTGATGTTCTCCAGGCAGAGACTGACACCAGACCCCACACAGGGCAGCTCACACCCAGCTTCCCTGCGCCATCCATGCTCATGCTGTGTCACCCACTCCTACGGGACATGAAGGTGCTGGCTGCATGAGAAGGTTCTCCTCCCCCTCTGCCTTGGTGAGGCCCCATCTGGAGCACTGCATCCAGTTGTGGGCTCCCCAGTTCAAGAAAGATGAGGAGTTACTGGGGAGAGGCCAGCGGAGGGCTGCGAGGATGAGGAGGGGACTGGAGCATCTCTGCTAGGAGGAGAGGCTGAGGGAGCTGGGCTTGTTCAGCCTGGAGAAGAGAAGGCTGAGAGGGGACCTTAGAAA
>Ga0065711_1043835_pt1 | contig 14485 bp, 15 predicted proteins | sample Hoacrofraction12_FD_59098 | JGI IMG/M metagenome (GOLD analysis project Ga0065711, IMG submission 59098) | Hoatzin crop microbial communities from Cojedes, Venezuela - Epithelial fraction 12 v2 (version 2) | ecosystem: Host-associated > Birds > Digestive system > Esophagus > Crop | place...
ACAAACTGAAGCAGAGGAAGTTCCATTTGAACATGAGGAAGAATTTCGTCCCTCTGAGGGTGACAGAGCACTGGAACAGGCTGCCCAGGGAGGTTGTGCAGTCTCCTTCTCTGGAGATATTCCAGACCCACCTGGACAAGGTCCTCTGCAGCCTACTGTAGGTGACCCTGCTTCAGCAGGGGGGTTGGACTAGATGACCCACAGAGGTCCCTTCCAACCCCTACCATTCTGTGATTCTGTAATCACTGTGTATAGCTACAACAGAGAGTGCCTTAATTTTAGTCTCTATACATTGCCCAGTCTCCGATATAACAGCAGCTCCAGATGTTCAGAGCAGTCACACAGCATTTGTGACACAGAACACCTCAAGTATCCCAGCTCAACCAACAAAAGCCACCCCCCAAAACAGACATGTTTATCTACTTTTCTTTTTATGCAGTCATTAAAAGAAAAGCCTTATTCGGTTTAAAGAATCAATAAGAATTCGAGGCCATTCAAACAGCTTTCCGTCAGCAGTGCTGCATTTGTTGGCATACTGTTGCCGTGTAGAGTTCGCCAAACACCTGATGATAAAATGTCTCACAACAAATAAAATCAAAACACCCTCCAGGCAGATTTATATCAATCCTCACTCACAAAAAGTGCATCAAGCCAACTTCATAAACCATGAGGGTCCTGATCCTCAGTAAGCTTACTTTCAAGGCGAAGCTATCTGGGTGATCCTGAGGACAGAGCATCTCACAGCAGGATGGGGTTGTGCTGACATGAATGACTGCCCATTCGGTGGTTTTGCTCGACTAGACTGTCACAGAGTAAGTGTCAGCGTACAGTGGACCGTTACATTTATGCCTCCATCCAACATAACCAGCACTGCTTGCTGACTTGCTAAAGAAAATGTGATTCACCGGGAAAACACCCCAGAAAGCCAATGCTGATTCATTGGACAATCTAGGTTGCGACAGACTGTCAAACTGCGTTTGCAGCTGGAGAAGCAGAAAAGGCTGGTGCATCTGGAGACACATCCAGACATCCTGAATCTGAACAGCAATTCTCCAGACAACAAAGTTCTCCCTGATGGTCTCCCCATCGGGAACACCAGCACAGGGTCTCCCTTCCTCCACAGAAAGGCCTTCTGTGTTTGGCCCCCGATGAAGGTGAGGAGGTCCTACACAGGTCACCACTGTTAAATGGCCCAGACCTCACTGAAGGCAGTTGTACACAAAGCTCTCACCTACTTGCAGATTTTCTGTCCTCTGGACACAGCCTGCATCCAGACACTGAGACAACAGAAAAACCACAACCACATGAGCTCATGACTCTTCCACAGGAGGAGAGAGGGGCAATCTGAGTCAACAATTTGAAACAGTTAAATAGGGTGGCCACGGGTTAAATCTCCAAGGATCTTCAGAAAATCCAGCATACCTGTACCTGAAATTCAACACTCGGCAATTAAGTTTTCACAGACATAATCTATACCCATATTTACAGCTAAAACCTTCGCATGTCTAAAAGAAACACTACGTTGCAGCGTAGGAACACCAGGCCCTCAGCGTGCCTCAACACTTTGGAGGCTCTAAGACAAAATAATGGCAAGTACTGAGGGCTGTGCAATGGGAAAAAGCTTACAACACAGAAGCAGAACTTTCCAGCTCCTATTAGAAATGGTATTGTTGCAAGTTGGCAGAAGAGAGCTACGCAGAAGAGCAAGCATTAATTTCTTCTGGAAATCTGCAGATTGGTACCATATCCTCTGGGTTCAATGGTACCAAGGAAAAGAGACATAAAAAAAAAAAAATTAGAATACATGAGACCCTGACCAGGAGAAGTTGTGAGGCCCTTCCCCAGGAGCTAATAACATGCATCACAAGACCCTGACTGAGAGGAGAAGCAGCGCAGGGACCCACAGGAGGAAGGCTAGCCAGCCTGCACCAGTGCAAGCACGTCGCTAATACCCGTACCACGGGAGATACGGTCGCCGATCTTCCAGCAAGCCTAGAGTCTCCTCTCGCACCTTCACTATTACGTGTCAAGTGCTTACGCTCTCTAAAGGTTCAGAAGCAGAAATGGAAAAAAAAATCCTACTTTGCTTTCCACGTATTTAGAGCTAAATCCACTTCAGCTAAGCTACAGTTTTCTGAGAGTTTCCTTCGCTGGCAGCCTTGCTTTGAAACAGCTCCTCCCACTACACCGCTCTCGGCCGCTCCTTCAGACGTGCGGTGAACTGAGCTGGGCAGCAGATTAAAGACAGGGATTTAGAAGTGACCACTACTTTCAGCAGCTTATTTTCCAGCCAGATGAACTCCAAGCACAGCTCACAACCAAAGGCCTGCCGCAGGATGAAGAGCGAGCACATCGGAAGGAGTACTCCATGACCTGCCACAGCCTTCAAAGCAGAAGCTTGCAAAATTTCACTCCAGCAGAAACCCAACAGGACACTGCAGTGAAGTCATGCAATGATTTGCAGCAGGGCATTTTAGAAGAACAACAGGGATCCTATCATGGACCCACTCCAACGCCACACGGAACCTGGCACTGTTTGCAGCAGCAAGGAAAACCTGCAAAAGTATTCTGCTAATACTCATTGCTGGATTGAAAAGGAATTGCAAATATTATTTTCTCCACCAGAACATTAGAAAGGAAACCCAGCCAGAGCTCCAATAAGAAACAGATAAATACCTTGGCAGTCATCCAGCGAGCACACAGCGTGGATTCATCTGCAGAGAACCAAGGGTAGAAATCTTCAAGCACAAATCCCTTTTTCAATTAGTAATAAACCAGGAAAGTGATATTTAGGGGGAAAAAAATATCAGAAAATTTTCTTCTGCAAATACAGTTTTCTATAGCATGGAAAGGGCAAAATAAACAGCAGTGCTCAAACATTGAGTCTGCCTCATCTGCCAAACCCACACAGCAGGTCTCAGAAGCACGAAGCAAGTTGCTAGCAGCAAAGGTAGACAGCATAGAGGTAACAGGTCAGGAAAAACGCTTCAGAGCACATTGTAGGGTCTGGTTTTCTTCAGCCAGCTTGTCAGAGCACTCACACCAGGGCACACAGCACCAAGCTAAGCTTCCACACATTTTCCTTCCTTAAAGTGCACCTTAAATAATACCAGTTTACCAACTACCTCTCAGTCCATGTTTCTGAGTTCACTCCAGCAGCTGACTCAGTTCACCTCCTGCTTTATAAGCCCCACATGAGCTCATTGTTGCTCATGTGCTCCCCCCTTTCCTTCCAGCAAGGCAGGGTTTGGTCCCAAGCGGGTTCAGCTGCGCTTGCCCCCACCTCACCCAGGAAACACAGCACTGCAGGCAGGAGAGACCAAACAGAAACACCTCTCTTATTCCCCAGGAGGGTATTGAAGGCTACAGAGTGGCTTTTCACAGGAGTCAGGATAGACTAGAGGAAGATCCTGACCTGACACAGCTGAAATCAATAGAAGCCTTTGTACCAGCTGCCCTGCATGGAGAATTAGGTCAGAAATTCAGCCTTAAAAATCATTGGGATGGAACAGTACAATTTGGGGAAATAACTGCTCACAACCACCTTCAAATCTGAAATTACACTAAATTTACGTTGATGAGCAAGATGACTAAAACTGTGTTTAACTGTGTCCGCTCAGCTATTCCCACCACCATGCCAAGCAGCGGCAGGGAGCAGCAGAGCGAGCCGTGCCGGCCTTGCGGCTTCGAGGGGTTAGAGGGGACCACCCCAGCTGCCCTGTGCTGAACACCAGTCCAAAGCAAGCCACGGTCACCACTGGCTGCTTGCAGCTCCTTTTGTTGTTAACCTAAATTCTGGAAAACAAACACAAAACATGTTAGAACTGTCATACTGTGGAGGGTACTTTCTGTGTCAGGTCATACCTGCTGGAAAAATGTGCTGTTACAGGTGAGGAATGTGGCTGCTTTCTTCTCTCTTAGATGCTTGAGGCTGACAATATTGTGGAAAAGATTAGGGCTGTTTTCCCTTCTGCAGGAGGTCACAGGTATCACTAAACTCTCAGTCAGTGTTGAGATGAGACACCTGTGGCAGTACACAGAGGAGATGGAAGGGCTGACGCGTTAATTAACATCTCTATTGTTTTGGAACTTGCTTTGGAGCTTTGCTCAGCTTTGACCCAGATACTGTTCCTTAGCACTTCAATGAGCCCAAAGAAAGAGTTTCTGAAAGGCTCCCATGCACTCTCTGCGCTGTCTGTGCTACAGGTGTTGAAGGAAAGATTGTGTAGCCCAAAGATTGCGCGATTCCCCACCCCTGGAAGCGCTTCCAGGGAGGGAGCAGAAACTCCTTGCGAGGACAAGAGTGACATATCTGCCTGTTAGACTCCACACTCCAAGAGGTGTTCTCCCTCTCAGGACCCCAGTCCAACATAGTAACGAATAGCCGCTGTGCTCAGTCCAGAAACTAACACCACCTCGAGTTCTCCACCAGCACCGACACCACTGGTACTGTCAGGGGACGCCTTCGTATGCAACCAGGCTGGGGATTCAGGTAATGTTCTCACGCTCTTTCCTGGCAAGAGACAAGATTCAGGCACAGACAGATACACCCTTGATAAATGCATGGCTGTGGAGGGTAATTCTGGCCTCCTTGATCATGAGGTGAGGTATCCTGGGCTGATGGTCAAAGCTGCAGTGCACTTCATAAAGAAATGGAAGAAATCTTTGCCAACACCTTCACTCGAGCAGCAATAGGCAAAGATTTCTTCCATTTCTTTATGAAGTGCACTGCAGCTTTGACCCTCAGAAGTAAGTCTACAGGCACCCAGATATGATGGTGGACTCAGCAAGAACCTAAAAATCTGTTGGATAGATTTGTCCCTAACAGGAATAAGTAGGAAGTAAATAGTCTGTCCCATCAAGCATCTTTGATGTCTGTGTACCAATACAAGAATTAATAAATAACCAAAATTTTGATTACATCAGGCAAATGGAGGCTGGTGATTCAAACAGGAGAGGTACAGTGCTTAGATGTGTGTTTTCAAACTAGCTAGCCCTGTTAACACAAAGGCTGAAGAAACTTCAGGATCATTAGTGCTTTCTTTGGAGCAGGAGAACGAACCAGATGGCACCTTCACTTCTCTGTCAGTGAACACAGTTGTTTTATGTAGGGTCAGGCTGAGATACTGTGCATTTGCAGCTCGGTAGATTCTGCTCATGGAGAGAAAGGTAAGGTGGCAAGGAAGCTAGGAACTGCTGTACGTACACAGCCTGCTGTAAGACTGTCCCTTACATGGCATCTGACCCTTGAGAAGTAACACCCAAACAGAGAAAAGACTATTATTTGCAGCAGATACCTGCAGCTGTCTATCAAAATCCCAAAGAACTGTCTTTTCCACAATTCTCAGTAAGAAGAGCAGAAATACAAAAAACGTTCAGTAAAAAAAACACTTCAGGGAAGCTTACTTTGTCTTTTTCACCAGGTATGAGGCTAGATTCCTTCAAACAGTTGTGGGGTTTTTTGGAAATTCATCTTCAATTCAGCTGAAACCATGAACTCCTCAAGCAAACGAGGATTTATTGGGCAGTGCATCTGAAAAGAAAACAGCACAAATAGCCCACCGCTTTGGCGCATCGCATGGCTTTTATGGCGTCTGCGCACAGAGAGGTTTGTTTCAGCATTCCTTTCTATCTGAGAAGATTTAAACTCCAGTCTGAGACTTGGGAATGTTCAGTGCCACATTCGTCACTTCTGTCTATTCTTGCTGTTCGTACAATACCCTCAGATCGCACTAAATCTGGTTGCCCTTTTATGAGTTTGAACTAGTCTTTTTTTGTTTTAACAAATACCTTCCCATTCTTGTCTAAAAACACAACTAAAGATTTCTGATATGCCTCAGATAAAGCAGTCATTACTTCTATCACGACCCTTCCTTTCCAAAACAGGCGTGGCTAAGCTTTCCGAAGCAAGCGTGCCAAAGCTTTCCGGTCTCTCTGCACGGGAGTGCCTTGTCATGACCCATTTACCCCTGAAAAAGATAGCTGGGAAATTTCTGTCAAGATCGTTTCCTCACAGAAAGCGCACTTGTCACAAAAGCAGGAAAGCTGTGGTATCGCTTAGACTGGTTTTCTACTGAGAAAATCCAGATCAGATGTTTCCTCGTCGATGAGCTTGAGGAGACCTGGTTTGCTGCCCCGTCCTGTTCCTAACGGGGTAAAGGCAGAACCGCGTTAAGCCGAGGTGCACGGGTGATGCATGGGAGTTGTAGGTCATGGATTTCATTTCAACAGAGCAGACTACTGGTTTAGTTTACATATTCTGACTTTTACTTTGAATTCCCCAGGCAGGCAAAAGTAAATCTCACTGAGTTTCCTGAAGTACAATGAAAAGGAAAGAGCACTCCGTGCCTTTCATCTCCGCACCTTTCCACCACGCCGAGTGTTCTGACCCAAGGGTGGGACCCAACCTCACTGCTCGGTCCCAGGTCGACACGGCGGTGCCCGCAGACAGGCAGCCTGCTCGGCTCGGACAGGAGGATTTACTGACTCTCAGCAGAGCTTTGAAAGATTTTCACATTGCTATGAATAAATTTAGGATCATAGTGAGGAAGTTTCTCTGCTCCGACTTTAAACCAGGCATGTTGCAAAGCACCCAATAAAAGCCACAAACAAACAGACGCTCTTCACAAGTCGTATAACCCCTCTTTAATTGCTGTGGCATTAATGAAACGGCCTCCTGGAGACACTAGAAAGTTTGACAAAAACCTGACCAATCTCGAAACTGTATCAGAGTATTTTAAAGTATTTTAAAGATTTTCCCATCTACAATCCAGTAGCGTAGCCTTCTGTGAGACTCACCCCAGGGATCGGAACAGTAAGCTTTCTATCCACGAAAAATAAATGTACGTCTTACCCAGCCTCTGAGCACTGGATGACCATGCACTTTACTGAAATGGTATTTCTTTTTATAACCATGTAACAGCTTAAGGGGGAAGAATAAGAAGGAGGAACCCAATGCTGTCACTTTGGAAAGCTTTTATTGCAATCAACCTTACAACTCTTTTCGTCATACAGTACAAAGAATGTTTAATCTCTCTGGCCTGGCACATTCCCTCCAGGGTTTTACTGCATAAAGTGGGAGCTTTCGCTTTGACTGTGGCAAAAATAGTGCCAAGCCCCACTGCAAGGCATCGTTTTTACTCGGGATTCATTTGGGAAATTCTGAAGAATAAAAGGCTCCACGAGATGTGGGAAAAAAATAGGATTCCTTTTGAAGAGGAAGCATATATTTCCTGTACTTTTTGCTGCCTATGAATACAGCCATCTCCAAAATGTGTTTGGCTTTGCTGATGCAAACCCTTGCAGAGTCTCTGGTTTGAATTATTTAAAAAAAAAAAAAAGAGTTCTGAGCTAAGTTTCTGAGCTAGTTCTTCATAAAATTTCCCCAGATGCTTTCTGGATGTGAGTGTCAAGGCATTCCAGGTAGCAAGGGAGGAGGCAACAGAGGTCTTGGCGCGAAGGCACTGAGCTAGCGCTCAGAAGTGCTGAGCTGTTTGTAGAACTGAAACTTCAGCTTTTTCTTCTTTTTTTCATGTTGGCTTAAAGGGAAGTGAAACAGTTTGTACAGAATGAGCTCTGGCCTGGATATTTTCTAAAGCTCGGGCCAAATTCAGACTCTGAGTTTTGGAAAAGGCTTTTAGAAATTTACAACGCAAGAAATTCCTCTGTGCTTCTAAAATCTTGCCAGGCCTACAGAACGACAGATGGAGACTTCCCAAGAGGGTTTAGTTTTGTTCCCAGAGAGCCACACAAGCAATTCGCATCTGATGACTTCATTGCAACTGGGAGAAGCAGACAGCGAGCAAGAAGAATTGTAGTTCTTCGCTGAAGCGAGCACAGGGTGAAGCAATGCGTGTGCCCTGCACCAGGAACCACAGACCCCTCTTCTATTTAGATAAGTCCCCTGAAATAACATAAATTCATTTATCTTGTTACATTATTGCCTCTACTCACGACAGCAGCGGTTTCCAGACTAAAGTGGACATTGCAGATAGACATCCAGATTGAACCTCCATATGCGACTGAAGCCAGACAAAGCTACACTGGTGCTTTCAGTCTCTGTGAGAGTGGCATAAAAAGGGCTATCATACACAGAAAAGCAAATGTGTTGAGTTGCACTAACAGCCAGCTGCCCACCGTGAAGCTGTATTGCTGGGACTTCATGCCTTCATCCTGTGTGAGACCTTGACAATGACGACAGAGCTTTGTTTATGGTTTGGCTTTCACTGATAAATTTCTTCTCCTTGCCAAAGAATGAAAAGGTTTTTTTGTTTATTTATTGCTCAGGAAGAAATGGGTTATAACAGGTGGATGTAATGGCTATGTTAACAATTGTTGTACTTAACTTCAAATGCATCCAGAATAGCTTGCCAGTAATAGAGCCCTCAGAACTGTATTTCACTAGCAACTAGAAACCAGTAGAAATGGTGTACTTCTTTTGCTAGATGTATTTATGAATTGCTGAAATATAAAATTAGATTAAAGGGTGACAAGGGTCACAGTATCTCTGCAGCTTTCTCGGCTGTAAACTGTGCAGCTCCACCTGTGGGCCCTGACTCCAGTGCAAGGTGATGAGCCTTGCACCCTGGGTTGGAGAGGCTGCGCTTAGTGACGGGCTAGGAAAAAATACCTTGCTATTCCAAACAGAATAGAAGTGGGAATACTTCAGTCAAATAACAAAAATACTTCCTCAAATTTTACTAACAGTAGGTGAGGTTTTCAAAGGAATCCAAAGATTTACACGTCTGTTTTCCCTGACTTTCTGCTCAGGCTGAGGCGCGTCACCCCTTTGGTGCCTCTGATGGGCCAAACCAAGGCTGCTGCACTGTCACCGCTGGGTTGGGTGGCAGCAGTCCATCTGTGCAGCTCCTGGTGAGGTTCTAGCAGGTCCTGTGGAAGGACTGTCATCTTCCCAAGACTGTCCTGCAGGTCAGAGAGAAACTGTGCCGCTAGTCCTCCTCATGTGGGTGAGTCCTGCACTGTGACTCGCAAATAACCGGAGTGGAAGTGGTGTCTGACAGCCCGGGGGCTGAACAGTTTTGGCATACACTAGTTTGGAAACATTTCTGCATGTGTCACATACAGGGCGTCAAAGCTAAGCACGCAACTTTCTAGCAGTGTACAAATTAAAAATTGGTCATAAAAGAGATCACAACTAAATCCCCTACGCTTGCCAGTTTCTCATTCAGTATTTTGATCAATCCTGATTGCGACCCCTACGGGTTAAAGGGGAAAGGATAAGAAGTGGACGTAAGAGAGTCTGTGTTTGACAAACTCTCATTTCTCTGATTGGTGCTAGATAGTAAACAATCCATCTCGGGGAAGCTTTGGGGGCTGAAGAGCTTTCTGGTCTGCTAGAGATGTTTCTTAGCCTTGTGTTAGATATAAATACAGAAGGCAGGTTGCATTTATGCTGCTGCTCTATAACCTTCCAGATGCTAGGTAGTTACTCATAAATGTGCCCTACAGATGCTCCAGGGATCCATCTGCGCTTGTTTGACTGGGAGTAGATGGTTCTGGATGAGTTCAGAAGAGACCAGAGCTGTGTGAAGCATGATGGAGTTAGGGGATACTTAGTAATTCAATTTTGCAGTCTCTGAACGGAAAATAATAAAGCAACGATAATAAGGCTAGCAGTATAACGACAGTTCCTTTGGAAACCAAACAATTGTACAGCCATTGAAAAGCAGGGAGCTGGCTGAGTGGGGGCAGCCAGTCCACCCTTCAGCTCCAAGACAGCATCACCTATGCCCACCTCGGGCCTGAGACATGCTCATCCAGCATGTAAAAAATTCCACTGTCCCTTTAACAATATATCCCAGGGCTTCACTGTCCTTTTTCACTTGAAGGTGCATTTTTCTTTCCGCCCATCCTCAGTCTGCTGCGTTACAACTGAAGTCCACCCTTTTTTGTCAGTCCCCTATGGCAATGGTGACCACGCTGATTCCTGTCGAAATGAAACTCCGCTCCGCCGTGGCAGGCGTGGGCTGCAGCCTCCTCGGCACCTGGGCCAGCCTGGCAGAGCCTGCAGAGAGTGCAGGGAGCAAGCGCGGCGACGTGAGACCCGTAAGGTGTGCGGAGGTGGGAGTACAGAGCATATGACTGTCTGTTTTGACTGACTGGAGACAACCAGAGAAAGAAACGATCCCTTAAATCACCCAGGATAAGTCAGGGCACTATACTGCTTTCTCCAAAATTAATAGTGAGGCTTGCAGTTAATTCAACACAAAGAGACTTTTGCACTGAGCATCATTTCTCTGCTGCTAGAGAGAATTGCTCTGCAGTTTTCTGGGGAAGGAAAACTCCATCGCTGAGACAAAGCTCATAGGTGGGCAGCCAGATGTGATAAAACTACAGGGAGCCAGCACAGGGAAAATAAGAACCGCCTCATGCAGGACTTAGAAATTGAGTAATCAGGTTATTTTGACGAGCTGGAAATGAACATATAACTCTGTGGATGAGGAAGAATGCAGCGAGTAACAGCATTTGCAGCTCAGCATATTCCATTGCTATGAAAAAAAAAAAAGAAAAAGGCAATGAAAGCAGATGGGAATAGCAACCAAAGCACCTCAGAGTTTTATTTAACCACAGGAGAAGCATTTTGAGAAGCAGGGAAGGCAGAAACGCGGTATCTGTAGTTATGTATTCTGCCTTCTGCACACTCCACTAATGGGAGACGTGACCCTGTAATCTGCCGCGGGAGTGCTGGTCACTTTATGCTGCTGTTAAGATGCAGAATGAGAGCTGCTTCTGCTCTCTCATGGACACTTCTACAATTTTTCTTGCTTTACAGTTTCAGCCAATCCACACTAACAGTCAATTAGACTGGAGACTTCTTTGTCCCTTAGGATGGAAAAAATTGGGCTGATTCCTCTGAGAAGTAAGAGAGCCAGGTATTAATTATCATAGGGTGGATTTGCAAAGTACCGGTTGGCTCGGCTCTTTTCCTACATTTTTCAGTTCACGCCAAGTCCTGGAATTGTTGCGGCTTATCCCATTGCATGGAATAGTGCACCACTGGACATTATTAAGCCTGGCCCAAAATATTCTTAATATCAAAAATTTGCAGCGAAAAGTGAATGATCACGCGAGAAAGCATTTCTTCACTTGTGTTTTATGATCTCCAACAGAAAATCTGGCAATGAACCAGAGCTCTTTGTCAGTTGGAATAGCTCTAATATTGTTGCCGTTGTACTTTTCCTCTACAGCAAAATCACTGGTATTACCCTTGAAGCATCGAAACAGCTCAGGCCAGGGGACCAGACCTTCTGCAGGAGTAAAGTACTAGACCTACACCAATTTTAGTAAGTCCAGCATACCGCTCTGATCCCATGGTCACACTTTCAGGAATAATTTCCCTGCAATATGTAGACAGCTGCCGATGGACACTGGATAGCCAGCGTGCTGGTGAGCAGCGGTCAGGAGCATGCACGGGTTGTTCCTGGCATCGTGAAGCGGCTGGCTACGAGGGAAGACGAGCACCAGGCAGCTGGTACCGGCATAGGACTCTAAATTAGAAAAAGAATCATTTGGCTCTTCCCATCCCCTCATCAAGAAACATTTATTTTTGTTTTTCAATACCTGGAGGAAGTTCAGGTGAGCACACACCACTCTGAGAAGCCCCAAGCCTTTCTCCACAGACTAGACCTCCGTGAAAAATAACCTGTCGGGTCAGAAGCAGAGCAGCAAGCGCTGGGGTAGCTGGGCCCATCCTGAGCCCTCTGAAGGACCCCTCAGCGTCCAGCCTTTGGAATCTGTCTCCGATGAGCAGAGGCAGCAGGCTGGGTTATTGCACCCTTTCCCAGCCACACTCGAGTGTCAGCAATCAAAAACGACTACCCCAAATAAAGGGACGAGATGTCATTAAGCCTCACGTGCACTTGCTCTTCAGATTCATACTATCCATTATTCTACTTGCCTCTAGTGGCTTCAGACACTTTTATCTTTCTCTCAGTGGATTCCTTTGCTGCTTTGCGTTTAAATTCACCTTGCCTTCCTAAAAGCATGGTGGAACTGTAAACAATAAACAAGCCAGACAAAAACAAACATGCTGTGGTTTTCTTGATTTTCTCTGCAGTCCCAAGTGAAGGATGTTTCTATACCCCATTGCGAAAGCCATCCCACTCTGCCCATGCTGAATAACTATTCGAAAATAAATGGGTAGGTTTGTACCAGCCACCTACTCCTCAGCCTTAGAAACAGCGGGAAAATCCCACCTATCCTTCACTATTTGTTACAACGACAGTTCTGAAAATAAAGTAAGTTGAAAGATTCCCTATCAAGCCAGGCTGCTGTATCTAGCTTTCTTATACCAGTTACTCTCCTATGGACTTGCTTCATGCTCTCTTCATTAACGGGATGAAAGATTTTATGGGATAATAACTCAATTCCTGTGAGCAAGTGTATTTATGAGACCAAAGGCCAAGTCTTTTGTCCTTGCAGAAGCAGCCTTGAGGCTGTAGTGATTGGCACTGGTCTGGGATGGATAAATCACAAGAGCAAAACTTCTGCCCGCTAGAACACGGACCCATCCATGATTTGCTGAGAACACAGGGGTTCTCCCTGCGGGAAAGATGAGAGAGCAGAGATCACCTTGGTGATGACGCTGCTACACAAGAAAAGCAGAAGGTCAGCTTTTGGCTTCCCTTGAATATTGAAGATGCTGTAATTAGAGTTACTGTCACGTTAAATAGTCCCTAATCTTTTCCTCAGCTGAATCAAGGTTTGATTGAAAACTTGTGACCCAAAATTGTTGTCATTTTATTACTACCGGAACTTACTGGTTTCCTCCCTCTTCAGAGAGTAGGCAGATGGCAATTGCTCCCTAAAACATTCCTCAGCCGAACAGCAGTGACAAACTTTCTTCTCACCTCAATAATTCCCAAAGCACATTACAAACTACCTGGACTAAAATGACAGAAGAGTTTTCCCTGGTTCTGGCAGGAGCCATGCAATAGCCCCTCTCATGAGGGACAAGGCATCCTTAGCTGATGGACAAGAATCACACCTGGCTTTCCCCCCCATTGAAATGTCAATCCCATTTCACTCGCACCCACAGCATCCGTAGGGATCATCTTCCCCTACTCCATTAGCTGGTTAAATGTAAAATCTGCCATCCCAACAAAACTGGAGAAGACTGTAAGAATGGAGGAGAGTCCGCAGTAAGGCATTGTAAACTAGAAGCAAACTCTGTTTTTCTCCCAGTTAGCCCATTCCTCCAGTGGGGACAGTTGCATTAGCACCCAGCTTGTGCCATCCCTCTGGGAGCCTGACTTCTGCTGGGCGAAAACCACACACTGTCTCCTCTGATTGCTATTTCTGGCTATTTGGGACACCGACTGCATGTCAATATCTTGCTGCAAGCTCTTTTTCATGTCACACAATCCATACACAGAGGTCTACCATAAAAGGAAAAAATCCATAGTGATCAGATATTATCACGTAGTGGCATCAACATATCACACTGTATGGTCCTAATCCATGTACTGTATAAAAATCTGGTATTCAGAACACCACCATGAGGAAACTGTTGACTTTACTGCAGAGAGATAGAAGCTGACAAGAATTTGTAGTGAGGACTATAGAGGGGTCTGTACCTGTGGCAGGTAAAATCAAACTGGCAGTACAAAAAACATCTGTTCTAAGCTCAGACCATGGGTTGAAGTCAGAGCTCTAAAACGGTGATTTCCTAGCTGAGTGACAGCTTCTTACATGGGAGCATTTACTACAAAAAGCAAAGATTGTTATCCAAATCAGTGAGTGTAATAGTTCAAATTATGGCTGTAAGAGAAAGTCTTTGGTTTCTGTCACCTCCTTAATCAATGCTAATTCAGCCTAGGTATGAATGAGTTAGTAGTGGTCCCAAAAACTCTGACTGCTGTAGCGTTCTGCCCTGGAACGCATCTCCCCCAGCAGTCTGTGACGTGCAAAGAGGACCCCTCTCTCCCCAGCACACACAGCCTTTGGAGCTCCTTTTAGTCCGCCTCACAGAGTCTAGATGAAAAATCTGTCTGCAGATAAACGAAGACAGGTTAATAACTTGCAGGGCAATTATTTTCAGAGAAAGAGTCACAGCTACAACAAAAAGACTAAGGAAAGGAGAGAATTCACAGTGGAGACACGCTACATGTTTCTGCTAATCTGCTCCAGGGTAACAACCATGCCCAGCTCAGCAGAGGAACAGCCTTTCACGAGATACGAGTAGCCTGTAGATTTCACCGGCAGAAGATCTGAGAGATACAAAGCCATTCTGTACAGTAGTGAGGATTGGACGGCTGCCTGGGGTAGGGTCAATATCAACTTGCTGCGGCACTCATTAGAAGGGGCAGTATTTGCTATCATACATATTTTTGCGGTTTTCTAGTCTGCTGTTATTTTGTGCAGACACCACTGTCTAACTGGAAGCTTCTATTTGAAAAGTCATCTTTAGCATCTCTCAGAGTTGTGGTGGGTTAGATTGGTGTAGCAAAAAAAAAAAAAAAAAAAA
>Ga0065711_1043836_pt1 | contig 14484 bp, 11 predicted proteins | sample Hoacrofraction12_FD_59098 | JGI IMG/M metagenome (GOLD analysis project Ga0065711, IMG submission 59098) | Hoatzin crop microbial communities from Cojedes, Venezuela - Epithelial fraction 12 v2 (version 2) | ecosystem: Host-associated > Birds > Digestive system > Esophagus > Crop | place...
CCGAGGGTGCGGCGGCGGGGAGGGCGGCGGGCGGCGGCACAGGCTGAGCTGGCTCCGCCGGTGTGCCTGGCGGCTCGGCTCGGCTCGGGGCGGGGAAGCCAGACCGCTCCCGTCGCCCGGAGCTGCCCGAGGAGCTACAGGTGCGTCCCTTCCCGCCCTGCGGGCCGCGATGCCGGAGGAGGAGACGCTGCCGACGGCGACAGGTAAAAACCCTCCCGCCGACACCTCCGGCCGCTGCCGTGTCTCCTGGCCGTCGCCTTTCCCCGCACGAAGGGGACAGCGCGGTCTCTGTAAGGTTTCGCAGCGCGTTAGGGTGGCCAGGACGCCGAGGAAGGGTTCGGGTCGGTGGCTGAAGGTCTGTAGGCGGGAGGTTTGTCCGGCAGAGCGGTTCTCTCAGGCTCTTCTCTGTTCAAACGCCGGTCCCTTCCCCCTCGGTGAATTTTAAGGGAACAGCCTTTAACGTGCGTACTCTTCCAGCCCGCATTTATATTTTTCAGGTGTGTTCTCTGTATTTTCCCTGTAGAGAAGTTCCTTGTCCTTGTCTGTTCCGCATCTCCCTCAGGAGAAACGTTAGAGCTGTTAGGGTAGAAGTCGGGATGCTGTGAAGCAGCACTGAGCGACGCTGAGCTTGAGGTAGAGCCCCAGTAAAAACTTTCCTCTCCCAGTGCTCTCCGCTGTTCTCCAGCCACTCTCCGGCAGTAATTAACTACCACAGGCAGCACTTCCCAAAGAGAAGGAGTACTCTGAAAGATGATAAATGCTGTGACGGGAAAAAGCACTTAATGGGCTGGCTGGACCTCTTCAAACTTTCCTCAGAAGTACGAACAAGAGATTCTAAGTGAGAAGATGGGTGAGAAACGTGCAGGTCCTGACTGTCCCGCAGTTAACCTTGGAAAACAGCAAGGCTGAAGAGACAGACGCCTCGCTGTGGAAAGGTGTACTTCACAGGCTAGGTTTCCGAAACTGGACTTGATTCTGGCACCTTTGGGGAAAGGTGGGGAAGTTTTGGCTGTGTTAGAATCATACTTTTTTAGTCAAAAGTTACTCTCGTGATAAATTTCAACCTGTTTACAACAGCATAGGAAATCAAAGTTCTTGTTATGCTGACTGAGAGAATCTACAGGGTTAACGTGGATATGAAGAATCATGAAAAATGTTTAAAGGCTTATGCTCTTTAAGCGTGTAAGCACATCTTTTTTATAGAGATGAGAATCCATGACTTAATTTTACTGGAATGATTTTTAGGCTCTCTAAATACTACTGTGAAAGCTTGTTTGTGTAACTGAGAGTGCCGAGACACAGAGGGCAGAACTTCGGCTTTCACATTGAGAAAGTGAGGAATATCTTGCAGGAATATTGATTCATAGCACTCCTTTACTTAGTGAAAACGTTGTTTATGTTCGTTTATACATTATAACATCAGTGAGCTTTTCTGTCCTCAGTTTTGTGATTATTGCCACTGTTAGATGTAACAAAACACTGTGAGAGTTTCTCCTAGTAATTAAATGCTATTTACAAATCAGGAAGCAAGGGTTGGAGGAAGAAGTGCTAAAACTTATACATTTTAGTGGCTTTTTCCACTACAATGGCAGCAGGACCTGTATCAGAATAGGACTCTGGGTTATCACTCTCACATTTGCTAGCCTGACCTCAGGATAGGACCCAGCACAAATCGTACTTCTTGGACACAAATCGTCACCGGCTTCAAAAACTGATTTTCTTATTGTAAGATGCTTTGTGCTACTTCATCTCAGAGCACTTTCCAGGACAATATTGCTTTTTGAAAATAAAATTAAGCTCTTCGTAGACAGAAAGAGTATTCCAGGAATATAGTTTGTGCAAGAACACCAGAAATTTGTGAATAATCTGAAAGACCAGTTCATGATTCAGTGTCACACACTTGGTTGCATAGTTCCTCATTCTTTAAACTGCTATCTTGGCGCAAGTTTACCTCCACAGCTGAAAAGCAGCCATGCCATGCCACTCCTGACATCCCAGTAACATATGTGGTGGTTTTGACATTACAGTTAATTACGTTTAGGAATGTTTTATAATCCCAATCTGTTCAGCATCAATCTGTGATGAATTGTTAAATAAATTACTCTTCTAGTGAATCTGCTTGAACTGTGGTCTTTCAAAATAGCTAACTGTGGGGTGTTTTTGAGCAGGCTGTACCCAGTCCAGATGCTGCAGATGTAATTCTATGGAGCCAGTGTCAGTGTGGGTCTTAAAAATGTCCAGGTGAACTTTGTTCCCACAGTGGCAATTTTAGGATGACGCAGCCTACAAGCACATTCTCCTGTAATTAACAGATTTCCCCAGATGAAATCATGATTATCTTCATCCAGCATTCAGGAATGTGTTCTGCATTATAGTGTTCCAGTTACAAACGTGTAACACTGCTGTTTAATCATACAGGCATAGGCATATATATCTTTGTAATCGTATGGGCATGTAGTGACAGAACAAGGGATAATGGCTCCAAGCTGAAAGAGGGTGGGTTTAGATGAGATATAAGGAAGAAATTCTTCACCATGAGGGTGGTGAGGCACTGGCATAGGTTGCCCAGAGAAGCTGTGGCTGCCCCCTCTCTGGCAGCGTTCAAGGCCAGGCTGGATGGGGCTTGGAGCAACCTGGGCTGGTGGAAGATACCCCTGTTCATGGCAGGGGGGTTGGAATCAGATGGTCTGTAAGGTCCCTTCCAACCCAAACCATTCTATGATTCTGTGATGTATCTGATTCTCAAATATGTGTGGATTTTTATTCCCTGCTTTATCTTTCTTTCTCCACTTTCCCTCCATGCTGCCCCCTTCTTCTTTGCAGTGCAAAGTGTAGATCAGCCTATAAATAACAAGGCTAGACCTTATCAGCACTGGTGCCTGTGCTCCTGCTTTCAGGGATTAGCCAGCCTGCTCTGGAGACACGAGACTCCCAGCCAGTGGATATAATGATCAGCTGGGTTTCTGGAATGAGATTTATTAGTACCTACAAGCCCTGGTGAGATGTCGGGCGCACTGGAACTGCTGACCTGCCTGCACAAAAACATCTTGGGTTTTCTCCAGGCCGGGTCCATACAACATCCCGGCTACACGATCTACTCCAGACATTAACTAATGGCTTAGACTAGCCTTCTTCTGCCCTCACACACACTAACATTCCTGGTGAAGTCTATGGAGACAGTGAATTTAAGCAATTGGAGGCATCGTATCAGATTTCAGAAAAACGGTCTCATGTTTAGCATTGACCTGTTGCATGACTCCAAGTGGCGTTTTAATCTTTCTGTTTAATCTTTAATGTTCTTTTGGCCATAAAAGGTACTTCTACAGATGAAAAGACTTGTATAAGAAGTACTGTATGCCATCACTTAAGCTAAGCAAGCAGTTAAGTATCAGAAGAGCTTTAGATAAATATGAAGGAAATGTAAAATCACTGATGACTTCCAGGTAAGTAAATAACAAGGGAGAACACAAGCAAAATTCCAGCGTGTGTGCTCTCTAAGAGATATTTCTCTTTAGTTTGTTTCTGAAAACCTAAATGCACAAATTAATTGGATACTTTTATAAAATACTTGATAATAATCTTGAATATATTACTTGTCAAAAATATGCATTTCATAATAATGATTTGCACATCAATGAAAGCCGAGATAGGCACTACTGAATTATGTACTTTCAGTATAATGGAATGAATCCTTAATTTCAATGCAATTATTTTTTTAAAACGTTTTATCAAGAGAGAGGGGGGGAAGAAAAAAAAAAACTGGTGAAAAGAAGATGATAGGACCACAGTGGTGTCCCCATTCTCACCAGTGATCAGAACTGGGGTGTTTACTGGCATGAGGATGGACAGAGAAGTTCTGGCCCTCTTTCGCCCCCCCTCAATTTCTCAGGACAGGCCTGCAGTCATATGTACACAACAAACAGTCTTTGTGAGGGCCATAAGCCCAGAAGAAAATGCTACTGAAGGTGAACTGGTTCATCTCATGCCTTTGTCTCTTGTTTTTTTTCCTGACGTACCAAACATTGCAAGGTATCTACCCCAAGATGTGCTACGTGTGACCATTATTACACCATGTCACCCAACGATGACTATACTGAATAACAGTTAAAGAATTAACACATTGCAAGTGTGAATCCCCCTAGCTGACTGTTCTGGTTGTGACTGGTCAGCCACCGAATGTCACTGCTTAGCAAAAGTACCTGTAGCCGCAGAGCGTGATGCTATGGGGTGAAATAAACGGGGCAGGGGGAAATCCATGACAAAAATGTCATGTGTATTTCAACTGACCTTCTTTTGTTTGTTTGTTTGTTGGACTTTTGGAACAAACAGCTTTGATACCATGCTTTGATTTTGGAATTAAAACTCCAATATCAAAGAAAAACAGAGCAAAATTACTGCTTTTCAGTTATTCACCAGAAAATTACTAGTGCTTTCAATGGTAAATGAAAATGAGTCTCCCTTAATTTCTTTTGTAGTTAAACTAATTAAACATTTTTATTTGTCTAGAAATATACTGTAAATAAAAAAATGTAATTTTCATATCCATGTCTCATCTTGTCTTGGAATTTATTACTCTGCCAGCTGTTCAATATTGATTTTTTTTTCCCTCTAAAGATTTTCCCTACACATGGGTAAGCAAGTACATAAAAGACATAAATAAAAGTAATTTAACTGTATTAGTTGCATGTGTGCAGGTATACATTCATACAAGACCTTTTGTTATTTATACCACATTAAGGTCTTATTTTTTTGTGTGCAACCTCTAGATTTTCTTTGATGCTATCAAATGTTTCTTTTGTTTTAGAACTGATACTGTTTGCCCAGGTACAGTACTCCTCTCAGCCCACTGATCCCCACAATGAGTGGGACAGGCTGTGCATCACTTCGTTTATGCTGTTTCACTCAGACTAGTTTGTTTTCAGAGCTGCGTAAGGAAGGTAGTGTACTTCCACAAATGTAATTACTTTTATAAAATACATTAATATTTCTTTTCCAGCCATTTAACAGTCTCATCCTAGATAAAAAATATTTTACTATGCTTGCTTTTCTTAGGAACCATAGACTTTCTTTTCCTCATTAATTTCTAGATGTTTAGCATCGTTATTTTATGAAAAAGAGTAAGTGAATGTGACACTATATCACATAAATGAAAAAAAATGCTGCAGGATTATTTCAGTTCTTACTTCTTCCACAGATGAAAATCAGGAGTGGCACGGCTGTAGTACAGCCGCTTGGATGTAGTCAGTATAAAGCCATTAGAGTGTGGAGAATTAAGCTTTTTTTGCAGCTTATTTGGCAGTGTGACAAAAGCGAGAACAGTCAAAAAAACCAAAGTGACAGCCATTCTTTAAGCATCTATAAATGTTATATCCAAATATTGTATTAAGTTTTTAGTGCATCTCTTGAAGTCTAGGAGGTGGGAATACCTCCCCTCCCCCCCCTTCCACAAAGTACAAAGGCATTTACAGGAGCAATTTGGCTCCTGTAAACCTCCTTTTTTTCTTTTTTCCTTTTTTCCTTTTTTCCCTTTTTTTCCTTTTCTCTTCTTTGTCTTGTTTCTCTCATTTCTCTCATTTCTTTCTCTCTTTTCTCATTTTTTTTTTCACTTTTCTTTTAAATTCTTTTCTTCTGGAGGGCCTCTTTGCTTTCTCTGAAAACCAGGTGTTCTTCACAGCCACTAGGAAGGTGTGAGAGAGACAAGTGCGATGACTGAAACGGTGGAACTGCCAACACTGCCAGCAGAGGGGAATTCCCTTATAAGAGCCGTCTATCAAAGCCGCCTTCGCCTCACCAGACTGTTACTAGAGGGTGGCGCCTACATCAATGAGAGCAACGACAGAGGTGAAACCCCTTTAATGATTGCTTGTAGGACGAAACACGTGGACTCCCAGAGTGTCAGCAAGGCAAAGATGGTTAAATACCTATTGGAAAACAAGGCCGATCCGAATATACAGGACAAATCTGGAAAGACAGCCTTGATGCACGCTTGTCTGGAAAAAGCAGGCCCTGAAGTGGTATCTCTGCTCCTGAAAAGCGGAGCTGACCCAAGCCTGCAAGATCACTCCAATTGTTCTGCACTTGTGTATGCAATAAACTCTGAAGACAAAGAAACCCTGAAAGTTCTTCTTAATGCCTGCAAGGCGCAAGGGAAAGAAGTCATCATCATCACAACAGACAAATCCCCGTCGGGAAGGCAGAAAACGAAGCAGTACCTACATGTGCCTCCTGCAGACCTTGAGGAATGCCATTCCTCAACTGCTTGCACTTCCCCATCAGAAATAGAACTCAAAACGTCTCCATCCCCACTTTCAAGTTCAAATGAAACTCAGAAAGCACTCTTCAGCTTTAAAGAGCTGGATCATCCACGAAACGTGGACAACTCATCTCAAACAGTTTCAGCAACGACAAAATCCAGCTCAACAAAAGCAGAGTCCAAGCTGGCACAAATGCCGCGGCTGCAGTCTGAGCCTTGGATAAAGAGCTCTCCGTCACTGTTTCACCAGAATAAAATTACATCTTTACAAGAAGAACTTCAGGATATTACTCCAGAAGAAGAGCTGTCTTTTAAAGTCAACGGCCTTGCCATATCAAAGAGATTCATCACCAGGCACCAAAGTATTGACATAAAAGACACTGCTCCTTTATTGAAAACCTTTGATCAAACTGGATCAAGGAAATTATCATACGATGAGATAAACTCGCAGACTTCTTATGCTGAAGAGAAACATAACCCCAGTGGCATTCCTATCGGTAAGGATGCCAGTTCGGGACAAATCAGCTTTATTTCAAACCTCAGCAGTATTATCCAGAAAAGAAATCTAGGAGCAAATCACTACAGCTCCGATTCTCAGTTAACTGCTAGTCTAAGTCCTGCTGCTGCAGAAGATAGTAAGTCAGTGATAGGAAAGAAAAAGATTCTTTCCCCATCTCACTCCTTGTTACCAAGTTCTAGAGAAGTACTGGACAACATGGCTCCTGTTACCCTGAGCAGGAGAAATCAACCTTTTCTAGAAAGACGGGGTTCAGGAGCCTTACTGTTGGATCATATTGCTCAGACAAGACCAGGTTTTCTTCCACCGCTGAATCCTCACCCCCCAGTTCCAGATATTTCTTTCATAAACAGGGTGTCTGGGATGATTTCTTGTGGACAAAAACACCTAGTACCAGCAGCACCTGCTTTCCTTAGGGAGACCAAAAATACGAAAATGCTACTGAGGCGGCAGTCATTACAGATGGAGCAGATTAAGCAACTGGTGAATTTGTAACGGGATTAAAGGGTTATGAAACCTTTATGTTATGTACATATTCACTGCACTACCTGATGGTGATGATACATATCGTGAAAGACAGGTCTGTGATTTAAGGCTCTCTGCCTTGGAATGAGTTTAATAGCTTAAAGACTACATGAAAATATGTGCTTAAGTAAATGATGTTGCTTTCTGAAAACTGAAGATCATTTATTAATCTGCTTTCATAATGTTTTCAGCTTCAGCACTGAAATCTTAGCTGTGACAGGCTAAACCCACAGAGCGTCTTAAGCATGGCAGTTCTCGTGTTAGGTTGCAAATACTATCCCTCCAAGGCTTCACCAAACACATACTCTTTCTGCACCCAGCAAGGTGGTACATGTGGAGTTTGGGAACTTGAAACATTTGACTGTGATGCTGGACATCAGACTGACTCTGTCCAAGTTTTGCAATATCCAGAAATCCCACACACAGCCGGTGTGCCCAAAGGGTGGGTAGTGGTAGGTGTACATAGGCAGTGTCTTCTGGCTTCAGTGGCTTTGCTGCACGTCAATGGACAACACAAAATGGATGTTGCAGAGCTGTGCTGCACGCACAGCTACGCCAGTGAAATCCCAGCTGAAGACTGGGAGCCTGCGTTAGACACTGTGCTGCCCATGGGAAGTCAGTCCGATACACAGAGCACTGGGAGCTCCAGCTCAGCACATGACACCTGGGACTGGCAAGATGCTGGCACAGTAAGCAAGAAGTCCTGAGTAAGGTTGTGTAAAATGACAAAACCCTGTTCACCCTGTCAATGAGGCATGTCAGTCAACTTGGGCTTCTCAAGCTGTTTGATTGCTGGAATCTGCTAATTTAAAAAGAGGAAGGGTGAGGGGAGGCAGAGGCTGTATTTGAGTTAGGGTCCACTACTTTCTGTAGTTCCAAATTCTCAAAAAACCAAATCTCCAGGTCATGCAGGAGCAATTTCTACCCTGTCACAGGCCTGGGTTTCTTCTCAAGACAGGACACAGATGGTGGGACACATCCAGTTGTTGTCTTGATCAGTGAGGACATGTCACACGTGCTTGGGAGCCAGGAAGAGCTCTGTCCTCCTGCTCAGACAGACCTAAAAAAAAAAAAAAAATCTGACCACTACGATACTCACTGGGGAGCTGGAAGTCCTCTTTCTGCCTAACTTGAAGTAGAGGACTGAATTTCTTACAGATGAGAAATATGCCTTTACCTCTAAGCTAGTGCATATTTTTAACTATCTCTATCTAAAATCTCTTTTTCCTTCCCGTTTGGTGTTCTGTGATTCCAAACATCTGCCTTGTCTTTGTGCATGTTCCATGGATGCTTGATTTCTGCTATCACATTTAGCATTTTGTAACTCGCCTTCTAAAGACTGAGAAATACTGAATGTGTTCTGTTTTGTCACAATTTACAGAAGTTAATTGCATTGAAATTGTGTCTGTATAATGTGAATTGCTGTATACTGAGATACTTTTTTCCTGCAAATACACAGTGGGTACTATTTGTCTTCTCGCAGCTTCAGGTAAAATTCACCCAGTCTCACACTGCCTAACAAGTAACTGTAATGTTATTTAGCGTTGCCCTTAGTATAGGACAGTTTCAAGTGGATGATAAACATACAGTCTCTGTAAATACCTCTTCATGTAATAATATTAAAATGTCCAAAAGTTTCTAATATGCATATTTTGAAGAAAGGAACATGTGACATCTGGAAAGTAAAGGAGTGTGGTTTACATCTCTACACAACTGAGTTGTACATGAAGTGCCAATCTGAAACTACAGATGTAAATCTTGAAATAAATTTTGCGACAAAATCTCTCCAGTCACTAGTGACAACTGCTAGAAGGCAGATGATCTTACCATTGATCCCCATCCAAGCTCTCAAAGGTAGCCAGAATAAGCAAAGATGCAAATTTGTATCACAGTTGTCAAAATTAATTCTTCCCCACAAAATATCCGTCTTGAAAACTTTGCCCTCCCAGGATGTGCAGCATCCTGGTGACCACCGGGAAGGCCCACCAGGCGCTGCGCTACGCTATCACATCTGACTTCCTTGGACGCAACTGTCACACTTGTTTAGCTTCTCACCCCTCAAGAGCAATCAGTGCCAGTCACAAAAATGCTGTTTTTTTTTTTTTTTTAAATAGAGATGGACTGTTCATCGAGTGGAACACTCTTGGTGATTTATGGACTGTCAAACTCTGGTCTCTGCACGCACACAAACAAAAAGTGTTCACTATGTTAAAAAAATCCAAACACCTGAGTTTGCACATTGAGCATCCAACATTGAGAAGGTTCCAAAAGTGAAGTTATGTACCTCTTAAGAGGTATTAAATACTGGTGGAAACATGGTGAATGTGATGGGAGTATTTGGTTCCATTCAGGTTCTGCTTCTTACTTCAGGAGATGCTGCTGGATCAGCATCTGCATCTACCAGGTAGAAACAAGGATTACATCTTTTTATGGCAGAGAAATTATGTGGAACAATGTATGTCAGGATTAAATTACTAACTGGGTACAAATCAGTCCCTACAAACACCACACACAGACGCAATATACTTTTCAAATGTTTTTGTGATATAAATGGGAACAGCAATTTTCTAGTCTTTTATAGCGAATTTAAATATTTGAAGCTAAAAATACATCTTAAAATACAAATTCTTTCTTTCAACCGATCAGATGTTCTAACTGGTATCTTTGCTGAAGGTATAAAGCCCAATTTCTGCTGTATTGATTTTAAAATTAATTACGTGTATGGGATTACCACTCTCTCAATTGAAACAGTAAGTTTTTACAAAATGATCAGTGGTGGAAAATGGCAAACGTTCTGAGAAGTGAAGTTCTTCTGTAGTGTTGCCAGGATTTTGTGCTTAATTTTGATGCAGAATATGAAAGGTTAGCATGTGATTAATGTTTATTATTGCATCAATGTTACAAGTGATCTTCAAAGGAAAAACAGCTCAGTCTTGTTCTCTTGATGTTGTAATGATGCATAAACAAAAGTTATTTTTTCCCCATTCAGGGAATATGGAAATAGACACATCCTTTTATTCACCACTTACAAGACACTGAGTCACTACCAAAGGTACTCGCTCATAGTGTTTCTCAGGCTGTCTCTACATAGGAAAATTGGAACAGTTAATTAGATTTAATCCAACACAGCTAAATTTGTACAAAGTACTGTGTGAGAGAGGCTCTTCTTGTCTGTCGGTAGCTCACTGTGGTTCCACTTCAGTAGAGAGGCTACACTTCTGCCATCTTTGAAGTCTTAATCCTCATCATTTTCCAGTCATCCGTAATGTCTTTAAGCAAAGAATGGGAAGCAAGACCTGAATTTCTAATGTTAAATTCCTCCCCCTGCCCCCCCAAAACATTAAAGTTTACAAACAACAAAATACCTTTCAGCGTTATTACCTGTGGCTTCCCATCCAGAGAGAACCACCTGGACTGGCTGCTGACACCTTACAGTGAGAGGACAGTGAAGCTCGTCCACTCTTAACTTACAGAAAGGTTAATGGAGTAAATTCCTTAAACATTCATGTTTTAAACTATATAAAATGGAAGTGGCATTTCTGTGAGCAAGCATTCCTGTCAACACACGCTACTGCTTTCAGTAAAACACACTACCTATACAATTACTCATTTTGAATCTACGAGAGACTTTTAGAAAGCTGGAAAATATTTTTCTACTTTTCAATTTTCTCTGCAAAATGCTGTGAAACCACACAATGAAAGTAACTTATAGTGGTGGCTGTACAAAGAACTGTGATCACCTAAAAAACTTCATATTTTGGTTTTATAAATTTAGTAACTGCAAGTGACTGCACAAGAATGCTGAAAAAAGCGGTTTTCAAGGCTGTGTTTAAGGAACGGTGTTCAAATTACAGTTTTCAAAGTGCCATTCCTTGCACTTTTTGTTTGCTTTTGCTTTAAGGAGAAAGGCATATGGAGTTGCTTTGTTTTGATTTTTGTCTCTTGCAATTACACAGCACTTCCAAAAGAATACTGACAATTTGATGCACCTACACAAGAGAAATAATAAACTAAAACAGTCATTAAATTCTTTTATTTTCTCATCAATCCTTAATAATACTTTAATCTTTCTGCATCGGTTATGCAGTACAACTAATTAATTTTCCAACCAAAATCACGCATTTATACATAAATGGATTCTTGCATTAGTAAACCATTACTCCATTAGTTCGCTGTTTTGCTCGTGGAACAAAAGCAGGGCTTGTTACAGGAAGGCCAACATTAGTCACAACCAACCATCCTACTAAAAACATTAATACTATATTCATAAAAGGGACAAGTAAGGGTTTTTTATCTCTAATGTTGAAATCCAGAATTGGAGGAATGCCTGTAGTAAAATGTTTTGAAACATTTCCCAGCCACACATTTTCACCTTAAAAGTATTACAGGCACTGAAATACCTTCAAGGAGATCAGGTTCAATATGGGAACATCTCAACAAAACTCAGGGGTTTATTTTCAGAGTGAAAGGGATGAAATTCCAATTTTTATGACTAACTGTTCTGAGAAAATACCCAGCTATTAATACTTTTTAAAAGCGAGTAGGTCTTACACTCCTTTACACAAGTTAACCTTATTTTAAGATAATCGTATATATAAAATTCCTGCAAAATTCCCGTTGTTCAGAGGACTCCCGTTACCTGAGGCAGGCGTCTCCTTGGCTGATGATGTGCGTAGCTGGCTGAATGCAAGCACAGACCTCCTTGGAAAGTCCTCGACTTTAGCTTTTCACACAACTGAAACGTAAACCTGCTTCTGTTTGCTGGTACAGAATGGGCAACAGAACCCGAGGGCTGCGACTAGGGACCGAGGCAATCTGGTGACACGAGCGGCTGAGTTACTTTACACAAATTGTTTACTTAAATTCCTTGCAAGCATCTGTTAAAGCTCACCAAAGATGCAAGTAAATTTCTGATAACCAAACTATAGGAATTACAGAAGAATTACTCACAACTCCTTCTGCATCCATATTAATCCTCTACGGTAGTCTGTACTATGCAGCAGGTGGAATGTGTCATTAAATCATAAAAAAAACCCCAGGCTGCAAGGCACCTCTGGAGGTCTTCTCCAGCCCCCAGCTGGGAGCAGGGCTTGCCCCAGCCACACTGCCCGTCGAAACGGGACTCAGGACGCCGAGGCACCAGCAGCGCAGCACTGGAGGAAGCACCAGAGGACTCAAGAGTTACCAACATGAAGTCAAAACCACTCTTTTGGATTTAACCACAGAGGTGGCTTTTCCTGCGCTAGCACCACGATGTACATCTGGTGTTCATTCAGAGGTTTGTCCCAAGTAGGAGAACAAGTGAATTTATGTTCATCCATTTAAAAAACGTGCTAAGATCTTCAACTGAACAGTGAAGGTATTTTTTTAGAATTGCATACAGTCCAGTTTATTCCCAGATTTCTGAAATCCAGATGCAGATGCATGCTGATGAACTGTAATTAATTCCTGTATTTCTCCCCTGAAGGCACCGGCTACCAATTCTGAACACTTTCACAAGCTGCCACAGATGGCACAAGTCACAGCCTTCTCTCTCAAAAGCTAGTCCATTTTAAAATATAAACTTGACCTGTGCATACATTTTGAAAACACAATAATCAGAACACCTTTTCAAAACACATTTTAATTCTGCTTGGACAGATCCACACTGAGATTATGAATTTGCATACACAATTTTTCTTCCGCTAGCCAAAGTATATTAGAAAGCAACATACAATTGCCCCCAAAATTTAGATGTTCAAAATTCAGAAGATGATAGCATACGACACTTTGAATTTTACTGGAAGCACAATCAGAAATAATGCTTCTTTATCACGGGTTTTAATGAATAATCTCTGCTGTGGCAGTCTAAGATGTTATCCCCAGCTGCTTATTGCACCAATCTGCCAGAAGTTACCGCTCCTGCACCTTAATGCCCCAGTGCAATCTGGAGTAACTGCAGTGTGGAGTGAGTATTTTCTTCAACCATGCTACTGAAATGGTAATAATAATTACAGCAATTTGCAGTAAAAAGATGTATCAGAAGTAACAGTAGCTAGGTGGTGGCAGTAACACCTTACTTCACTGCAAAGACATACACCAACACTCAACCATCAAAGCCCTAGAAGGGAGGCAAAGAACTACAGACTAACACAGCATCGGGGCAGCCCTTACTTTTGCACATGGGTTAGTACAAGATTTATAGATAAACCCTTGGTAAAAAGGACAGTAAATGTAATCAGTAAATACACAGAAGATAAGCCTGGGCATCGGGCAATCATCACACTGCATAGGCAAATAAGATATTCCTGCAACAAAGAATGAACCAACTAAAGAATAAATACCTGTGAGCAGCAAAATAAACTAGTTTTGAATTAAAACTTCAAGAAATTAAATAGCCTTGCTGTAGAAAAAGTTTTCTAATTAACATAAAGGTTATAGAAAAAAATGTTTCTTTAAAAAAATGTCCAAACTTTTCCTAATGTCTTTTCTTATATTAGCAGTTTTACCCTTATTAAAAGAAATACTCTCTGAACACTGAAAGAAATTTTAAATCAAGAAATTTTAGAAGAACATTGAAATGTATGGAAAAGCTCCCCCATCTCCTGGATGGATATAATGTAAGATGCAATTCACAGTACTCTAATCGACTCTCCCTAAACTCTGAAAAACAAACAAAACCCACAAACCAGACCAAACATTTTTAAATCACCAACATTGTCATTTCTGTATTTTTTTCCCAAAGAAAAGGAAGGGCAGGGCCATTTCATCACCAAGTTATTAAATGAGTTATAGACACTTTCTGCACAATTCACTAGCTCTGTCTTCTTAACCACCAATAATGTAAATTCCTAACGGGGGGCTGCAGAAGTGGAGCTCTGTGTAATCCCGATTCTGCACAAGGGGACTTGGAAGGTTCAGTACCGTGTCCTGGGGATGTTGCACAAACACTGCTGATACGAAACAGACAGCACACGCCAGATGCTGCCATCAAATTCTTCAGCATCCAAACAAAGCACAATAAAAATCACAAGTGAAAGCTTTACGGTGCTTGGACTCAAACACTAAATAGAGTTTAACAGACACTGCAGAAATAAATCCGCAGTAACATTAGCAAATGACCTGATCACAAGACAGCTGGCTGATAAATAAAACATAGACTTTAATTTGAAGGTTTAAATTGAAGAAAAAGGCTTTCCCCCCCCCCCCC
>Ga0065711_1043837_pt1 | contig 14484 bp, 6 predicted proteins | sample Hoacrofraction12_FD_59098 | JGI IMG/M metagenome (GOLD analysis project Ga0065711, IMG submission 59098) | Hoatzin crop microbial communities from Cojedes, Venezuela - Epithelial fraction 12 v2 (version 2) | ecosystem: Host-associated > Birds > Digestive system > Esophagus > Crop | place...
CTCTGGGCAGCCTGTTCCAGGGCTCCGTCACCCTCAGAGGGAAGAAGTTCTTCCTCATGTTCAGACGGAACTTCCTCTGCTTCAGTTTGTGCCCATTGCCCCTTGTCCTGTTGCTGGGCACCATTGAAAAGAGCCTGGCCCCACCCTCCTGACACCCACCCTTAAGATATTTATAAGCATTTATAAGGTCCCCTCTCAGCCTTCTCCTCTTCAGGCTGAACAAGCCCAGCTCCCTCAGCCTTTCCTTGTAGGAGAGATGCTCCAATCCCCTCATCATCCTCCTAGCCCTCTGCTGGACTCTCCCCAGTAGCTGCTCATCTTTCTTGAACTGGGGAGCCCAGAATTGGACACAGCTCAGCTAGTTATGTATTCCTTTTACTAGGCATGCTGATGGCACAACAAAGTGCCATGTCAGTGTGTGTGTGCGTAAGTGAAAACCTCTCCGCACAACCAGCACCCCCCATTCTCCAGTCACGTGTGGCCTTACTATTCAGTTTGCTGTCTCCTTGGGTTGCTTCCCACCACAAGTACAACTACCCCGATTTCTCTGCTCTCCAGCTAGTAGACAAAGTGACCTACACTTGCTTTTAGGATTTTGGAGCCAGACAAGGCGGGGAAAATGAGACTGATGATTAGGCGGGCAGATCATTATCTGGACCACTGTTCCCATTAACATGTAACAACCTTCTTCTTTCTATTACCTCACTGTCTCTCACAGATCCTCTGTCCTCTCTTTAACCCCCAGCTAAAGCCACTTACTAATGTCACCTCCAACGCAGCTTTAGTATCCCACAAGGGGTTGGAAACATTTCTTGTTCAGGTAAATCACACTCCCATGTATTTTACTTACAGGCAATTAGTTAATATTTTGGAGCCATCATTACGTGTTTGCAGGGGGGTCCTTGGGGACGAGATGAATGCGTTAGTCACTCTTGATGGCTGTGGCCAGAAGCTCTAACTATTGAATATATGCTTCTATCTACCTACCCTTTGTTTTTTACCCAACAGTGCTAGTTAAAAAACATCAGCTGATACTCGCATCAGCTTTACAAAATCAGTAAGTATCAGTATTATTATTCCCAAATTACAGATGGAAGGAGAGAAATTAAGCTTAGGTAGGGATCAAAGCTCAGGAGGTGCCATGCTCAGCTGCCTCTGGTTTGAAAGGGCTCTCCTGAGTTCTCTTTATATGATTGCTTATCAAACTAGACATACACCAGCACAGGCTTCCAACAGGCTGCAGACCACTGGGCCACCAAGTTGTCCTGCTCAAAGTAACAGCAGATACAGTGAGGCTTTGACTGCGACTGTCCTGCCTCTGTTAGCTACACCCCACAAGAGTTCCACAAGGAAGCCGTGCCTGAGGGTCCTCCTTGATGTCAGCCCGCCGTTAGGTGGGTGACTGAGGGGCTTCGGCTCGTGCACCCTCACGCCCTGGACGAACACTACCGTATCCTTTGAACCTCGACTACAACCAACACAGCCCCTAGCCTTAGGGACGGAAAATGAGCAAGGCTTTACACGGCTTCAGGAGCAGAGCTCCTGGTGGGCGGCCAGCCAGCTGCCCAGCTGATCAGCTCACATTCCCTCTCCATTCAAAGGGCTCTTCGGCATCCTTGGCTACAACCGCTTTCCAAAAAGGGTCATCATTCAGAGAGAGGCCTCAGCAACCCTTCCTTGGAATGTGGGAGGTGAAAATGAATATGGTTATTCGGCTTAAAGCAAGGAAAATGCAGTCAGGAAACAGATAGTATTATTAAAACTATTTATAGCATTTAGACCTAGCTGTTATTATTAAACCTACCAAAATAACATAGCATAACATAGCATTAAAATATTGACTGTGATCAATAAAGAATTACTGAAGCAGAGACTGTGGTTTCAGACTATCCTGATCAAGCCCCGGTAGACTTTTGCATACTTGCAATGTGATCTAATGAACTTCTGTTTTTACCAAGAATAAAAATAAAACAATCACATGAAAAATGCAACATGCTGCCAACACAAGTTACCAGGAGGGCTGCAGTTCACATGGAGTGTTTAGGTTAAAAAAGATTAGAAAAATTAAAAAATAAAAATGTTAAACTCCTTAATCCTTAATTATTCCACATTTACGGTGTTTCATATTATCTTCTCCCTGAGTTTAAACTTCAAATACTGAACTCATTTCCCTTCTCACTACCTGAAATACATCTCATCCCTCTTTCCTGTTGCAGAATCTTTTTTTTTTTTTCATTTCAGGATTATTTTAAGATAACTGTGGAAAAGCAAACAAGCTGGGCTAATGAGGTATAAGAATCTAATAATGAGCTACCAGAGGTTTCAGATGTAGAGCAAAGTTAAGAAAAGTTTTGCTGTAGCTCAAGGCATGGGAAGTAGGTATCTGCACAAACTTAAATGACATCCGGATCTAGGACCTCAGGTGTCAGAAGCGAAGAGCTCACCGTGTGTCTTAAAAACAACCAGCAGACTAAAACGTGACCCTATGACACACACAGGAAATTTGGGAATATCTCTGTGGGCTGGTGTCGTTGCCAGCATCTTGTGAAAGTCTGCTGCATCTATCCCACAGCCAGCCTCCATGGCTTGAAGACACGAGGTGGATACACAGCTGGCCGATAAGCAGCACCGTTTCCATCTCACCTCCTTCTCTTCTCCCTGGCAGACCAAGGGAAAGGGAAATGGTGGGAGAAAACACGTCCAGCCCGTCTCCCTTCCTGGCACAGCAACACCTTTGAAGTTGCTAATGCGAACACTGCTGCTCCTTCCCATTGGATCTTAAAAGCAGTGTTTCGGAAGTAAGTAATGAAAGTGTTTTCCAAACAATTTCCCCCTCTCTTCCTTCCCCATACAGCTTGAGAAACTGCATGCTTGGCCTGCACAGCGGTGTGACCTCGTACCGTCATTCTCCTAATGTAAGATCCCTGCCAGAGGCAGTCAGTTAGCAAAACCAACCCGCTTCCACATGGACTGGGATTCATTCCAGCTCACATTTTTTTTAAAAATGTATTTTTGACTCAAAAATAATGGAAGGGTCACTACTTAAATAGCATCTAAAGAATTAATCTTCAAGCAAAAATGTTTTGCTAAAGTTATGTATAAAATACAACTGGTGAAGAAAACCCCACCAAAAATGCAATTTTGTTGAGTTAAAAACATTCATTACGGCCATACTTGTTTTGATGACATTCTTTCACTGCAAAAATTTGATACGACTCAAAATAAAGTTTTTTTAAGTCACACATTTTCCATTCCACTAGCAATTTTTCTGTAAGGCCATTTTTTTTAGTTTCGTATTTCTTTTATCCCTCCTTTTAAATCTACCTTATTTTGCGTTATTCATAAATACTTTGTTTCCCTGCCTGCACTCTTTCTTTCCCTGAATGATGCAGTGAATTATGAATGAAAAACAATCCAAATATCCTGGCTCAATGCTCCAGATAAAAATGCACTCTGAGGACTAACTAGTTTGGTATCTACAACAATGTCTGACATTTCCAACAGCGAACTATTTATGCTCAAATTTTTGACAAGATTTTAACAATTTCTGAGTTCTGAATCCAAATGTGAAAAATTTCTAAGTTGCATTATTTCCCCTTGAGGCAGAGGGCAGCAAAATATCAAAATAATGTGTTGGGGTTTTTTTTTAATATTTGGTTATTGCATTTTTTCACCAGTTGAAATGTGATACTAATTTGTATCCATAATTACTGTGGCACTACCCACATGCAGTATAATATTTAATTCCACATAAACAGTACCTGTTCTTTTTGTTTCTCTGATCAGAAACTCAACTGCATTAATTCCTTCTGTGCAATTTCAGCACAATGTATTTTGACAGGAGGCAGTACCTGGTTACTACACGATTTGTAACGAAAGGGGGACTGCAACCTCTACACGATATTTCTGTTTAGCAAAGCTCCCATTTTCTTTTTCACATGTCATTGGAGCTGTTTATTGTCTTAACACTGGTGACACTGATCTTTTTACTGGTCAGTGAAAACACATGGCAACAGAAATACTGGTAGGAGATTGTGGCCCCTCTTTCACTCCTCCCTTGTTTCTCTAGATCTGCTAAAGCTCCAAATACTTATTTTTCTTCCTGCAAATATTTGACCTGTGTGCCTAAAGACAATTTTGAATAGAGGATCTGGGGCTTTTAAGACTGCATCAGACAACAAATATGCATAATGTCAGTGACCTCAATTTAGCTTCCAAAATAGCACATAGAGGACTCCCAGATTAAGGGTACAGAGAGCAAGCAAGCTGCTGTTCTGCTGCTTTTCATTTTCAGAGCTTACTTAATTAGAAAGCCATTCTGGAGGGATACAGCATTAAAAGACATATGAGTAGAAAAAATTGTTAAAAGCAGATGGAGGCTCAGTAACAGGGAGAGTGAAATTGAGGAACAGAGCTCAGGGATCAAGTGATTTATAGGCAGCAATTTTTGTTTAATTGGAAACAGAAGGAGTTTCTTATTAAGGACCATGTTATTCCCTCCACTATGGAGATTTCTGCTGGGAAGGCAAAGGAGTAACCACTGCTTGGTTTTCCTCGCGCCTCATGGCTGCAGTCCCTCTGCAGCACTCAGCGTGCTACAAGGGGCTGCAGGAGACAGGGACTTGAGGCGAGGACGATGGGTTTGAGGAGAACCCGGGACTCCTCTGCAGGACCTTTCCAAAAGTGATGTACTGCTGTGTGGAAGAATGGCCCAAAGAAAGCAGCTGGGAAATGCAGTTTCTTGGGAAGCTGTTTATCCAGGTCTGGGAAATGGGCTGGTATCTCTACATGTGCAGAGAGCACCTAAACACTCTTTTTCTTTTTCTCCCAGTGACGGCAAGCAAGTGCAAAAAGGAACATGCCACTGTGTCAACATTAGGGCTTAACATAGCTACTCAAGGACAATATAACTAAGCATGAGATGAAACTGTTCAGATAGCTGAGGCTTTACCTCATAAGATGCTGGATGTGGAATCATTAAAGAAAACCTAAGGGCACTCATCATCAGAGACAGTGCAGGGAACACCATTGCACTAGGCAGACAACAGCCGGTGCGGGAAATGTCTTTATGCTGACTGGGAAGCTCCCATTTATGATTCCTGTCTCCAGACAAGTACATCTCAGTCTTGGTGCATGCCCTTGGTGCGTTTTCAAAGAACGGCTACTTTTCAGACCATGACAGACATGAGAGACACCAACTCTAGGACCTTCTCTTCGCCAGCCCCACCCCACACCCTTTCTCTCCCAAATGAAGCTACCCTAGCCCTTGACACAAGGTCTAATACCCCAAGCCCATCTTCTCACCCCCCCAAGGTCTCCATGCTATTCCTGACACCAGGGACACTTGCTCAGGAGTCGCTGTATTTTTGACTGATCGACTACTGCTGCCCCTGCCTTCCCCTATTGACGGATTGCACAGTCCACATACTGTTCTTCAGAAATTGCCCCAAGGTGGGCTTGAAAAAATAACTGTAACACCCCAAGCATGTTACAAGCCAAGAAGTCTAGAAATTGTAGACTCTGTTATCTTCCCTTATTCCCCCTTTGGCTTCCCCGACAGTTGTCTTCCATGTTTCAGCTTCGTGCCTCTTCCCGTTAAAGCAAAGGTGATTTGCTATGCCTCCCTGATGTACAACAAGTCCCCATATAAAAGAGTCCTTTAATATCTGCTGTCTCAAGGCATTAGTCTGTAACCTTAGGGCCTTCATCAATCTGTGTCTCCACCTTTATTAACTGCAACCTCAATTAAACCAATGGGACTGTGAAGAAACCTGGGACCTGGGTTCCTAGATTTTAGCACCTGTACAGAAACTCGTATCTTCTTTCTGTATAGTAAACCAACACCTGTTCCAAGAGGTAATGAAAAAATAAATGTTTGAGGGATGAGATGCCTATCTGTGTTCCTCGGGTTATACAGGTATTACACATACATATGCCTGCACTGTACCTTTGCTGAAAACTTATGAGTTAGAGAAGCTTGTTACAGCAAAAGCCTAAACTGGTGATCTTCTCCTACTGGCAGCTGTATTATTAGTAGTAATTTCAGATCTCTTGCATTTTCTTTAAAGAGATAGCTTGTACTGAATTCTGTGGGAAGATTTTCTTCACAATAACTTTTGTTTCCCATTTCTTCATCAGTACAGCAGTTTGTTCTCATGCAAAGCCGTGCTCTGTGCATTGTAAGCTGTATACTTGGAATCACTCTTCTTTTTGATGACTATTTTGTGTAATTGTTTCCCTCTGTGGATAAAATGCTTTCTTAAGCTGTCAAGTGGGGTTTTTTTTCTGACTATAAATACGTGACCTATGCATCTCATGATGCGTATGAATAAAGATAATTTGAGCTGGTATGAATGGGAAAAAAATCCCCTCTCCGTGAGCATGTATAACATTTTAAGGCTAGATTCTGCTCTTTTTTCATTATCACTGGAATAAGCTAGCTTCACTGTAAGCAAAAGAGAATCTGTTCAGTTTCAATGCAATAAATCCAGAGAAACTCCACTGAATTCTCATCTATCATCTGATACTGCCCTTAGTTTACTGGTGTGGATCCAGGATAAATAACTCTAGTGACATAGCTCAAATACAGCTTCATAATTGCTGCTTTTATAAAGTGCTGTCCATATTTTAAACACAGTCTTCAAAACAAACAACAACAAAAAAAAATCAGTGCATCCATTGCCTTCTAGCAAGTGATTTTTTTCCACTTCCAAAATGCCTCCGAGGCACCATGTAAACAGGCAGCTGACTGTCTAACAGCACAGGCCTTGGAAGAGTAGCAGTATTATAGTTCTTAGCTCAAGAGGTCATAACAGTCCCTTGGAAACTACTTTTAAATGACATCTTGAGGTTACAACAGCAACAATATATTCCAGAAAAATTTCAAATCCCGGGTGGACCAGAGAACGCGGGACTCTGAGAGCTGTGCAGCACCACAGCAGCTGAGCAGGATGTCTCCAGGGAGCCCTGGAATCCGCAGGGTCACTTTATGTACAATGCGTGTTGCCTAAAGTGGTGCTGTCCTGCAGAGCGAGAGACTGTGGCTATTTTTGAAAGAGGAGAGAGGGAAGAGAAGAAAAGAAAGCTTCAGGTGCTTAAGGCTTCCTGTGTGAGGGTTCTGGAGCTGACAAAGTACAGATCTGAAAAAAATGTGGTGAAACCCACACCACAGCTTTTGGATCCTTGCCTAAACTGAACTCTGAATACAGTCTAACTTTTTTCAGTCTCTCACCTCCACCTCGCTAATAGATAATTATAGTGTCGCCTCTGTCTGACTCTCGGCAGGACATCTCTAACAGATCCCATCAGCATTGCAGAAAATTCCCTCCAAGTACAGAGATTTCTTCTCAGATACAGCAATGAAAATGAAATAAATAATCTATTTCTCTGTCTTTCTCTAGTGGCATCACCGTGCTGCTCAATGGAAAAGGAACAGAGTCATCCTATGATTAAGTCTGGCACCTCCTTTTGCTGTGATGTCCCGCTCTGCCCTTCCTACGCAGCCCAGACTCTCAAGCCTGTTTAGAGTAATAAGAACTCCTAGCATACACTGAGGTCTGTGTATTTGTGACGGCATGTTTCTTAAGGTACACGCTCACTATAATTTCCATGTCATTGATAATTGTCAGGGAACTGAATGGAGGTTTAGAAGCAAGCCATCATTAGTTCAAAAAACAATATCACACTGATAGAGCCTTATGCTGCACTTTGAAGTTTACCGTGCACTGACTATATCTTTTCACATTAGAAAGCCTCTGCAGGATGAAGCCTTATTGAAAAGTCTGCTTGGAAAATTACTGAGGAGTCAGTCCTTCTGTTAATATCCTGTTAAAAATGAATGTTTTTAGACTAGGAAGCAAGCACTCTCTCCATAAAGATCAAAGCCTTAGAAGTTTCTTTGAAAACCTTTTCAAGTAGTTGCAGTTCTGTAATCCCTTGTAACAAGGAAGGTTATTCCAAAATATTTCCTAACTCATTAGCAACATGAATCTGGCTTCCTCTTTACTATTAACAGGGATGTGCATTGACTATCCCCAAACGATGAGCCAATTTAGTGACCGACCCATTATTTTATAACATAACAAGCTAATGAAAAAGATCTATTCAGAACCTGGCAGAAGTTTAACAGCAGAGACAGAGCTAGTGTCTCTCATTTTCCATCTTCCAGAAATGATGGTTCAGTATTTTGGCCTTTGTACTTCCAAGTGCCAGGAAAGTTTTGAGGCTGAGTTTAGTAATGACAAAAAGTTGGGACTCAATTCAAATTTATATATTGATGTATATGTTCATTATTATATACTTAACATCAACTGGAGATGTATCACTGCTGCTAAGGATACAGAGTCTGATACTGTTTATGGCTGCTCTGCGTTTCTATATTCCTATTATCTTCATGTCTCTACTGCCACAATTATTTCATCCATCTATCCACCACTTCTTCTTTCGTGCTATATTACACAACAGACTTTTGGGTTTTTTTGACTTGAGAAGCAAAATCAGTGTGGAATTTTAACTGCAGCTCTTAAAAACTTCATAGCTTAATGTAAAAGCTGCACTGCCCAGAGGTTCAACCTAATTAAAAAATAGCCTGAAGATTTTTACTTCTCAATACAATGAACTTAAAAGGAAAAAAACCTCCTCTTCTTGTCTGTACTGCTATTACTGGATTAAGTAGTACTATGCAATGGGAGGTTAACGGAGCCATCCTCACGATTATGTTTAAGGGATTAATATTTCAGTTCAGTTGCTTTTTATTTAAACATTTTTTGCAAAGTTCATATTAATGCCGACTACTGCAAACTCAGGCAACTCTCTAATCATCCACCGAGTTTAAATGAACCACACAGAAAACTTTATTTCAATGCTGTTCAACAAGCATCCTGTAATGCAAAAACTGACATATAAGGTAACTTTATAAAGCTAGATAAACAAGACACAGCCTGTCCCAGTGCTGCACAAAGTAGCTTGAACTCATGCCTGTTAAAGGGCATACCCAAAGTTCACTTCAGTCTACAAGAAGACAGTACTTGACTTTGATGGGTTTTGGATCTGCAGTACCAGCAACCATATAAGTACAGGCACAGAGTAACCCGGTCAGATGAAAGAATCACTGGCACAAGATGGCATGAAGTGCACGCTCCTCCCCAAACAGTGACCTGAAGTTAATCTGACTCACAAAGGAGCAGTGCAAATGCCGTGTTTCAGAGGTTCAGGATTTTCAACTGTCTTGTGCTAGCAACTTAAGGAAGCTGCAAAGCATGAAAGGGTCTAGGAAACAGGACCAGGCTGCTGCTTAAGATCCAAGCCTGCTTCAACAGACTGCTAGAGGTAACAAATTCCCACAGAGAAGGTCAGATGACATCCAGACCTGCCCACCTTTCTCTCTTTTTGCCTATAACCTGATGTGGGTTTCTGTTGAGCACCTGAGCTCCATGAAGAAGGGGAACCTCTGAAGGTGTTTTGCTCTTTTAATGCTTAGTATGGGTGAAGGACTACCACCCTGAGCATGCTACAGCCCAACAAGCCTGCACAGATCCTGAGGTCAGCTATTCTCAAGTGCAGTGCAGCTTGTTCAGTGAGTTATGGTGACAGAAAATTCGTGTGTGTCACAGCGCTTGCATGTTTTAAGTCTGCACTGTGGTATGCTTTTCATCTTGCTGTGCAGTTGGACATCTTAAAGTCCACTTGAACAAATCTCTTAATGACATTGCCAATAGCACAGACGGATTTTGTGGTCAGACCTTCCTGTTGCTAGGAAAAGGGATATGCACATTCCCTAGAAGCCAGCAGAGACAGGAAAATAAGGGATACTACAACTTACACCCAGAGAATCAGTTCCTATGGTACCTCCCTCCCCCGCCGATCTCAGTGGGCCACAGCACGTGGAGATCACACTGGGGCCTCATCCAGATCTCAGGCCTACTACAGGAAGAGTAAGCTTGCCTACCGACATTAGTGTGTGCTGGATTTGGTCCCAGGCTTCTCTCCTTCTGAAGTTAATACAGTTCATCCAAGTTTAGTTCACCACAAGGTCAAGCCTGAACTGAGACGAATCTCATGGAACTTCACTAAGTCCTTTGCTTTTTTTTCCACCGAGAGGCATGCCATCAGAATGTATAACATGATCTCCACAGAGCTCTGATTTGTTTTTAATCTGATTTCATTTATGTGTATCACTGTTGGTAGCTTCTATCTTGGAAAAGTTTTGTACTGTGCAAAACCTTATTTAAGAAAAAAAAAATTGGCAGGAGAACAAAACCTCTTTCCATTATAAGAACTTATCCTTTTAATGATCTATCAGTGTTTTATTATTACTTCGGTACTTGACATCTTCCAAAAGCATTAAAAAGTTCTTCAGATGTCTTACGACTTTACAGTGTATCCTGTGATGCCAAATCTGACCACAATCTATTTGAAGATAAGTTTAACGAACACTAGAAAAATAAAGGCCTTTCATAAGTGATCCAGTTATTTGAGGAAGCAAAAGAGTACTTTCAAAACATTGGTTGCTTGGTTTAAAGCTCTATTTAAAATACGTGTGGAGTACACATTTTTGTTGAGGATAACAGAAGTTTTTCTTGAATTTTGGGAGTGTTGCAAATGACGGCAGGCAAGTATCAGAAATGAATGAGATTATTAACTTGCAAAAAATCCTTTTAGAACAATGACTATAAAATGTCATCTTTTCCCCATCTCATGCAGATGTATTTAGAACTCTATAAATACAGACAAGCATTAGGTTTAGTGATGGTAAGTGAATAATTCAGTCATCTGCTACTCTGTAAAACAGTAAAAAGATTATTCTTAGTCACAGAAGTTATTCCTAAAAATTTCTTATCAGTTGTGTTATTTAAACTTTCTTACATATCAATTAGTTTGAAATAATAAGTCTTTAGGCTATCCATTAATTGCAGCACTGTATTTAAAATTATGCAATGAAAATTAAGCCGAAGCACCAAGCTGTCTTGGCTAACAAAAAAGGTTTCCTCAGCCCTTCGGATAAAGAAGGAGAGATAATGGGGGCACTGAATTCACAGGAGAACTCTTTCTCAGTTTACTGTTCTCTCTCATCACACAGACTACCGAAGCCACAAGCCGTTATCCACGTATTTAATTTGCAGTGTTGCATTTTCAGTGCATTCATTTTCCGATCGTTTGGTATTACTATTTTCAGACACAGAAAGAAAAGAAGTGACTAATGCAAAGGAAGGAGAGCAACATATATAACCTGAAGGAGAACTGATTAAGAAGATTCTGCAACAGGATCATTTACAAATGCAAGGTAAATGTGGACGGGAAATTTAAATAGTTTAGTTACTCTTGCGGCAGTTAGAGGGAGGCTTGTTGCAGAGGAACATCTGGTCTATACATCAGGAGAAGACACCACTTTTAGTTTCTATCTCTCCTGCTGTTATGGCTCTAGGCTCTCAAAGCAGGCTTCAACCCACTCTTTCAAGTCTTGCTAGTTTTGCAGAACAGATCTTAGGACAACTGAATTTCTCTTGTCTGGTCATATTTTGCTTCACTGATACACTGAAACTACAATTTGGCATTTGTACAATTATTGCTGGTTCATGCTGGCATCTGTCAGAGGCACACAGCATGGACTGCCACTTCAGTCACAGCTGCTGACCGCAGCCGCTGTTCTCAGTGGCAGCGACGATGGGAAGCAGGATTATTTTTAAAAGTGCAGCCATTAATTGATACGTTTTTTTCCCCAATCCTCTATGCCTGCAGCATGAATGAGGAGTCAAAGACAACATTCAGCTGACTCAAACAAATCTTGGAAAAAGTGTGTTCCTGCCACAGAAATTGGCAAAAGAGCAGCTGAAATATTCTGTGTCGAGAAGCGCGCCTGATGGAGGTAATCATACCCGAGAGTGATGCTTCCTTAAAGTCAGCCAAACTGCAGCAGCTCGCTGTCAGTCTTCTCTGCATGCTACGCCAGCAGTTACAGGGCTGTTCCACCTTACTGTCTCCTGTATCCTACGCTTAATCGTACTTTTTAATAAGAAAAGGCAGAGCACTGGGCAGTCAACTTTCTGTGTGCAATACAGCTCTTATCCTCAGACAATTGCGGTTTACACTTCTGTTCACAAAAAAAAAAAATATCCCTTTTAACACTCAGCCTAGCCACTTTGATATTTCCTAATGTCAGGATCCTGCACTCGATGTGTGACTCTCCTAAAAGATACTAAAAAATTTTCTCTATTATATGCATGTTTATTAAGAGTGCTCCTACTGATATTAATAAATGGTTATAGGAAGGAAATGAGGGTGAATACTGAGTCAATCCTCTCATGACATGTCTGTGTGCTTGTGGATGCATATACTCACAAAATCAGGGAAAAAATGGAAGGCATCTGATTATTTTTAAATAAATCAAAGTGATGACTTCACTGGCATAAATAGAGATTTTGTATAAAAATTCATGTTACTGAAATATTCATGCACAAGACACAGTTTCTTCAGGAGAACAGGTACAAAAAGGGTCTTTGGTGAGATATTTAACAAAGTTCTTAATTATGTTTCTGATCTCCAGCATATTGTAAGAGAGGGAGCTGCTGAAAGTCTCTGGGTAATGATAGAATTAGACACGAAAATGGACATGGTCGTGGTGGACACCTATAACAGATGGTCACACTAGGAAGACTGGGTGGCAAAGCTTGTGTAATTGCCCAGAAAACTTTTCAAAAAGGAATACATCAGGGCACAGAATGCTTCAATTTCTTAGCAGGCAACATTCGTATTTACAGTATGTACTCTCTACTTTACTGGTGATTGGATGGGAAAACAGAAACCTATTTCACATAAAAGATCTGGACCTTTGAGCAGGCTTATTGCTTTTTTGCACTGTATCAATTCCTGCAGCAGCCAATAGAAAGGATCTTGGCCTATGTAATATCCTCAAACATAGTTCATATCACTGAACTAAATCTGCTTATGAGGGAGTCGTAACCATTAAAGGGAAGCTGATATTACAAGAAATTAACCCCAGTCTCAAAAAGAAAATCACTTAAAAAGTAAAAAAGCCAAGTAATAATTTAAAAAATTGAATTCATTTTCAACCAAGTAGTATTTTGAAGTGTGAGCCGCAGTAGTGTCTTTCTGAATACAAATGGGAACGAAGGGTACTCCAGGCTAAGAGGAGACATTAACACTGACATAGAATTGGGGAGAAGTTACTGCAGAATTTATTCCATTATGCCATGGAGAGCATGAGCACCTGCTCAGAATTACAACGATTCCCCAAGAAAAAGACTGACAGTGAATTACCATTCCCAGGAGCTTCTACAATTTCCATGCTACTTAGCATTAGAGGCTCATACATCTATCACACCTCAACTTCAGCATCATCCAACCTATGCAGTATATGGTATATTACCAAAAGAACAGGGCAGGATTTAATTGCCACAAAGGCCATCAGTCCTGTCAGGATTCCTGAAAACCGATCTCTGCTTTGAAAACTGAACCTGCAGAATTTTCAGCAGAAAGGAGCATTTTAAGAGCGGAAATGTTACACTGAGATCTCACTGACCTATGTAACATCCTCCAGAACAAAACTCTGAACCAAACAGGCACTTTTAAATAGACTAGTATAAATCATCTCAAGAAGGGTCACAGATAAGCTGTTCCATATACTAAGAGTTTCTAGAAATACTAACCTTCAGTATCAGCAGTTTGTGAAGCAATTTGTCCTCTGAGTGCCATGCCATATGTTTTATTCCGGCATTAACACTTTGTGAAAATAAAGCTGTCAGAATGTGAGCTATCACATGCAATATCATTCCCACAAGCCACACAGTAATTAAACGGAGGCTGACATTGCACTGTGCACAATTCTAGTGGTGTATAACAGCTATTAAGACTTAAAAAAAATGCTCGTTTAGGAAAAATGCCAGCTTGATTCTAGACAACACCTACACGTGGCTGAAGTCCCACTGAAAAACTCTGTCATGCACTTAAGGGTCAATCTGAAACACAGCTTAAAGGATGAGGAAAGTGTAGCAGTAGCTTTTAGGCCCTTCTTTTTAGAGCTCTCTGGAGCCTTCCCTACCCATTCAAAATATCCTAGTGGAAAAGGCATTTTGCATGGAATAAAAAGAGCTGCATGCTCAGAGCAGACTTGTAAGTCTACATTTTCTGACTCAAAAATTCTATCTTACGTTTCTGCTGTTGACAAACATAACTGTTAACTAAATGGAAGTTCATCCTATAGATGACTAACCTTTAGTCACTGGTGGATTCAGACAGTTCCTGAATGAAGTTGTAAATCTAGGTCATTTCTATAGATTTCCGCACAGCTGTTATCATGGCTTAGAAGGACTATATACCTCTTTTGCATAGAAATATTCTCTAAGGTCATTACACAGAATCACAGAATGTTAGGGGTTGGAAGGGACCTCTGTGGGTCATCTAGTCCAACCCCCCTGCCGAAGCAGGGTCACCTACAGCAGGCTGCAGAGGACCTTGTCCAGGTGGGTC
>Ga0065711_1043838_pt1 | contig 14483 bp, 9 predicted proteins | sample Hoacrofraction12_FD_59098 | JGI IMG/M metagenome (GOLD analysis project Ga0065711, IMG submission 59098) | Hoatzin crop microbial communities from Cojedes, Venezuela - Epithelial fraction 12 v2 (version 2) | ecosystem: Host-associated > Birds > Digestive system > Esophagus > Crop | place...
TCTCTGGAGATATTCAAGACCCACCTGGACGTGGTCCTGTGCAGCCTGCTGTAGGTGACCCTGCTTCGGCAGGAGGGTTGGACTAGATGACCCACAGAGGTCCCTTCCAACCCCTAACATTCTGTGATTCCGTGATTCTGTGAAAACTATTGGAATTTATACCAACTGAGGATTTTTCTTGTAGTCTATTTCAAATATTCCTTCTCCATGTTAGTTAGTCATGGTGGAAAAAAGACATGAGCATGTAAGAGAAATCTTTAATAGTTGCACCTCATGCTGAACCATTGTGAATATTAACAGAATTTCATCCTATTGTCAGTGTGAAAATTTTCATGATCATGTATATGCATTTTGTCATGATGACACCCAAGACTGGCTCCATCAACCTCTGTTCTAGGAACCTCTGGAGCATCATGAGATACATGATGAATTTAAATCTGATCATGAACTTAATCTATCTCTCTTCTAAACATGATGGTGTCTCCTCCTGAGAGTTTACAGAGAGAAAATAAAAATTCCTTTACAGATTACAACAAAAGATATTTTATCTCTTAAATTTGAACTTTCTAAAGAGTTACAGAGTAGCAGAATGAAAAATGGATTTTTAATTCTATTATTTTTTAAGACTTCCCCCAACTTCAGAAGAATTGTACAGTCTCATTTCTCCTGTGGTGACTCCAATTTGCACAGATACATCTTCACTAGCCAAAGGAAACAATGGAAAATCAAAAAAAAATGCTTTCTGTTTGAGTAAGAGGAAAATGAATATAAGAAAAACACTCAGATATTTTTTTTCAATTAAAAAGAAACACAAGAAACAAACAGAACGTAAACAAATCACCAAAAAATAAATGACAGGAAGACAATACAGCAATTTCCCTAACAGTATTGATGATGACTGAAGCAGAATGGAAGAAGATTCAGGAGAAAAACAGCTGGAGTAATCATTACTTGGACGTTTTCTAATTGATTGAGGCTCTCCCTTAGTGCTTACAAATTTGGTTGGGTAGCTACCAGGCAAAGCTACAATTCAAACCTCCTAAGTCCCCTGTTTGGTAGAAAACACACAGAAGGTAACCGCAGATTAAGTCCCAGTTCTACAATTGAAAGAAAAAACTGCTGCAAACTTTAGTGAAAATATGTACCTCTGGCCTTAGGTGTTTAGTAAATGCACACTGATGAACAAGCTTTGTTGAGTATGAGCTGTGCTTGTTCTAGGAAGCACTAGAAACCAAAGCTTCTTTTCTCTGTGCTGCTGGTGACATTTTTGTCTACATAGCTGCTGTTGAAGTCAGTGACTACATGCAGTTTATTTAATGGAGTTTGGTCAACTGTACAAATAAAGGCATTCCTAGTGGCAGATGAATAATCTGGCTGCCTGCTTGCCTGCCCACTTGAACCGGCTTCACAAAGTGTTAATTTAATGCAAAAGTGGCGGGACAGGAGAACAACAGCAGAACACAAATTTTGGAACCCAGGATAAAAAAATGTGCTGTTCTGTATTTTAATGATTAATTATTGCTTAGCAAAACCTTTGTAATCCTCATTTGAGAGGCACTGTATTAGCACAGTCTGACACAGAAGTAATACATCTGCAAAAAAAGGAAATGTCTAGGACTAGTCATTTGGGCGTACAAGTGACAAAAAAGCACTACAAGGAAAAGTACCTTTTCCTTCTCAGTTGATACCCTTTCCTTTTCATTGGTAGGTTAAACAATTACATCCTTTACTTAACAGGAGTTGATTGTGTCATTAAGGATCTGACAAAGTAAAAGAGGACTGAGGCAGCACTTATTGTCCAGCACTGAAGTGTCCAGATCTAAAATACATCTGAAGTGTCATGTTCACGTATCATCTAATCCTAGAAGCCCTAAGTGCCTTAGTTTTCAAGAGTTTTTATCTCTTATACTTTGTGTGCTACATACCTAAAAATGTCCCTCTTGACAGGCCTGATGTAGCCAAAACATTTTCACACACAAAGTAGAATCAGACTAAGAAAGATACAACTAATATTTGCTTGCCTCAAACTCAGATGCTAGGACATTAATATATGCAACTTTATATAGACTTTTTTAAATGTAGTAACACTACCGATAACAGAACCAGCAATAAACATTTTGTAACACAGCTGAGCACAAAAGTGATATGTAACTGCAAACACGCAAATGGAGATTTCTGGTTTATTTGCTCAAACACAGTACTTTGTGCAAATAGCAAAATTTACAAGGTGAGAAGAAAGGAAGTAAAATGAGAGATGTCTCATAGAATTGGGATTTCTCTGCAGAACAAGCAGAAATGATGCTTGATGAAACCAGAGTAAGCCCTGGTCCATCCCCCAAAAGATGAATAATGTCCAGAACAAGTGAGATCACCCATTTTCTTTTGTGGAAGGTGTCGAACAGAACAAAACATGAGTAAGGAAAATGAAGAAGAAAAAACATCCATACTTGGGCTACAGTTTTCCTTCATCAAAATGGAGCTCTCAGTCCTGGCCACCTCCATCTCAGCAAATGGGTACCTTAGCCATCAATCCTAACTTGCCCTAATTAGAGGTGTGTGGTACTGTTCACTTTCAGCTGATTTAGGATAAAATTGTTAAGGGTTAACTGATTGAATATGTAGTGATAATGATTATATCGACCATGTGTATTGTCAATGAATGTCAGTCCAGTAAAGTGTTGAAATGTAAAACTGGACTGATTTAATCAGTTTTTTTAAGCAATTCTGTCAGAATGTTCTCTAATATATGCAATATACAAATACATTCTCTCTGTGGCACAGACTGTCTGTCTTGCTGATTTACTCTGTAGTGGAAGAATTATTTCTTAATGTGCCTTCGTAGTGTGCAAAAAGGCTTTTTCAGTTGCTACTTCTCTAATGCTACTGTAGCACAATTAAATGAGAATTATTTATTATTGTATTAAGAAAATACTGAAATCTCATCCAAGGCAATTATTTTGTAGATTTGAATTCTATTGTAAAGACAAATAAATAGCTCCTGTTTAATTGCATCTACAAAGACCTAAATGCTTCATTATAAGAGGTCTTCAAGATGGGGCTTTATTTCTTTTCTGGCTTTTTTTTTTCTTTTAATTATATATCGTGCTCTGACAACAGCAATGTAGTACGTGGATCTGTTTTAGCTGTGCTGCAGATATCAGCCTATGAGTATATTTAGCAAATTCAGCAACACTTCACTACTCATTCTTAGAACATTTAAAAATGTACAAAAGTGTGAAGACAAACCCCCTTAGAGAGCCTCTTGTCTCCAGTGGCACAAAGTAGCAGGTCTCTAGCAGTCTCTGGCAGCATGGTTGTCATTTTTTTCAGATCAATTTGGCTAATGAAATTCATCAAATTATGTATTAGAATTGGTGAAGTATGAAAGAGTGAAAAGCTCAAGATCATTTTCAATGGAGATTTTTTTTTTAATTTTATATGTGTTTTGGAATATATACATAAGGTGAAGTCAGTGCTGAACTGTTCTGATACCCATTGTGCCAAAGTGGGAGAGCTTCATCTACTTATTTCACTTGGGAAAGCACAAGCAGCAGGTAAGGAGCTGATGAGGGCTGGGTGGGGAAGAGCCTCACACCTCTGTGGATGTGTCTTCTAACAGTACGAAATGCAGAGTGGCTGAAGGAATGTATATAGAAGCGACTGTTTGCTCTCCAGAATGATCCCACCTCCTCCTTAGCCCTTGCTTGCAAGTTCTGGCAGCACATTGTTACTGAAGGAGCTTTGGCTGAATGCAGAAGGACTCTGAGAAGGTGATTGCTGCCTCTGATTGGGAACTGGATAATGTAGGCTGTAACTTCCAGAATCAGTCAAAGTGCTTCTGTGACAGATTCTTGAACCAGTCTTTGACTACATAATGTGATAGATTTTGGAGTCAGAGATGCAGGGACTAATCAAGGATGCACCTAAACGTCCCATTCAAGGAAAATACAGAAGTATAGCTTTAAGTCAACCACATAATTGAGGTCCATTAACATATGGAATTCTTCATGTCTGTGTCTAATATTAAATAAGTACTTAAAAGTTTTGCCAAATATAGATAAATTGCTGAAGTAGAAATGATGAAGAGCTTTGCTGAAAGAGCACTTCGTAGCAAGAAAATACAAAGCCATTTCTTCCCGTGTTGCTAATGTGCCACGATTTGCTCTGAGAAGGTTTCGGTCTGCATCCTGAAAAGGCTGCTTAGGTCTGCTGATAAAGAAAACAAATATCTCTGTTCTAGTAAGAATTACAGTGGATCATTATGAAAGACCGTAGGAATTAGGAAAAGGCCTGGAGACCACGTGTTTGAACCGTGATATCTGTACTCTGAGTTCAGTTAGGACCTGAATTCAATCTTCTCTTTCCTCTGTCAGTTCTTGTCATATTCTATGTCCTTTTTCTCATACTTCCTCATTCTTGTCCACTTGAGCCTCCTTATTCTTTCCTTTCCTGTCTTGAATTTGAAAACTATTTTCTTTCCCTCACCTTTCATAGTATTTTTTCCTCTGAGTCTGTGCCAAATTACTCGTACTCTCCACTTTGTATTTAATTTCTTTCCTTTCTAACCAGTATTTGCCCTACCTTTACACCAGCAATTTTGTCTTCCCTTAATAATAAAAGAAAAAAATCATGCCATGGGCCTAATCCCTGATCCACGATACTCAGTGCTGGTTAATAACCACCAAGCTACCAGATGCAGTTTGGCTCATCCATGCTTGTGCTTTTGTGGGAAGTACGTAGGCATGATTCATAGCAAGGATATTCTCCATAAGCGCAAGGGTATTCTCCATAAGCAGCAAGAACAAGGCCAGACCAGTTTTATTCCCCTGTCCTACACAGTCATTCAACACTATGTATCTTGGCTTTGATCCCTCAAACACCTCCATGCACCTTTATGGCACAGATCAGGGTATGGATCACGCACCCAGACTTTCTTTGCCAATGGGTTGCCGTACAGCCCATATATTATTTCAGACGTTCAGAAATGACCAAATATATATCTGTGTTCTACAATGCCTTAGGGCTTCAGCAGCACTACATGGGGCTCAGAAAGGGCCTGGGGCCAAGCTCTATATAAGGTATATATGAATAATCTGCTGTAGGAAGTACATTGTGGCTGTGAGCCCATCTGTGCCACTTGGTCTCAAACGTGAAACCGTCCTTGGCTTGTTTTACATACTAATGTAGATTTACCCTATGGACAGCTTCCTTGCGATGATGCTTATCTAGGGACAAGAAGATGGTTATTGATGAGGAATTAATTTATGTGTAGGGATATTCTCTGTTGCCTTACCTTTGCTTGTGCCTAAAAGGAGAGCTTATCTCCCACTGAACACCCTCAAACTCAGTCTTACTATTTTTGTTCCAGTAAAGACTACCTGAAAAAGCAGAATTGGTTGCCAAGGAGTCTATCTGTACTACAATTTAAGAGAGCAACTATTTACCCTAATAAAGTATCTGTTATTAGTAGTCAAAAACACACACACACACAAAAGGATTTTTATGTTTTCCCTTTCAGCCTCCACTTAAACTTCAGCCTTTCATCGTTATCACTTTCTCTAATATGTCCTTATTCTATCAGCTTGCTCATTATTTTTATGAATTTTCACAGGTGACATGTGGTTGCCCGCTTCTCATTTTTCTAGCTAAATTCTCAAACGCAAAGACAAAATTCAGCAGGTTAATTTGGATGAATGTCCTTCTTATAGTTTCAGGGCTCATTTATATTGTTCCCAAATGCATTAGCATTGTGCCTGTGGGTATGAGAAGCACCAGTAGATGGCTCTGTAATTCCTGAATTGTAAGCAAGGAAACGAGGGAGGCTTTGATAGCTTTAACTTTTGTGAGCAGGTTTGGTGACACCAATGACAGGAATGAACTTCATGCCGACTTGCTGAAATGGGACACTTCCATTTGTTATGTCATGCCATTTCAAAATGGCCAGTCTGTCCTCAACCCACATCGACCTTGACGACTTCCAGTGGAGCACCGGGAATGCTGTCGTCCTGTACAGGCAACAGCTCCAAACAAATCGGCAGCAGGATGACACCCAGCTTATGGGAGAGGGAAGAATTACTAAGCATTGCCATGCCCTGCTCACTGCAGAGTGATAAGCATGGAGACATGGAGGCTGCTACAGATGCCCGAATCCGGCCGTACCGTACCCTGGGAAATGGAAATGAACGCGAGTGTAACAAAACTGTGCTGAACAGATGCCTGCACTGAAATTAACTACCAAGCACTTGGAAAAGGTTATTTCTTTTTTGCTTAAAAAAGCAGTCTTCCTGAGAATGTAATAGATAAAAGCAGGAAGGAAATATACAGTAAAGACCCTGCTTTTATTATTCAAGGATTTTAATCATTTGTTACAGGCAATTTAGGTGAAGCAGTAGGTTTTTCTCTCTGCACAGCCCCCATTCCTGAGCGCAGGACCACAGTATGCTTGCAAAAGAGATTTTAAGCATGCTTGAGAGCTCTGGCTGAAGTCTGCTGGCCCCCTCTGTGTGTTCTTCCACAAGTTAAACTTCTTTGAATATGTGTAAAAATTACTGTAGAAAAAGGGGATTTTGAAATTTTGTATGTGGGACTCTGCACCAAATATAAACATTAACTGTATCTAAATGTAAACCGAGGCATCTAAGATAAAAGCATGGGAAAAATGGGAATCCTTCTAGAGTCTGAGAAAGAGCAGAGAGCAATTCAGTGTCTAACAAAGCACAGATATTTCATCTGTACCGGGATGATTATTTGTATGTTTTAAGTAATTCCAAAACCATACAAAAACCAAAATAGAAAATGTTACTTAACTTTATAACTGCTATTTTTCCCCTGAAGTAGTTATTCTACATGACAAATATTTCATTTCATACTTCATAAAGAAAAATATTATTAGTAAACTACCCAGAAAATAGTCCCAACTGTACTTCTGAAGGAAATGTATTTTATAGACATTTTCCAGCTAGTCCTAGTGTGTGTTTCAATGACATGTAAATGCTGTCTCTGCTATTGTTTATCAGTTTTAAAAACAGACACAATCTGTTTTAAAAAGAAAAATTCACCCATTTCATATAAATAGCAAAGATATGTGAGGATGTTGATATTTAAACATCAACGTTAAACTTTATGTCAATAACTCACACATAACCAAAATAATGATCTGCTACCTTTTTCTGTAAGAACAAGATAGTCTCTGAGCCCCTTACTGGCTTCTCTTGCCAGTGGCAATGGTTTTCAGAGTAAAGAAAGAAAGATTGCAGTGGAGAAAATTCATATAACACTATTCTTTATTTTGCTGCAGAGAAGCTGCATATGGAGAGATCATTCCATTTATACAATGCAGTAAATTTCTGTGACCTTTCATTTACTTAGAAAAGGCTAAAGTATCTCACAGCATTCTGTATTCAGCACTGGTATCTTGGGAAAAAAAGCTGTTTGAATAATCTGAGGCACAAATACTATTATGCTTTATAATGTACAAATACAGTCATATCTAGCTGGGTAAAAGACAAACCTGAGTTTAAGGCAACCCATACCTTCTCTAAATTTTTATAGCTCAAAATATATTTTAAAATGACCTCATCAATGACAATTATATAAGTTTTGTTTCTATTGAGAATAATATTACTAGGGTAAGCTACCTTGAATTACATTACATTCACTACCTAAGTGCAGGCAGTCCTAACGGAATAGCTGATGTGTGGCAAAATACTTCCCTGATAGCTATATTCAACTTCTGCCCTGTGGCAAGTCAGAGGTAAGTAGATTGCAATATGTGAGTCCAACACGACTCCTGGATTCAGATGCCTAAAGAATGAGGGGAAAAAAATACCCTCAAGTTCAAGTAAATATAGCCTATGTACCTGCATACCTGCATACTGTGGTGAATAGGCACTTATGACATATGTCATATTATTTGGTAGTACCAGTTTATTAGCAACATTTGACTTTTTCATCCTCACTTTGTCATATGACAGATCACCATCTGAAATGAGACTACTTCTGAATCTTCCAGCTTTAACCAGCATCATAGAACTGACAGAGGCTGATGAAGAGATGCTTCTTCGTTCATTTCTGAATTACGGAATTCTCCTTATCCCCGTTCCTGTCCTGGATCAGGAGCATGTTTTTATGTTGCAGTCATATAACATTTCAAAATTAGAATTCAGAGTTTTACGGCCTGTAAAAATCAGTCTCAGAAAGCTACAGAGAGAGAACAGGTTAGATAACTGTCACATGTAGTAAAGAAAAAACTTTTTAATATTAACCTTCTATTTACTAACTCCAGATTTTTTTCTGAGTTTCTCGATCCATCTACTGCAGGAGAGTGCCTGTGTGTATTCATTTTTTTTATTCTAACCACTATGGGGTGAATAATACAATTCATATTAGTTGAGATAAAAGAAGTAGTTTTGCTAAAGAGTTGAGAGAAACTGCAATGTAGTGAATTTCCAGTAATTTTAAGTTAAATGCTAGAAAATAACATCTGTTCTTCTCTGCAATATACAATATTAAGACCAGATTTTTTAAAAGTTCTGAATGATTACACTTAATGCCACTTATCTGTATTGGTATAGTAACTGCTGGGGAATTCAAAGCACAGATCATTTCCTTCTCATTTATGCTATAACTTGTATATAGTATATACTTCATATAAAAACTGTGTAATATATACGCATTCAAAGTAATATATATTTTCCACTATAGATATAGTGGAAAAGGGAAAAAAAAGAAGATGAAATTGAAAACACAAACAGAAACCTCTCAGCAGAGACAAAGGAGAACACAGGGAAGTATAATTGTCTTATCAAAAACAAAACAAAAACCATATGCATAGACACACTCATGCATACACACACAGTTACAAGCTAGCTGCTATATCATGACGTGATTGTTTGCCCTGATTGTTCTGGGGGTTTGGTGTGTTTTTGGTTTTTTTTGACAGAAAAGTTTTGGGTTTTGAAGTTTTCCTGCTTCCTGAACTGGCTGTATCCTTATCCTCCATCAAATAAGACTGGAAAGAACTCAAAGCAGATGGTATAAAGTAACCAGCGTGAGAGATGAAACAAATACTTCAGAAAAAACTGTGAGCAAGCCATTCTATCTGCATCATGCGAGGACAGTTCTCTTCCCACATCCACACTATAATTAGGTATCACATGGGATCCATGGCTAGTAATACTTTCACACAATAAGCTCAGAATGATTTGGTACAAAATTTAGAAAATGTACAGACGAACATCTTTACTTTTTTGGCACATTAGGGAGTCTTTATTTGAAAAATTTTTTGATATACATTTTTAAATGCTTTTAAATCTATACATATATAATAGCATAAAATCATAAATATCTAGTCATTTGCCTTGAAGTGTATCTATTTTTCACTGCTGTGTACATGTGCTCTGCTTTATATAAGAGCACTTTCATGCAGTATACATCTCTTAAGATCATTCTTGATGACAATATTGGGTGAGAAAGCAACATTTCCCCAGAAAAGTTCTGTGTAGATGTTCTTTAAGGAATACTCCTATTTGTGTAAAGGAAAAGTATGTTTCTCTAGGGGACTGAATATACCATTGACCGAATGAAGAAAACCACAGACTCCACAAACCCTGCTAGGAATGAGTGGCAAATGACAACATATCACTTTATGAGCCAGAAGGAATTATATATCCTATCCAGACCTCCCCAACAAGGAACAGTTTATTGATTTTAGGAAGCTGGGTGAATTGAATGACACAAATAAATAGATTATTAACATGAAACAGCCTCAAAAAACAGGTTTACATCAGGTCTCCAGTATTTGCTCAGTTGAAGGATGCATTGGCACCTTACCAGCAGCCCAGAGAGTGCATAAAATTTGCATAAAGTAGATCAGATTTCCTCCGCTCTCATCTATTTGAAGGTAGGATGAGATGCACAGATTCATTTGTTCAGGAAGATGTGGATAGTTAGACAAATATATGCAAGGAAGTCCTTGGGTGATTGATAAAGGACTATTCTTACAGGTCAAAATGTGACCTTGAAATACAGGAATTTTGCCTTTCCTTAGTTACAAACAGGTACCTGAACAGTAACAAGGTATATTGCTTTCATTTTCTTTCCTATTCATTGTTGTAAATATTGCCACATTTTTTTCTGTATGAAAAAAAGTTAATTAATCTAAAACTTTGGAATTAGGAACAAAACCCCCCTGTACATTAATCAAACACTCTAGTTCTCTAATGGCCATCATTACTAGAGACTCTCTGTCTCTTGCCCACCTGGGCTTTGTAGAGAGACAAGATTATGAAGAGTATCAATCCGTTTGACGGTAACAAGCATATTGAGACACACTGTAAACTGTCACAAGTATGAATTAAGGAAAAACGCAAAAACAGCGAAACCAAACTGCAAACTTCAGAAAAATATTTTAACAGTAGAAGCACGGTTCTTTAAAGGACTAAGTAGAGTTTTTATGTGAGGTTTTAATTAATAGTAACTATTTTGGAAGTTTAAATGATAACAAATTGACCATTCATTATTAAAAGGGATCTGAAGAGAAGTGATATGTAGAAAAATGTTCTTCTGCAAGCTATGGGTTGGATCATTCCTAACTCTTAAATTAAACAACATAATTAGTTGAAAATACGTGACTTTATATTTGTTCGTGGGATAAACACTCAAAATGTAAGAAAGATAGATTGCATTTCTTGTACAAAGCTAAATAAGTGAATCCTTGCTTTAGATAAACTGCTGAACACAACCTTAATTATTAATTAAGAATCAGCTGAACCTAAGATTAATTATAGAACCACTACTGCTGCAGACCCACAATCAAGTGCTCTTGAGTGAGCAAGGGTAGTTGCTGTGGGAATTTAGGGTGATAAATTCTTCTATGCTACTGAGCTGCAGATCTGCCCAGAAAAATACTTCAGAAAGTGTCAAATGCCAGTTCTAGAAAGAACCTATTGCTGGTAACCAAAATTTAATAAAGAGATTGAGCAGCAGATGAGGAGTTGGTATAACAGTAAGAGCAGGTATCTTTGCAATGATTGAAATAGCTCTTGAGTACTGTAGTGCAACATATACAGCCCTGGTGAAAGAGATAAGGAATGCTGCTTAGTAGCAGACAACATTTATTTGATGTAATTGCATGTCCAGAACACCTTCTATCAAAAACCACAGGAGCGCTATGGGGTAATTTTGCATCTAAAGGCTTACCAAACAGTGTCCAATCACAGACCACAATTCACTACAGAAGAATGCCAACAGCTTGCAAAGCTCAACAAGAGGAAATACTCCTAGACTTTACTACCCTACCTTAAAAGCAGCAGGGACAGCACTTGAAAATAAATGCTGCATCTGAAGAAACAAAATGATCCTACCCTACTGACTAGTAAAAACTGTACCATATAAAAGTATGCTCAAAATTCCTGTAGCTGGAGATCTTACTAAGATTTTTTTTCCTCCAATATAATTTATTTTCCCTTCTTGACCACATTTTTAATGAGGAGATGAAAAGCCCAACACTGTGAAGCTCGTGGTGCATTTGTTAAATGGAAATAGTTGGAAAAAGAGGATCACGGGAGTATTCCTTGGACAATTGGATATAAATGTATGTGGAGGGAGTCTTGTATCTCAGACTCACAAAATACGTATCTACATATATTTTACCTTCAGGAGAAGGACGGAAACTCAGAAGAGTTGAAAACCTAATGTTATTGAGAATTGTTTTCTTACTGTAGAAGTTAAAGTTTTTCACTTTTGGCTATCATAGAACCAAATGGGAGCAAACCAGCAACAAGAAAATAGACTCGGCCAGCGTATGAGTTTCACTGCACCTCTCAAACAAGTAACAGTACAAAGTGGCAGGCTACTACAAAATGGGAACCAAAACAAAGTAAGATGAGTGTTTCAAAATGACTGCAAAAACAATGCAGATGAGATAGTATGTGCTTTAACTGGGTGGGAAAGAGTTAGCCAAAATACCTTCTAAGATCGGCCAAAATGAATTCTAAGCTCCTCCTTATATGTTTACAACATCCAGGATTCTTTCCATTCTATATTTGCAGAAATCTATAAAATTTAACATCTTCATGCACTGCATATTAAATAACAAACCTGAAAATTCAAGACAGGGTTTAATGCACCAATGGTCTACTCATAAAACAATGTCAGCTTTGTATTAGGTGATATTAGCCTCTACTGTCTGTGTAGGTGCTCCCTGTTAAAATGAGATCTGGTTAGATCAAAGCATTTCAACCACATTTAGTGTTTCTCTTGGAAAGGATGAACAATTTTTATGGTTGGAGAACCAGGTAGGGAATCGGATATGTAAATTCTACTCTAAACCCTGCACAGGCACACACAGACTGCTAACCCCAAATTGGAAAACTTCATGAAAAAATATTCTCTGCATCACAGAATACATTTACCGGCTTATTTGTTTGCTTCTCATGGTAACTACTATACAATACTTCAAAAGTTCATGACTGTTGTATGATTTCACATCATGTACAAGGCTTAGAGCTGTATATGTAAGTGAGAATTTCTTTTCTCAGACCTTTTGGTTTAAAGATTTCTTCCTCAAAGCATCTTCCAGTGCCTACCTGAAGAATCACATGGACAGAACAGAGCTAATGAACAGATGAGCTTTCACAGCTCTGGGACTCAGATCCTCTGCTGCTGTGCAGTGTCATAACTCTGTGGGGAGTTTCCCCCTGGAATTCAGAGGCGTCAAGGTTTCACTGATGGAGACCTCTGAAATACAGTCCCAGTGGAAAATGATGTTGCGTGACAGTTGACAGTGCATTTTAGCATTTTACTTTGATTGTAATCCAGACTGCTAGCATAATTTATACATTTATATTCTTCAGCACAGCAAATATTTTGATGTTATACAGTACATTTGTGACTGCATTTATTTCTGTGTGTTTTATTTCCTTCTCATATGCTCTGCATATTGTGTTAATTATTTGAAGAAGTGTAATACATATATATTTGAAGAGAGAGTGTTACGAAAGTTTGCACTAAAAAGTGTGAATTTCTACAAGATATCTGTGATCTTTTTCGGCTGTTAAATCAAGTATAAGAATGGACAAAAAAGATTTGACTGTTTCGATTTTGAAACTGTCACTGCCTCCAAACACCCTACTGACGTATCTTTCAGTAATTCACATATCTCTGTCTAACTTTGGCGAAGAAAACACTTCGTCAAGATTATCTTGTTAGAGATTTACAAATAGAACAGCTCTAAGCAGTTTCAAAATACAGTCTAATTTGCTGTGATTTCAAAGCAAGAAGTAATGTGGTAAAAAGAATAGTAATAATAATTTATAATTGCAATAGTAAGAGTAACTATAATGATAATGCTAATAATATAAAATGTAATAATAAAAATTATTTATTTGTGTTTCAGGGGAACATGTTTGTTCCAAAGAGAACTCATGATGTATTGAATTCGACAGTCCTTCAACACAGCACGGCCGTGCCTGAACACAGTAGGACAAGATTCAGTTTTCACGAGTATCCAAAGTCAAGATCAACCAAAAACTTGACAGTTGAATGTAACAGAGCTGGGACAGCCATTTAAGGATCAGAGTCTTCTGCTTACTTGCTCTCTATTTCTGAAGGAGCCTAAGTTCCCAATGGCTGTTAGTTTTTAACCAGGAGGTATAACGGAGACCTATTTTTACTTCCATATTCAGAATCACATCAATTGTGGCAGCATTGAGTCATGTTTTGTAGCTCATACTTAAAGTAACAGAAAGTAGACAAACATTTGCCTTACAAGCCACTTGATGTAATAGGTACTTTCTGAACACATTTCTGATGTACATGTCAAAAAACTCTGAAAGGATGTTCTGGTTTGGCTGCCGCTGGCAACAAAAGCGCCACGCGGCCATCCCTCCCCGTGCCGGGGTGCGGAGGAGAATGGAAAGAAAACAGGCAGAAACTGGTGGGTTGGGATAAGGGCAGTTTAACAGAACAGCAAACAAAGGGAACAGGAACAACAACTATACAGAAAAGGGGATTACACAGAACAAACCCACAGAACAGAGCCTGCAGAACAGACCCGCTCTCTCGGACTGCACCGCCGCTCTGCCCTTCCGAGCCGTGAGTGAGTTCCTGCCGCGCCGCCCCCCCCACCGGAACCCAGCATGATGGCACATGGTATGGAATACCGTGCTCTGTTTGGCCAGGTTGGGTCAGCCCGCCCTGGCTGTGCCCCTTCCTGGATTCCGGTGAAAATTAACCCTGTCCTGGCCAAACCCAGGACAAAGGATTAACCCGAAACTAGAGTTAGCAACATTTCCGTCTGTACTGGGACCGGTGCTGTTCAATATATTCATCAATGACATGGACAGCGACATCGAGTGTACCCTCAGCAAGTTTGCAGATGACATCAAGCTGAGTGGTACGGCTGAGACACCAGAAGGATGGGATGCCATCCAGAGGGACCTGGACAAGCTGGAGAGGTGGGCCTGTGTGAACCTCATGAGGTT
>Ga0065711_1043839_pt1 | contig 14482 bp, 10 predicted proteins | sample Hoacrofraction12_FD_59098 | JGI IMG/M metagenome (GOLD analysis project Ga0065711, IMG submission 59098) | Hoatzin crop microbial communities from Cojedes, Venezuela - Epithelial fraction 12 v2 (version 2) | ecosystem: Host-associated > Birds > Digestive system > Esophagus > Crop | place...
AAAAAAAAAAAAAAAAAAAAACACCCCACCCATGCTGGGATGAACATTGTACCTCTTTGGAAAAATACATGCATCTAGATTGAAAACAAAATCTCTGCCGAGCAAGCGTGTGTGAGACGCAGGTTACCCCGCGCGGGATTAGGCAGCACAAGGTAAGCTAAAGGCGTCCCATAGATAAACGTGTGCTGGAACTGCAGGGAGAGAAGTGTTGGCGAGGTGGGCAGCTCCCAGTGCAAACAGCTGTACACTTCGGTTCCCAGGCTGGTACTTCCACAGGTAACAAAAATGCACAACTGTTATGGATATAAAAACTCATACTTGCCCAGCATGAGACCCATTTTGGAGAGAAAATGGAAAGTATGAGAACATATCCATGGCAGGCTGAATAGCTAAAAGATCTCTGCAGCTGCTCAGTGTTTCAGAGTCTGTGCTGGGGTAGAAAAATTAATCAGAAACAAGAGGAGGCAGAGGAATGGATTGGAGAGGTATGCTAAATGCCTTTGATAAATAATGCACAGTCCTAAAATAGTATATATGTATTATACATTATACTCTGGTGTGTGAAACTCCATGAAGGGAAGGGCACTGCCGATTTGAAAATGCAGTTCTGCTTAATTTGTGCCCGTGGCATCAATGGTCCTCCCTTTCTCTGCTTACAACTCAGCGGCATGAAGGCTGAAGCTGATTCCACTACGGAAGCTGACCTTTGATACGGTCCCTAATGAGGCAGAAGCTATCAATTCCACGGACCTCGGTAGGGGATGCGCACTTCTTACAGCTGAGCAGCATTCATCGCCGCGTGAGTAGCAAAAATGGGTAGGGGCTGGTCAGCTGGTGGCAAAGCAGAGGAAGGGAAAGAAAGCTTTGATTCAGAATCAGAAACTACAAGGATTTTTGGCTTCCCCTGCTGCTGGCTGTGGTCAACACTTGAAGCAGCGCATCTTTTCTGTCTGCCTACCTTAGCTGTGTAACACAGCTTGCCATGGGCCATATCCCAGAGTCTCCGACCCGACTTTCAAGGCTAGAACAACTCGTGTCTGGGGTTCTCTCTCTCCCTCCTTGCGACTGAATACACGCCCGTACGTTGTATGTTTGCTTGTACTTGTCAGGCAATGGAGAGATCAAGGTGACGGGAGTGTTTGAAAGACTGAGAGATCAGGCCAGCTTCAAATCTCAGAACAACGCTAGATTAACATTCACTCACGATACAGATTGCTAATGCTTAATTATTAGTCTTCATGAATGATTAGCATTCTCTATGCAAAACACTTAGCCCTTAAGAATCTTCTTCTAAATGAGCAGTGAGTGTACAGCAGCCCCGAGGCTGGGGCAGGCGGTTCGCGCTGATGCAGGGTGGCCCAGCTCATGAGCTCTTCCCCGTCCTTCTCTTGCTTATTGCTCCTGCTGTTCTGCTCACAGCCCACCCTCCCGAAAGGAGCTCCCATCTGCTGCTGCTCGGTTATTTTTCTGGGGGGACCAGGACTTCTTCTGGTTTCACAAGACATCTCGCTTGCTTCTTCTGTGTGATGTATATACCCACATACACACGTATAAGAAACACATATATTTCTTTTCATTTCACCATACACCTTTCCCGCCTGTCCTATGCCACACTATTTTTTCTTGCAGATTTTGCTATGTGCGCGTTTTCCTGTACCCCCATTTGTGCAAGTATACAATTCCCCACTGACTGCTTTGCCGTTACACTTTATTTCTATATTTCTACTTAGATTTCTATGCTTGCTGCTAACCCTACTAGTGGTGTTACAACATCAGGGCATACTTACATCACATACACTATTTTAACATGCTTATGTCCAGGTTAGTAATGTCTTTCTTAATACGCTTCGACTTTAAAGGTGCAACAGGCCTCTGCTTTGGCTACACTCCTTTACATTCAGTGGAACTATTTTGCGGTCTTTTCTAATGAAACTGTTGTTACTACAACAGTAATTAAGGATGATGCTTTTCTCTCTGCTTGTTTTACCAACTCAATGGGGCGTTTGCTGCTCGTAGAGCAGTCACGGCTCATGGCTACCCTCCTGCCCTCCACGGTTACCATGCGGTAACGGTCTGTGAGTGCTCCTTGTCCCTTTTGAAGCAGAATTTGGAAAGGTATCCTTCACCTGTCGTATTTTCATGGGCTTGCTGTTCTCAAATGCGGAGAGCCTGGGCCAATGGCTAGCAGCTGAAGTCGGTGGGGTATAAACCACGTAAAAACGCAGGAATGCTGATTTCCGACTGCTTTGTTTTACCTAACCACAACCACACAACCCCGCTCAGCACTACAGAGGCAGTGTACCTGCCAGCACCCGCCAGCTCCCGTGACCAGTGTTAGCATCAGAGCACTGCCAGGCCGTGCTTCTGCTTCTCACCACAATGTGAGATGCCAACGCAGACGACGTCCCTCCCTCACGGCAGGGAGCAGGGGGCCGAGGACATCAGGGTCTCTCAAGCACGAGACGTTCATACTCAGCACCTCGAAGCACCTTCAGGCTGCTTATGCCACGGGAAGCTGTTGAAGCTCAAGTATTGCAAAGGTCAGAAATCACAAAAAATCCCTAGAGAGGACATTTAGTAGTTTTGAACTACTGGAAAACCAAAGTGAAGACTCTAATCGCTGTCAAACATTGCTGTGCCACCACCGGAGCCTCTCCTGAAGTACTTAACAACAGCTCATAACAAAACTCCTTCCCCTGCAAACCAACACACGTGGGTACAGCTCCCCTTGAAAGCCAGCGCCTTGCCTGCGAGCACAGCACAACACAACTGAAGGATGCGTCCCATGCCGCTCCCTGCATCCCCACCATGATCCCATTCTCCAGCGCTTGGCACGCTGACTGTGTTCAGAGCTGTCAGACAACAGGGCCCCCATCCCCTGAGCCGGGGGAAAGGGAATCCTGCCCAGCGAAGGCTTTACTGGTCTCTGCTGGTCTGGGATGGCTGCCTCAGGGACGGGCTGCTGAGGGGTGAGGGTGCCCGAGATGGAGCCCAAAGCATAACGCTCCCACATGCTGGAAGACGAGAACTTGCAGGTGTTTGCACTGTAAGTAAGCACGGAGGCACAGAGTTATATTCTACCAATATTATCTCAAATTTAGGTCAACACCAGTTTTTAAACTAATAAATTGTGGGGGAAGGTTGCTTTTTCAATAGAAGACAAAGCAGTAAAACCCAGCCTGGGGTCCTTCTCGTGATTAACCATGGTCAGGGGGCTGTGCCTGTGCTCCAGCTGACCAGCACACGTTTGACTCTGTGCAGCTGCCTGGATCTACACGACTCTAGGAGTTGTGGCAGTCATTTTTAAATGATCCTTGGTGCTCTGGAATTTAGTTTCACAACCACGTTTGAGTAGTGCGCTAATCACCTCTTCACATGGCGTGCTAGCATTTTATTTCTCATTGTAATATCACACAGTAATACAGAGTATGTCACAGTCAAATTCTTGCTTATGGCTAGAGGGGACGCACACCTTTTCGCACGGTGTTAACTGACGGCTAGTGCACTGCTGACAGCTGTTGTGCCTCCAGTGCCAAGCCTGCACCCCAGCTCCTGCCCTCCCGTGCCCGCTCTCCTCCCTGCTGCATCCTGCACCGCCTGCCCCGCGTCCCTGCTGGGGTACTCTACACTGCGTCATTGTGCTGGAGACATAAAAATCCCATTCTACCCAGAATACCTGCCTGTGACTGCGATCTATATAAAAGTGAAGATCTCCATCACAGGCAAACAAAAGTAAAAACAGAGATAGACGCCTGACCAATTAGCGAAATTGCCATTGGAGCTAAACCAAGCAAAGGCAGACCAAGCAGGGTTCAGACAAGGCAGACCTGACACGCCTCCATCCTGGGGCCGTGCAAACCCAGGACAAAGCTTATGGCTTATTACCTGCAAAGGCAATACCATGTTACAGGGCTTCACTGCTACAAAGAAGGAACTAATTACTTTTTTGTTCTGCTGTGTTTACTTACGTTTGACTGGGAAGAACTCTCCTGCAAAGCTCGGTAGGATTCATGTTGCCCGGCTCTGCTCTGGGTGGCTAGCTGTAGTCGCAATGAACCACATGGAAAACTTGTACCTGACCTTGAAATAGGTCAGCTAGAGAGCTTCTATTTCCAAGTAGATCAGCTTTTAATTTATGAGAATGAATATGCAATCGCGAAAAAAAATGTAATTAAAAAAAGAAAGCTATCACAGGCAGAGTGTGCACGTGGAAATGAAATCTGAAAAACCGGACCAAACAGTAGTAGGCCTTTCTTGGAAGGCCCATGTCTGGGAGTGTTAAGTGATTAGTCACCAAATGCTGTGCAAGAACTCCTCTCCTCCAATACCAGCCATCCCGGCATCCTGGCCTTTCAAAACTGCAGTCACATACTCTTTCCCAGAAATGAATGATGGTTGCCTTGTGTAATAAAATATTCAACTTCCCAACAATGCTCTATAAAAGAAGAAGGTTCATGAATTTTTCAGACTATTTTGTAAATCACTCTGCAAGCTGACAATGAAGGCTAACACCTCTGCTGGCGTACAAGTGCCAAGTCATCCCCATCTCCAGCCCGACACTGGGATTTGTGGGAACCATTCCCCACGGACGTGTCAGAAACTCTCCTCTTTACCTGATGAAAGCATCACCATGCACCAAGCCAGCCAATGCACGGAGAGCTGCTCAGGCACCCGAGGGCAGCCCTGCCACGAGGAGAAGGTTTGGGGCTTCTCCCTTAGGATTTCTCCGCCCTGGCAGTGCTCAAGGCCAGGTTGGATGCGGCTCTGAGCAACCTGGTCTGGTGGAAGGGATCCCTGCTCATGGCAGGGGGATTGGAAACAGATGGTCTTTAAGGTCACCTCCAACCATTACCATTCTATGATTCTATGATGAGCCTGCCCGTGCAGCCGGGCTGCGGGAAGCACGTGTGGCAAAGCTTCGTGGCAGATTGCCCAAACGAGAAAAGGGCACTCGGAAACGCCTTGCTTTTGCAGCACCCATGACCGCTGCTCTTCTTGGAAAGAAACTGGGAGGGGACTTAGTTTTTGTCTATAAACATTACCAAAAGTTATAGCTGTGTCCAGATCATTTTCTGTGGAATGAGAGAAATCCCCAGCACCAACAACTAGAGCAAACTTCCCTCTGTTAGATGAGAATCCCTGTAAAGTGCTACAGACAGGACTGTACCTGGTGGGAGGAAGGGCACCGCTTTCCCCGCTCCCCTTCTTCCTCTGCCCTTGCAGGCAAGCGGCTGCCTGGTGCTGGCCATTCAACAGCGCAGCCAGGACAGAGGAGGTAGACATCACGAAAACCTTCATGAAGGTGAGCAACAGCGCCTGGACAAAGGTGGGAAACATTCACACATCGTCAGCTCAATATATGTCAACACTTTAAAAAAAATTTGTTAATACGGTTGCACCTGTGGAAATTCAAAGAAAATAAATCCCTGTTAAATTGCAGGAGGTGATTGTCTGGAGAGATCTTTTGCTTTGACTGCACTAGAAAACAAACTGGCCAAATTTTTATTGCATGGTGCTGCTTCAGTGAGAAACTCCTCCTTCCTCAGCAGCGGTAGGAAAGCAGCACGGGTGACCAGGGGTTTATTGTGCCCCTCTCTGCCAGGGCTGCTGCAGCAAGGGCCAACAGCCTCCCCGTGCCTGCAGCGCTCCACGTGCTGGGTTCAGACCCTGCTGGTGACCCAGATGGAGAAGTTGTTCCACGATGTTCTTTAATTGGCAATTTTCTGCTCTGTTCTCTTCTGCATCTGTTATTTATGTATCACAGCTTTCCTGCGTGCTGGTAGACAACAAGGAACTACAGCAGTGGTATCCCCTCGTATTTAAAACATTTAGACAGACAGAACTCTAAAATTCACAGAACAGAATGGTTCACTAAGCTCAAAGGCAATTTTGTTGCTTTATGAAACATTTCTCTGAGACGATAAAGTAAGGCCGCATGGCTGCTGCACAGCTACCAAGCGACGGAGGAAGAACAAAGAATAAACCAAACAGCGAGGCGCGTGAGCGAAGATGCTGACCCAGTACAGCCGCTTCCAACACAGAGCTGCAGCCCCAGCACCGCCTTGGAGCTAAGAGCCGATGAGCTTGGTGTTACGCCAACAAAGTCATCAAGAAGCTGGATCTCTCCTTGTTATTAAATTAAGCAAGCAAACAAACGAAAGGAATCCAAGCAGTAACAGAGGGCAGATAACCCCTGGGCTGTCTCGTAAGCAGTAGCTGACAGACATGGATTACTGGAAGAGTAAAGAGCTTGCCACTTGCATGTAATAAAGCCACTGGGATTGCAACAATACCCTTTTTGTTTTAAAGAAGAGCAAAGGCATAGATTGTCAAAACCGTAAAGCTTGCCACAGTGAACTGCTGTACCGTTTCTGAAGCTGTATAAAGACATCACAGGCTTACGGTTTTGCGAGGAGTGACAGCTATTACACGCTGAAATGTTTCGGCGAGGCACTGCGTGGAGTAACTAAGGCTCACACAGGGAAGCATCATCTATTTGTTCCCTGACAAGAACACCTGGATGACCTCTCTGAACTGGTCAGCTGGACTTACTGGCCTGGCCATTTATCACTACTGCAGGATTTTTGTTTTCAAGCAAGCTGCAGGAAAGCAGTATTTTTGTTTCAAAAAGAACCCAGAGGAAGAAAAAAATGTTGTTTTGCTTGTTTTCCCTTCTTGTGCTGACCAGGTATAATTTGTCATCTGAGGATGCAAGCTGCCATTTGAACTAGAGCTTGTCTGAATTTTGGCACCAACACTGGTAGAGCTGTAAAAGCTCCACCTGTCACCGTCTGCGCTGCCGAGTCAGCTCACAACATTAAGGAAGCGTTAAAGGTCTCCAAAGAGCTCTGCCTTTGTTGTTGTTGTAACAGTGTTCAAGCCCTTCCCTGTCAAATTCAAACATACGCTGTACTCCTTGAAGACTGAGATATTCTCGTCGTATTTAACCCCTCATTTCAGTTTGTAACTGCTGTTTTTCAGTCTGTGAAAAAATAAATCTGATGGGTATTGAATAGCAGCATAACAGGTGACTTTTTCATACAACACGTATGCAGCCATTTGCTACACACACATACTCGATGCAACACAGAGAAAACCCACCTGATGAACAATACGCTCCTCTCTTCATCCTTCATGTGCACCTCTAAAAGCTTCAGTGAAAAACATGGGAATATCATCGTAACAACCTGACACATCCTAGCCTTCCCTTGTGCCACAGAGCGGATTTCTCTCTGTTCCTTCCCAGTATCGCTGTTCATCTGTTCACGTCATAACCCACTGGCGTTACCACTGGGACTTTTCAGCAGGGCCGATTCCCAGCGATGTGATGCATAAAGCTTAATTCTAACCCTGAAAAATCCCATGATGCCCAACTTAGCATTTCACTGTTCATAGTTTTGGGTCTGCTGTCGTGGTGATTTGCAGGATGTATTAAAATACAGCAATACAACGTGTAGCTCCGAAGTTTGCAAGATTTACTTTTACATGATGTAAATCGTACTCCCACAGCTACGTATAAGGTCCTACTGCACCATAGTGGCAAACATGGAAAATATGTATTTAACTGTCTAACTATTGCTAAAGTATGTTTGTGTTCTATTAGCGTACCTGTGGCCCAGAGAATTTCTTTGCACTTACTTGGGATAACAGCCCATAAAGAACTGCCTTGATGGGTCAGTCTGTCCAAGCTGGCGGCGGGTCTTTGTTGTTGGCCCGCAGAGGGTGTTCCGAGAATGACAGCATAGCACGTCTTCACCTATGTGTCTTCCCTCTCTAGCCACAGTTAGGTATTATCAGTATCCAACCGTTCAAAATCCAGATCAAAGCAAGCTTTGAACCAAATCATAATGATCTACATATTATGTCGACATGCATTATTTCAACTCTCTCATGTGTCGTCTTCCTCTTTTTCTTGTATGTCATGCCTAAATGAAAACATGAGATGCCACTTCTGCCTTGGAGAATGCACAGACAGCAATCCAGTTCTAACAAAACCAAGCAGAACAGGTTCTGCTTAACAAGAAGCTGAAGATTAAGAATTAGAACATTACTAAGCAGAAATCGAAGAATGGTTTTCAACTATGTATGTATATTCATCAAGATTTTTCAAAATATGATGTATTTTTATGCTCCTACGATCTATTGTTTTCTGAAACCAGAGATAAATACTTTGGAAGAGGCTATTTTGATACTAACGATTGAACTGTCACAGCCTTTGAGCTGAATTTGGTTACTAATCCTAGCAAAGACTAAGTTCTAAATGTTTTGAGGTTCACATACTGCTATAAACTGAAGTTCAGAGAACAAGAACAAAAAAGAGATAAGAAAATAGCAAGCTATGAAATAGTTTTAATACATAAAGAAAACTGCAACAACATAATTTATAGAACCTCTGAAGTGAATGATATATGTGAATAGCAAAATAGGTAGTCAGAAAACCAGACAATTTTCTTCATTTTAAAGTAAGTTTACAGCAATTATGTATAAAAATTGGCTCTTGGGAAAGGAGTGACTAAAGTGGAAAATATTGACATGAACTAACTTTAAAATATCCTAAATTATCACATAAAACAAGCATTACAATCACTTTAATAAGCAAAGCCTCTTGTTTCCTCAAGTCATCGCATGATAAATCTCAGCCCAGACATCAACTTGTTAGCAGGCAAGTCAGAACAATAACAAAGACAAACAGCCATTAGTGGACAAGACAGTTTCATCAAGCAAGCTCTTACAAATAATATATTGTTGTTTGTCATCAAGACACTTTTAATACACCAGAGTCCTTTCCAAAAGCACCTATAATCAATTCCTTGTAATTTACAAACTCGGAAAGACTACGAGAGTGATAGTAATTTCATATTTTACACACCCACAGAGGTTACGACAATTGATTCAGTTCGGCAAAGTACCGTAATGACTTTGAATGCACTTGAAAGATTTTTGCATTTGTTTTCTAAAGCTGTAAAAAAAGTAATTCAAACTCTGCCACACGGGCACAATTTGTAAAGGTTGTACATGAAAAGTATGGATTCAGTCCCGACAAAGACAGTTCTAATCTTATTATAACCCACCTGCAAGGCAAGCCGGTCGCTGCGCTAAAAGACTTGGCTTCTCTTTCTTTGCGCTTTATGCGACTTGAACAGATTTCAAAATTTCTGCAGCTAAAAGAGGTGGAATGAAAAATGGGTGACACTTCAAAACACTTCAGAATGACTGGTTTTTAGTCAGTTCTCATCAGTGCTGAAAGTAAGGACATGTGACCTCTGCCCTTAGATTAACAACGCGCATAAAGATGAGAGCAATCAGAACTCTCCATGGCTCAGTGCAAGATTTCCCCCATCAAACGAGACGCGGGGATACTTCGCCTGCCTGTCACTAACTAGTCACTAACCAAACACAACTAGTAACAACACAGCAGCCTTGCTATTTCTGCCCTCAGAATAATAGGAAATAGCGCCATTTACAAGATCGGCAGATAAGTGAGGTTATTTGGGGGAACTGGGGGGGTTATTTTGTAGCACTTTTGGAAAAGGTTTAGTGGCCAAAGTTACAGCTTCTGAGGAGTTATGGCCTCAGAGCAGACATCCGCGGCTCCAGTCTGCAAGAGGAACCAAGAACTGAACAGACTTCGGCGACTCTGATTGTTTTTTCAGCATTTGAGATGAGCCTGTCGAGATCCCGGCTAACCAGACACGGCAAGAGCAAAGAAATTCCATCTGGTCTTAGAGGCAAAGAACGGGCTTGGGCCATTGGTGCTTGTCAGAGAAGGAAAGGAAAAGATACTCAGACATCGTAACGCTGCAATGTGAGACTTTAAAGAGCACTTTTAACATACGGAGGAATCTCCTGGGTGCGGAATCCTACTTTAGGAACCATCTCTGAGTGTTTCTTCTCGAAGTCACAGCGCTGGAAGATCAGCAGATCACTGCAAACGTGGACTGCTTCCACACCTGATGCTTTGCAAAGCAGAAACCTTCACAGGATGCTCTGGCCATCAGGCACAATTTCTTTTTGCACACTCATCCTCCTGTGGCAGTTCAAGGGATGTTGTAAGCTTTAGTTTGGGGATAGAAGTGCTTACTCTTATTTCCAGTGCTTGATATGCGAACGCTGGATGCACATCTGAGCAAGCTCTGCTTTGTGGGCAGCCTTCCTTCTGAGGCGCACCATCTGCTCCAAGGCCACGAGGGAGAGCGTTCCCCCGCAATGCCCCACACCCCTGCTGAGGAAGGGAGAACTGATGGTACCCGAGCAGTTTCACCGTGAAATAGAAAGATATATAGATCTTATATATGCAGTTCAAGTAATTAATTGTTAGTCTGCTGATATCAAAGGAAGTATACCCTGTACACTGAGGAGTCGACTCATAATTTCAAATTAAACTTTTTCATCCATACTTAGACAGTTTTGGCTTAAAGTTTAAGCCATTGGAGAACTCTGTGCTGTCGAGAAGACTCTCAGCAGCAGGAACCTGAAAACGGTAACAGCACTGCTCTCCTAATGCTTTGTTAGTCTGTCTCGCCTGACCAGAAGGTCTTCCAGGGAGGTCCTGTTTTGATACTGAGAGACGGTGCAGCTTCTGCCGGGATGGAATGGGATCTCGTTGGAGGCTTTTCAGAGCTGCTATGCTAAAAATGAATGCTACAATAAAAAAAAAACCACCACAATTCAGAAGCTCCATTTATGCTTCAAAAACCAGAATTTTGGGTCCAGGAAAGGCTATGGCAATTCTGCACTGTGTTCAGCAAATCTAGAATTTCAAGTACAGTGTTTGGGGGTTTAGAAGCTTGCCTGGTTAGACAGCTGATGAAGTGAGAAGCAGAAATTGCTGCTTTCCTCCAGACCAAGGGAATCAGCGTCACGGAAGACACTGTAGTAGCAAAGAGATGGTACTGGTAAGGTAACACACTCGAATGATTTTATGATTTATATTCTCCTCCTTATCTGTGACAATATCATTCTCTGAAGATGAAACGGGAAACATACAGCCGCTGAATATATATTTATTTTCATTGTGTGCTAGCTTTCAGAACAGCGCCAAGGTCCACGAAAATAATAACCTAAGGCAGCAAGAAGAAAAAGCGGCGGCTGCACTCAACCCACGAGGTGTTCTCCTTGCAGCCCTGTCAGAAAGCGAGCTGAATCCTATTGCTGAGCAGCGAGTGCCTCATTGCTACCAACCAACCAAGCAGCTCTGGTGCGAGCACAGGTTCCTCGTCACACTTGTGGAATACATTCGTTGTTTGCTCTTTGGCCTTATTGATAGGACATGCATCTTTATATTTTCATACCTTATATAGTTTGCTAAGAACCGGTGCTGAAAAAGGAAAAATGTCTGCCTGAAGTCTCTGGCGAAAGAGAGAATAAAGCATCGTGGTAAATCTAACAAAAGCCAGGAACTGAATTTAGAAGCCCAGCTCCTCTTCTCCTGGAGAAGAGACAGTACTTGCTTTTCGAGTGTGTAGCGTGAGCACCCATGCATGTCAGGCACTTCACAGTAGATGCAGCTGGACTCCAAGAAATGGAGTTATCGCGATGGTTAGTTCAAAGCATTGGTCCCTATGTTTGACATGTGGACTCCAAACAATCCGAGGCAGTTGATGGCAAATTTAATTTACAACACAGTTGCAAAAGCATTAATATTCTTTTCGTGTATGGCTAGCCTGAGTATTAAAATAATTACAGCCTATGACCAGACACATGAAATAGAGTAACTGAGTCTTACCAACACCAGCCCAGCGAACACCATGTTGTAAAGGACACCCTCCAGAAAAGTCTCGCGCTGTTCCCAGCACAACACTGCCCACAGCACAGCATGCAGAACCACCTTCCTAACAAAAACTGTCAGGGCTTCTACGAGCCTCCTTTGCAATCAGGGTAAATCACTCCTTTTTTTCCAAAACTCCTACAAGCAAGCACATTAGTGCAAAATCTGCCTATATGGGTCTTAGTACAGCATCCCAAGTCTAAAAATACATACTGATGATATTGGAAGTTTTCTTTCTCCTTTCCCCAAGACACATGTGATGCTCACAAGGCTGTTTCAAACTGTTCTATCCTGGAAACTTTTAGAAACGCTTTGATAAATGAAGAACTTTAGATATTTCTTGAAGATCATGATATACTTACTGGGCGAGTTCCAAGCCCAGTTTTAGTTCCAAAGATATTACAGTGGCTGGAAAATAGTAAACGGTTTTTTATTAGCCATAGACAAAAATAAAATTTGTGCCTCAATCTCCATCAATCTTCATAAGACTCTGATACAGTGATCCCGTTTTATTGGATAGACTAATGAACACTGGAGTCTGTTCCTTCGTCCTCAGAAAAAACTTCTTCACGCCCTACTCTCAGTATTTCAGAGCTAATGGTCTGATTTCTGCCACCACGTTGATTCCTGAGAGAATTCAACTAATGTTTTCTTTATTAATCTTTCTTAACAGGTATTCCTTCAGACAGAACACAAATCCATAAATTGGTAAAGCTTCACTATCGCAGCACCATTCAGCCTGTTTGCACTGAAGCTGAGCATGCATCATTTTCCTGTTTGGTGATTCTATCTCCTGGAGCTCAGCTAGGGGCTGGGACGTACAAGAAACAATAACGTTGAGGAGAGGCAAACTGCTGTCTTCAGCCTCCTCAAACACAACATAAGCCACTGAAGGTGATTTACGCGAACCTGCTTTACTTCATATTGAAGGAGCAGGTGCTGGTACATCATTAGTCACTGAAATTCATTGGAAGAGCAGTAGCTTAGAGCAAAGGAAACGTAACTTAGCTGCTGTGACTCAAGCCCTCTACTTGAAGTTCATTTGTTATTTACAACACGAAGCTCTTTCCACGGCTGCGTATCTCAGACTGGATGGAGATCCTCTCCTTTGCAGGGTATTTCAGAACCGGAGCATAAGTGATGATGTGTTAATTCTCCCTGTGGGCTTCCAACCAAAGACACTGCTTCACAGAATACTTGAAATCACGAATGTACTAGCTGAAGAACTAATGTAGAAGAAAAAAAAAACCCCAAAGAATTAGACTCACTATTTTCTTCAGTAACAGACATTATGTGACAATTAGTTTACCAACAGATCACAACTTTCCCAAACTGGTTTCTATATTTATTTGAGGCATTATTTTTCAAAACCATTATGATGTGAGATTGTAGCTGACTTGCAAGCATCAGTTTTGGATATTTAAATCTGAGCTGTAAAGATTTACAAAGCTCACGTGTTCTGTGTTGAGTCTGTTGGCTACAGATTTGAGAGACTTGCATAGAGGAGTGCTTATAAACAATGCCCATAGGATGCTGTCTGTACACAAGGATAAGGGTGATAATTCATAACGCATGTGTGATGCTATCCAAACACAAGAGGCTTAGATCAAAAAAAACTAGCCTAAATACATATTCAGGAAAACCAGCCTAAGAAACTAGCCTTTCCTCCTTTTCCCCCCTGCTTTTGGAAGATGACATTTAGGGCTCAATTTCTTGCACTGAGACAGTGAAGCATGAGAAAAACTCCGAACACCACCCAGCCCACCTCCTGCTCTTTGTTTTTTTTTTTTAAATTAAAAAACCCCAACTAAATGAATGAAAATGTTCTGCCCTCCACATACACCCAGTGTAACAAATGCCGCTTTACCTATAGCTTAAAATAATTACTCTAAAAATACCTGGAAGTGTTAGACTTGCTTCCAGTGGAGATTCTGATGGCCATTTCTTAATACCTGCTCATTTCATTATCTCTCTCCACACCAACTCAGCATGCTTCCAATGTCCAAAGCTAATGCTCTTTCGCAATTTATTATGGCAGAACATAGGCTTATACTCAATTACTCTCTGCAGAGAAGTACAACTTCCCTCACTTTGGGAACTTCTCTACCTCCTTCCAAAATAACTCATTGCCTCATGCAGTACTAGGACCTTGATGACAGAGCAAGGCAGTCACCAGAAATGTTTTTCAACAAAAGTATTTCTGCCCACCCACAGACTGAGGAAGCACAGATTTATTTTTTCCTTTTTAAGCAGTCTTATACTCCAGTAACACCAATGTTTCTCAACACTTGCGGGAGGAAGATTTGCCTCGGTTCAAAGGTGCTAAGGGCTTTTTACTGATCTTACTTGCACCACAGTAAAACTGGAATAACCTGGCTGAAGAGCAGGCGTCCTGGGCACTGTTACACCACCGGCAACCAAAATCAGCAGGGTAAGACACTGCTTGTGTGTGGCAAGTTCACAACGGAACTTATTGGATCACAGAATCACAGAATCACAGAATGGTCGGGGTTGGAAGGGACCTCTGTGGGTCACCCAGTCCAACCCCCTGCCGAAGCAGGGTCACACACAGCAGGCTGCACAGGACCTTGTCCAGGCAGGTCTAGAATATCTCCAGAGAAGGAGACTCCACAACCTCCCTGGGCAGCCTGTGCCAGGGCTCCGTCACCCTCAGAGGGAAGAAGTTCTTCCTCATGTTCAGCTGGAACTTCCTAT
>Ga0065711_1043840_pt1 | contig 14482 bp, 5 predicted proteins | sample Hoacrofraction12_FD_59098 | JGI IMG/M metagenome (GOLD analysis project Ga0065711, IMG submission 59098) | Hoatzin crop microbial communities from Cojedes, Venezuela - Epithelial fraction 12 v2 (version 2) | ecosystem: Host-associated > Birds > Digestive system > Esophagus > Crop | place...
CCTTGGTGAATCCATGCGGACTACTCCTGATAACCTTCTTTTCTTCCACTTGCTTGTTGATGACCTCCAGGATAAGCTGCTCCATCACCTTTCCCGGGATGGAGGTGAGGCTGACCAGCCTGTAGTTCCCTGAGTCCTCCTTCTTGCCCTTTTTTAAGATTGGAGTGACATTGGCCTTTCTCCAGTCCTCGGGTACCTCTCCTGTACCCCAGGACCTTTCAAAGATCATGGAGAGTGGCTCAGCAAATAGTGTATAGGTGGCAACAAACATGCTTACACATGCATTATATGGAACTGCTCTGCAAGGGATCCATGGCAGCCCGCCTCTCCCCACTGCCCCCTGTTTTTTTAGACATTTGGCTGCTCACCATTACCATGAGAATATATGTTAATCTAACCAAAGTATAAGTGAGAAAAGGGCTGTGCAACCCTTGAATCCTCTGTATGGCCTGAATACACGAGGCTACACCGAGATCTTTGGGTAATTTTTCAGCTGGCTTTGCTTCTAAAAGAGAAATACCTTCCCTCAAATATTGCTGTTCTTGTCACCATCCAACATGAAATCATGCAGATATATCAGTTCTGTAAAACATTATCCCTTCCCTCCCCAAAATGTGGGTAGAAGATTTCTCTTGTTCGGAGAGGCAATACTGACAGCTCCTGGTATCATGCAGCACCAGTCCTACATCAAACATCCTGCTCTGCTGCTGCACAATGATGGACACCATTTTAACTCATCTTTCTGTTTTCTTACACACTGTTAGCCAGGCTTTCAGCAGCACAGAGATTTTTCACCAGGCTCAGGGGTGTTTGCGTTCCCCAATATAATAGCGGCAGATCAGATGTAGTGACTCGGCAGGCTTTTCTGCTTTCTCCTCCAAATGAATTCTTCAGAAACCACACTGATGACTCAAAGTGAACACGTAAACCACATCCTGAGACTGTTTGACCTGAAAGGTAATTAACAAGCACCTCTGTGAGGAATGATTGAAATACTTGCTACCAAGAACAAGGGATAAAACTCCATGGTGGCTAGTGAAGAAAAAGGAAGTTGGCAGATAAGGTGCGGTTGAAGGTAAGCTTTGCCTTTGGAGAGTTGAGCTAGGAACAATCTCGAGATTCGAAGAAAAGTGATGTAGGAAAAGAGAAAATAATCTACAGAGAATATTATTTTAGTTTTAGTGTTCTAAATTCCTTCTATACATGAAGAAAGGCGGAGACCCTTCAGAAGGGGGAAAAGGCTAAATTCAGAAACAATCAATGAGGGACACAGACAAGTGCCAAAGAAATTACCAGTGTAAATGCATAAGGTCAAGTTAAAAGAAAAAAAATACTTGTCTAGATGAGATCCTCATGGATTTTAAAATATAAGATTGGATAAAACCTTTCATTGACACTCAGGGAGTCTTATCTCTGTCTTCAAGTGTCCTCCTTCCCCTTCCCCAAATCTCACAAAGTACCTGCCTACATTTTTAGGTAAGCACTTTTTAAATGTGCAGCAGACCCTCTTCCAAATCCCACAGACTACTTCCAAAAGTGTTGTACTGCAGCTGAATACAGTACCTGTGTTCCCATTAAACTCTGCACTGTGGGCTCCCCATCACCCATGAAGAGTTTTCTTTAATATATGGTTTCAATTTCAAAACAGCATTGCTTTAGGGACATATTCTGCCTTTATTTATGCAGCCCAAGAGATGATACATCTATCTACTTATAGCAGCTTTAATAAAAAAAGAATATTTTCAGTAAAAAACTAAGCAATTAATTGGACACTTTTGAGAACAGGTACATTATACCCTTGTCACAGGTCTTTGGAGCCACTAGACTTTAAATCTGATAAATAGGGTGTCCTTGTATTCTTTAACCATCCCCCAGGGAAAGTAGTTTGTAAAATAGTAAAATTGCTCAGGCACAAATATTTATCACAGATTCAATAAGATTTTATGTGCCTTGTAACTACAGTATTACATGTTTTATGCTCCTTCAATCTTTAGTTTAGAGTATATCCAGTTTCTTCAGTATAGATAATTTCACAACCAGTGGAGATCTGTCAACAGTATTTTGTTACAGCCCCATGAATACTAGGTGCCATTATTTCCTCTGTAGTTTCAATGAAGCTTTATTCTTCCTGAACACACATTGTTCATGTTCTAAAAATGCCTGGTACAGAAGGCATAATTATCTTTATTTTAGTGTATTTGTCAGGTTTACACAGTTTTCAGTCCATTAGAGCTTAGCCACCATTAGGCAGGAATACACACTTAATTTTAAGTACCTAGCTAGTTCGTCTCATTGAGTAGGTGCTGCTTTGTAGAACAGAACAGCTTGTCCTTCTTTAAAAATATAACACAGCATCACAAAGTCAAGGCATGCATAAAGGTGCGCTGCATCCGGTCCCTTTGACATAAAGGCAGCTAATGGCGGTCTTAAATATTGCAGCTTGAGGTGTACAGCTGCCCAAGAGCCAGGTTGCTCCATATGAATCGGTGCAATTCACTCAATGAGACCAGCCTCAGCTCCGTAAGTTGCTGTGAGTTCACACGGCATTTCAGCCCTTGATGCAGGCTGTGGGTATCTGAAAAGAGCCCTGTGGCACCAAGAAGCCACCACTGGACCACTCGTTTCTCTCTGCTGCGTCAACATGAACAGGGAGCTGGAGACTGGAACTAGTTTGATTGCAAAATACAGACAGTATAGGCAGGGCAGCAAGGTAGGGGAATGAAGCAACTGCTGAAGTAGCTCTTCTGCTGACTGTCCAGCATGGGCTAACATGGGCACGTTCACCACCCCAACAAGGCAGCCACAGCATCCATTCTAGCACAGCGGGTGCAGAAGGCATTGTCTGTGTTGCAGCATGAGAACAGACTAATGCCGGACATTGCCAAATTGCCGTCTTCTTCCTCCCTGCTTTTTTCCTTAGAGTTTTATACCTTTGTCAAGGCTCTGTTTCTCCTTTTGAATCCTTGGACCTGCTGACTATCCTTTTCTCTCATCTTACATGTCTTTTAGCTCCTGGACTTTCTCACATCTTAATGGCAACTAGTGAATTCAAGCAAGGTCACAGAGCTGCACTGCACCAAATGGGGCCTTGGATCAGTCAGCTGAAAGCTAGGCTGAGGGTTGGAGAGCTACACTGCTTGATTCTTCCATGCAAACTCAGTCACCTCATCTGTGCTTTGGCAATAAATAGCCATGGTAGCTTCCAGCTTCTGCTCCTTCCCCACTCCCATGGACCCTACGCTGCTTCAGCAGACCCTTATACAGAGCTCTCCCCCACTTCGGCTAGGAACAGCGGTATTTTTGGTCCAAATGACCTTTGTTTTATAACAAGGGAATAACAAGTAGTGTTTCCTTGGATGAAGGTGTCTTAACTGCCTCTGACAGTCTGTGCTGAGCAGATCATAAATAGGCCTGCCACAGCCCACAGGCAAAGGTACCATCTATATCTGACAAAGAGGCAGGACACAAACCAAGCCAAGGCTGAGGCAGGCAAGTAATTGCCTTGCTGTTGATGGAAGCGAAGCACTAGCAGGGCCTCGACTGACGTGCACCACTTGCTATAGAGCCGGAGAGCATCCCTGCTCTGGTAGTGCACACAGCACCCTCAGGCTTCTGCTCCCAGCCCTAAGGCAAGAGATATTTTTCCTTAATGCATGTTTGACTTTCTGAGAAGCAAGTATGGCTTTTGAACAGCGGTCAGCATGCGTGGATAGCAGTGTGCCCTAACACAGCAATCTGCAACTTATTTAAACTTCCTACAGAGATGTTCTGCATTATTATCTAAAAAGATGGCAAATTCGGGGTATTTCTACTATAATTTAGAGTCATTAATTCCCTTGTATAGCATCCATTATCTGCAGGCTGTTATAATAAATAAGTGGCATAATTATCACGCTAATTTTCCAAAAAACTGAAACAGTCATTCTAATGAATGATTCTACTGCTGTCTTAGCCATCATGCTCTGTTTGGAAGACCAGTAACACCACAGCTCCTTGGCAGAGGACATCCCACAGTCCCCTTTGCTCTGGTCTCTTTCCCCAGGCCTACCATCTCAGCACACCTTCCCCCTCTTCACCTTTCACCATGTCTGCTGTACCTCAAAGTCCATGCTTCAACAATGCTTGTCCAGCATCAATAACTCAGCAGCAGCAGTCTTAGCTGCAGCAAGTGCATATATTCCTGCAACCCTCTGCCTCCCACATGCCCCGGTATGATCTCCATGGCTTTATCTTCCTCAGCAGAGGGAAGAGGCAGCCATTTCAAACTAAGCACAAGTCATGGTATGGGTATCCTGTTATCTGAGATGGATAGAAAGAACAAGCAAGATTTCTTACTCTATTTTTATGACCATAATGAACAGGCAGTGTAGTTGCTATCTTGGTGTATGCAACCGGAAAAACAGGTATTGAATAACTCAGGACACGATGATTTTTTATTGTAGAGTACTCAAGCATCAAGGTCAACAAAGCACTGCTTCTTATCTTCTCAGGTGCCTTGTTATCCTCTCTTCCGGGTGTGCCCAACGGTTGTTTTTTTTCTTTAAAAATGCTCTGCATGAAGCCAAATGAACATACTAACTTGTAGAGGAGACAGACAGGGGCAGTTAAGTCTTTCAAACTGACAAACATTTGGACGACTCGGTGGGGAGGGAGAGAGAGACAGAGGGAAAGAATGAAAAGTAGAAGTGGCTAGCTGAAAGGCTTGCCAGCTACAGGTAAGCAGAATAGGTGAGAAAGAGGAACAGGCTTTAAATTAGAGAGATCATGTAGCTGCAGATGTCTTGAATTTTTCATTAGATGCTGTCATTTGGTAAAGAAGATTGATGCTTCTAAGGTTCTTCCACAAATATTGTTTTAGGAGAGACTGAGTGAGGGATTAAACTGGATAACCTCAAGACTTCCCTTCCACTCACCATTTCTGTGGTTTAAAGAGCTGGATCACAGAGGACCAAAGACCTTTAGTCATACACAGCTAAATGTGAGTGAAGGGTGGGGGCAGAAATGGTGCAGGATGGAGAACAGACAAGAAATCTGTGAGTAGTTTTTCCAAGGAAAGAAGCAAAAACAAAGCACTTTTTGCAAGTTTCCTCCTGTTTTCAGAGGCATGTCTAGAAGCGACCTTTTATGTGATCTATTTAAAGATAGCAAATACTCTTGAATTGTCAACAGATGAGCAATCGTGGAGGTACTCAGCTCCCTGTCTGATGTCAGCTGGCAAGGATTGCTCACCTTCCCCCTCCCTACTAAAATTAGTCATGAAGCTCCCAGTGACTTCAGTGAAAGTAGTCCCAGCCTTCAGACACTTGAAAGCCTATATCTTTCAATATGCTGATAAAATTCAAAAGGTATAAGGATGCCAAAAAATTTTAGAAAAGAAAATTTCAAGTTTAAAAAGTGTTTTGTTTTTTTTTTTTATGAAAATATAACCAAAACAAAGATTCTTTCTTTCCTGTGGTGAGGAAAAAATAAAATCTTAAAACCCTCTCTCTGTTCATCCACCACTTTTTCTTCTCCCCTATCATCCACACGCAAATAGAATGAACACTTTATGCAAATATTGCCACTGGATCCATAAGATAAATTCATGTGAAAATAGCAGTCTCCTGTTGGACAGGTTCTGTGGGAAATTATGACATTTCCCGAACCCTCTATTCAGACAGGACCAAAACACCAAAAGGACTGCCCCAGCAACCTCCATCTATGCCATCTGCTCCATCTATTCCATGTACAGAAGTAACCCCACTGTCAACAGGTCAGGCACATGTTAGCTAAAAGATTCTTCTAGAGGGGTCCCAGTGTCACCATTTGCAAAAGCAGATGGGATTGCAAAAGCAGACGAGATTACTGATCCATCAAATTCAATTCACTGCAGATTCGAGGAGCTGAACCTTGATGGTGCCTGTGTATGAGGCCTTCTTCAGACCTGCCAGTTGAAGGAAGCTAGACGTAGCCTATACATATCGACTGGCATGATAAGAAATGGACATCGTGTTACAGCAGTGTATTCAAAGGGAAGGAAAACCTCCTTTAAATGTAGTGCTGATTTCCATTTCTCTGAACCTCTGATGTTTCAAGAACATACACATTCATATAGCCGAGTCCTCTAGTGTATCACTGGGCAGAAAACCAAGACTGAGAGGTTCTGCAAAGACTGTTTTCACCATTCTGTTCCGTCCTCCATGCAGACATGAAGACAGTCAAATTGAAACTGAAGACTTCAGAGAGACTCCCAGGTCAAAAGAGTCAAATACAAGTATTTAAACGAAACTCCGTCATGAGTGTTAAAAACTAATGCACTATTCAAATAAAAAGATTTTTAAAAAATCTAGGTAACTTACAGTCAATTTAAATTTGCTTCTTGTTTGACTCAGAAATTAAAATAGCTAGGTTGTACTCTACTGTTTCAGGTAATTTTCTCTTTTTACATTTCAGAGTATTGGTAACACCAGCTGTATTTAAAAAAAAACAAACTACAACTAAGCCCCCTCAAAGAAAAAATATATCTCGAGAACATATAAAATCAAAACTTTAACCTCATGCTTAAAGTAATTTGTTTCCATTACTCAGGGAAAGGGATCACATGTATAAATTTTCTACTGAAAAAAACGCAAGCTAACATACAGTATAAGGCTTTAGGTAACATGTTGACTGTTGTCACTGTTGGTGTCTATAGGTATAGAAACTCCACTCTAAATATCTGTGATATCTCAACTGAGGTTTCTTAACATTTCCCTGTATAATACCTGGATTTCTTTTAGAGCTTGCCCTCATTTAGAGGATTGAGTTCTGTTTATATATTTAAAAAAAATATGTATTCAGTGAGATGAAGGGTTTCAGTAGTGTCTCATCATCATTACAGGCACTGAACTAACAGGCAAGATTACTACCTGCCCTACTTATACTTTTAGCACACTGGATTTGGGTTGACAGCACATAACGTTGTTGTTCCCAGCTCCTTGGCTTGATTGCTTAACCTGGTTTCTAACCCAAGAAACCTCCCTGTGTCTCAAACTGAGCAATGAGGACACTATGCTCTGTGCTATCAACTCACACTCTGTGATCCATTTTATCAGGCATATGCACTGCAATCAGGTGTCTAAATAAATATTTAGTGCAGAGATTTAACCAGAAACTGCTCATATTTGTTTACGTATTAACCAGTCTCAAGACTACTTACGTGGAGATGTTATGAATACCACATTCATAATTCATGTGCCATTTGGAGAAAAACTATCACCAGTCACTTTTCCTATAGGCTGGTGATACTGGCGGAGCGCACTGGTGATTCATCAGGGGGTATCTGGCTGCAATTGCCAATGTTTTGCATTGAAATTTCCATCATCTCTGTTGTTCAAAGGCAGAGGTTTAGACCAACGTGCTTCCTGGGCTGGACGTGTAAGCATCTTTGAATGAGCACAGTCTGTACATAAGCTCCTAAACAACCTCATTTCTCTGCATGATGGGAGCATTGCACAGGGAACTCCAACAGTGTCCCCATACTTTCAGGTAATTTTAGGCTGCGTGGTTTTTTTTTTCGTTTAACTTCCTCACATTTTACTGGAAGTCAGGATACTGTGGGGAAGGCTGAGGGTTGAGGCTGAAGCCAGTACAAGCCAAGAGGACAAATAGCAGTGTGTCAGGGTAGATGAGAGGACTAACTGGCAGGGCAAGCAGTTGCTGTAGCTTTTGTAGATAAGGCTAATGGAAACAGCATCAAAACTGTTAAGATGCCCATTATTCATTTTTATATGCTGCTAGTAGTTACAACGAGCCGTTCTCATCACCCTCTGTATTTTTAATACCTTCTGCCAATGTGATAACTCCTGGTTGCTCCCTCAACCTTTGCAGACCCAAAAAACAATATTCAGAATATGTAACTATTACACAGTTTTCAACAGGCATTGATTAAAAAAAGTGGCTTACAAAACAAAGACATTAAAATGTTCCTGACTTTTTCTCTGTGGAAAGCAGAATTCTTTGAACTGGAAAGGAATTTCCATTTCACAAACTCCCTGGGCCTGCAGGAACTTCACTGTAACATCGATAATGTAGGCTCAGATCTCTCGGCCTAAAAGAATAAATGGCGATATTAAATAGACATGTCAAAGAATCGCAGCTCATAAGGGAAAATCCAGTGTCTCAGATCATAAATCACAGGAAAAAAAAGATTTTAAAAAAATTGAGGACAACACCGCACCTTTACTCTTCCACTTTCTTGCTATCCTAAGAAAACCAGGAAGGTTATCCCTCATGCAGTTCTGAAAACTAATTTAAGGCAGCAATGACAACTGTATTTTAATCAGTAATGTACTCCATGGAGCACTGCAGAAGTGGATGCTGTAGACCCCAAGTTTTTGCTGAGATAATTCACTGCTGCATTACTCCATTTTCACGCTGTGTACCCCCATTGATTTCAGCATAGAACTGGAATACTGCAAGGATGACTCAAACCCACTGCTTTTGTTTCAGAGGAGATGGCATGGAGATATCTAGAAGCAGTAGAGCGTTCGCTTATTTAAAGTCCTCCTGTCCTTGGAGCAAAACATTGATTAAAACATAAGACTCCTTCTGAAAAGCTCTGATCAGAGAGCATAGCTTAATGGATGAAAAAACATACCTTTCGTAAGTAGATTAAATGCAGTCTTTGAAAGGAAATGTGCCATCTCCTCTCAGACATGATGGCATGGCACAATCACAGCAAGATGACGGCAGGAACCTGACATTTTAGGTGTCAGAATAGGGGTGGTTGTGAAGCTGAAGCTGGCATTAAGAGGCTTCAGAGCTTCAGCACTTTAGGATCTCCAAGAAGTTGCTGAAAGGGGATTTGAGGACATGTGTTTCACTCCTCTGTTGCCCATCATTACATTGAATTACTTCAGGACTTCCACTAGTCATTTTCAGAAGTACCAGGGGAGAAATATCTTCTATTTTGTGCTTAGAAAATAATTCTTCCCTAAGAAAAGATCAGAAAAGACGATTTCTTACCCTACTCCTCTCTAGTGCTGTGTTGATTACTTCACAGGGTAGCAGAGCAACTTCTCTTAATTTCTGCCATCTAACGGACCTAAGGAACTAGTGATCCCGCTACTCTCATCCAGTGAGATGTTCTTTCGAACAGAATTAAGCCAGAGTAACTAAAGGTCTCATACTTCCTAGAAGGTTTTAGCCCTGTGTGGAATGAGTTACATAACTATTGCAGACTGCCTGAAACCACCATTAATGTATAAACCCAATGAGCACAGGCATCAAACTGCATGAAAGCACAGACAGTAAGAAACTGCTTTGAAGCTCCAGCAGCTTGACAACAGAAAAAGAATTTTTTTGAAGTGACATCCTTGTTCCCTGGTATGGCCTGCAGAGGAGAAGCATTGAAGAGTTCTTGGCACTGGCACCGCTTGGGTCTTAGTGAGCTAATGAGGAGTTTCACCCTGAATTGGGAAAGGAAGAACTAGAAGAGAGTTGCACCCAGCAGGAGTCGGTGCCTTCCAGTCCTGGTTGAAAAGCCAGCCTAGATGTCCCAGCAGAAGGGGTGACCTGCCTGTTTCTCTGCACACCGCTTCTTCGCTGTGTTTGGCAAAATATATCACCTTATTAACAGAAGAGAAAAAGGGGAAGCGGAGGAAGGAGCAACAATAGGGGTCTTCCTACTGGTCCCATGAGAAAGAAGGAATAAGACAGAGTCTGAGCACCTCTTACCACATAAGCCATGCCCTGGTGCTACAGCCTCCTTTAACACCCCCAGCGCAGTCACGATGGGGGGAGTACAATGACAGGAATGAATGAAAGATGGGTTAATGAGGACCCCAGACCTCTTGCCTCCTATTATCCTTCTTTGTCACCCCTTACTTCCTTCTCTTTTCATCTGGGCTTAAAAAAAGCCCATGAATACAAGCTTGAATGGCTGTACTTCCTTCCTGTCCCCTTTTCTTTTTGCTAGTTCAGTTCTGCCCCACTATCAGAAAGTGAAAAATAAACCAGCAACATATTTAACCAACAATGATATAGTTTAACACCTGGATCACTCTGCAAGCTCACATGAAATGTGTATTTATTTCCCATAAAATAAGATGCACCTTTTATTTGGTCGGAGCAGGAGGTTACAGAACAATACATTAGACTGAGAAATCTTATATGTCACAGAACAACCTTCCTTGTGCAGGCTGTTGCAAAATATGCTGAAGAATAAGTTTAGGAGAATCTAATGCAGAGTCCAATTTACTACCCCTTAGCAGGACACCACGTACGGACAGAGCTGCAGAGAAAACCATGTGTGCATGTTTTTGGCCAATGGCTAATGCAATAAAAAGATTCCATTTAACCTGCAAGAAATGAGAATTAAGTTGCATTACACTGCTTTTGGCAGGGTCTATGGGTGTTGCATAGGCAGCTATAGCACCTCAGCTGACTCACAGTATCTTGATAAGCTGCGTTATCTGGGTTGGGTGGCTGAGCCCTGAGATAGCAAATGCACAATGAACTCTGCTGGGAAACCACATACCTCGCCAAGAGCATGATGAGATTAAGAAGGATGTTGTTGCAAAACCAGCTTTTTCTGCAGTGACTGTTCCCCAGCCAGTTTCTCCCTGAGGAAAAGCACTTGAAGGAACAAATTTTCTGCATCAAAACCATTTTAAAGTTGCAAGGGATGCAGAAGACCCTCAATATAAATTGCGGATAATTTGTCAAAAGCCCTAACTGAGGAGCCAGCCTTTATTTCCTGAAGAAGGACAGAGCAGCCATTTTCTCCCACGGTTATCAAACTAACACAATGAAACCCCTGCAGTTGAAATGAACTATTAATTTGTCAGTGACCTAAGTAATCAGATACTACAAACAGCTGATCTGATAACTGATTCTCTAACCACAATCACCAAGAGATGAGAAACTGATAATAAATGCACACATTTTCATTTCTGCTTGAAAAATAGCTCAGCAGAGAAAGACCAACACCAACTGCCTATGTGCAACCTGTGTTCTGACCATAGCAGAAACCCATGGGGGTGGGGGACAGCTGGAAAGGGAATGAACCTTGCAGCAGGTCCTCTTCCCCACTGTATCTCCTTACCAGACCTGCTGGGATAACTCAGGGGTTTGTCTGACTTGTGGTAGAGGCTTCCTGGCAGACTTCTCAGAGCTGATAGTGTAGTCTATGCATAGATCGTGCTGAAGTAAATCAATTACAAGGCTAAGGATTATTGGTAAGAACAAATATGACCTAACATCCTATCTGCGTGAGCTGCTGATTCATTACTAGCTCATATGCCAAATGTTTTAGGCCTAGGGAAAGTGTTGATAGAAATAACTTGACAGAGCAGTGTGAGATTTTTCTGTATGCAGTACCCTCCATGCTGGACATGGTCATTTGGCAAGGACAACACATCCCATAATTAGGGTTTAGGAGATAATGTATGCTCAACTCTAGGATAGCCTGATCAGTCATAGCAAACACAGGACACTGCACACTTGCTCTTTAAAGTAGTCGATGCCTTTATACTCTAACTCAGTACATGTGGCTCTGTCCTTTGGTGATTGTCTAGCTTGAGCCTTTCCCTCCAGAGGTAACAGCCTGAGGGCTTGTTGAAGGTCTTATGGTCCCAAACTGTGGTCAAAACAAGGCTAAGTATGTTTCAGACAGATCTCAACATAACCAACATAAAACGGAGGTTGCTTTAGGGCATCAAAAATCAAACTTCAGTCTTTAATTATCCACCAGCAACATTCCTTGCGCTCTTTTCCTATAACTCCGAAGCAAATGCTATCCAACTTCATTAATACTGGGGTGATGAACATTTACTCTATTTACAACTACGTCCTCTGCAAACAAAGGAAGACAGAGGTTTAAAAGCATTCTTGTCAGATGAGTTGTGGGGTCTGTTGTCCTCTTTGCAACTCCTGTATTTAAAAAGGGGCAATTCTCATCTCAGAAAGCCTCATAGCTAAAAAAATAGAAGAAAAAAATCCCACCACACTGAAGACGCAATTAAGAATGCAGCAACACAATTGTATGTAGTTTACAGCTCCAAAGAGTACACTGCTTGGATTTTGACCTTTTAAAACTCTATTAAGCTGTGTAAATACAGTACAGAAGAATGTGTACTGTTCACAGCTTGCTAGTGTAGGGTGAAAGAGGACCTGCACTCCTTCCTCGTGCAATACTGCCAGTGATCAGACACTGACGAAGCCTCTTTATTGACCTGCACAGAACACAACCACCATGGAAGTTGTGTTATGGCCTCCTTCCCCTTTATTGTAATATCTCTTTGACTTAATCCTGATTTTGGGACAGCCACCTAACAGTGCAAAACCCGTTCCCAAATGGCTAACTTAGAAACTGAATCAACACATTTCTATTAAGGCTTGGCTTGTTCCCACAATGGGGAAAAGGACAAAGGAACAAAGAAATACTTCTGCACATCTCCCACGACATCACGGCTTTTCCATGTTTAAATTATCTGTCTTTTGCTCTGCTGTAGCAGCTCTTTATTTTGTTTCTTCAAATAAGCATTTCTCTGTTGCATTAGAAAGAATGAATAGTTTGGCAATCAAAGAGCCAGATGCAGAAGTGGTTTTATGAAGTAGCTGAATTATTTCCTGCAGATAAATCACCTGGAACATGACCTTTTCCACCCCCATTTAGCCATCTAACGTCTACTGAAAGTGTTCATTGTTCCCAAATATTTGCAGATAATTGATGGTGAGGAAGTAAGCCAACATTGCTCCCAGATTACAGTCATAGCCCTGATGTAGCACAACAGCCTCAGAGTGATCAATTTATGCATGTGAATTTTTAAAAAAACAACAAAATATTCTTTTTAGCTTAGCTATAGAGAAACTCCGTCAGGAAGCCAAAGGTCCCAGACTATACTGGTTTCTCCACAAATTTTTTCTGTTCACTCATCATACGCTACAATCAGTTTCTTCCTAGGTCTTTCTGGAAGTGTCTTAAGTTTTCAGCATCCTTCCTGGGACAATAAACAAGTGAATAATCAAAGCATCAAATACAAAAAACAGATTTCCAGACCAATAGCTCTGTAACAAAACTGGACCCACAGCATTATAAAAATGAAGCTTTAAAATAAAATCCAAAACTCACCCTCAATGAAAGTCTCCTCACAAATATAGTGACCTCACCACATCAGTTTGACAAAAATATGTGAGCATCTTTTTTTTCTTCTGGCAACCTGCTTTGATGAAGCCTGGGGGGATATGAATCATATTTAGGCAGACCCATATAGAAATACCCTTAGAGTACAAAGGATGCAAAATTGGACAAACGAAAGTCCTGACAGGAATCTGCTTGCACAGTGAAGAGTGAACTCAGTCTTTCCTCAACTCATAACTGAGAAGCCAGGACCAAGAAGTGTGAGAGCTGAGCTACTTTCCCTGACCTGACATTCAGCTCAGAGCTGGAGACACAGAAGAAACATGAATGATGATGCTTAGATGCTTAGATGTTATCAGATGTTACCTGGATAGGAGGGAATTGATAAGGAAATAGTACACATTCATCCAGGTGTATTTTTTGGCTGAGCTCCTAAGGACAGTAAACACTGTACGCAGCCTTTGTATTTGTTTGTAGCAGACCCAAGTGTCCACCAGCACAGCACACGCACACACACTCGAGCACCCCCTTCCCCCTCTGACAGTTAGGAAAACATTGGCAGTATCATCCTAGAGGGAACCTCAATTGGAGCAGTATGCATATTTAAGTGAGTAGAAGAAGTGAAAGCCAAATACACATAGAAATCTATGGCCAAAACATGGTGGCATGAAAAACTTGTGCATCTCAGGAACAGCACAACCTGTCTGCAGCTAGCACAGGTGGGAGGACAAGTGAGTGGAAGAAGGGAGAATCAGTCCCAGTTTAGATGTGCTCCTTGCATTTTGAGTCATGATATATGCACCTAGTCAAAAGTACTCCGAGAGCAGGTCCTGGAAAAGCTAAAGAAGGGGGAGGTGAATCACATTAGACGTTTTCTCACATTATTTAGGCTCACATCTGCATTTGGTTCAAGTTCTTGTGCCTGAAAGGTGGAAGACACACTACAAAAATGTTGTTGCTGTAGCCGTGAAGAGCACAGAGCCCATCCAAGGTCCATCCAAACCCAACTCAGTCATGTTGGGCCATTTACACAAAGCTTTGCTTTTCAACACCACCAAACATGATCCGAGGTGCACCAGAGAGGCAAGACCTGAGAAATGATCTGTACAACCCTTTCTTACACCACTCAACTCCACTAAAGCATTTCCACTAGTACTACATCCCTCCACTGTGGGTTTTGCAGAGCTCTTTGCTGACTACGAAGGCCAGTGTAGTCGTAGGCACATCTTTAATATGTTTCACAGCCACCCTAAACCAACCGAAGCGCTTTCACAGAATCACAGAATCACAGAATAGTAGGGGTTGGAAGGGACCTCTGTGGGTCATCTAGTCCAACCCCCCCGCCGAAGCAGGGTCACCTACAGCAGGCTGCACAGGACC
>Ga0065711_1043841_pt1 | contig 14481 bp, 12 predicted proteins | sample Hoacrofraction12_FD_59098 | JGI IMG/M metagenome (GOLD analysis project Ga0065711, IMG submission 59098) | Hoatzin crop microbial communities from Cojedes, Venezuela - Epithelial fraction 12 v2 (version 2) | ecosystem: Host-associated > Birds > Digestive system > Esophagus > Crop | place...
GTTTTCCAGTACTTAAAGGGTAGCTACAAAGAGGAATGAGGCTCTTAATGTCCCTGGAGAGGACAGGGGCCAGTGGGTACAAGTTGCACCAGGACAGGTTTCGTCTTGATATAAGAAATAAATTCTTTACAGTGAGAACAATACATCATTGGAACAACCTCCCTAGGGACGTGTTGGAGTCCCCGTCACTGGATGTTTTCAAGACATGACTGTGCTAGATAATCTCATCTAGGCTCCCTTTCCCATGAAAGGTTGGACAAGATGGTCTTTCAGGTCCCTTCCAACCTGGGCTGTTCTATGTTCTAGGTTGTTCTTGAACAGTTGCATGATTTTTGGAACAGAGCTAAAGGCATGTTCTGCAGTATGAAGCAGAGTCAGAATGATCTCATCTCTGTCTACAAGGCACAATGTTGATAGCTGTTGTCTTGCATATGCCTAAAGTACTATTTCATAAGGAAGAATTGGGAACTGCTGAAGAGCAGCATCTCTGTGCAGTATGAAAGGTAGCAGTTTAGGGGTTGGTTGGTTTGTTTTGAGTTAACACTAAAATATATAAGTAGTCCTTTTGAAACTATGGCAGATATTTTGCACTTTTGAATATGATTACTTTCTTAACCAGAAAAGGTTATGAGATGGATTAACCTTACAGTACTTGGATTTTTTTTTTACATAACTTTAATGTTTAAATAATTTAAAATACACAAGGTATTCCAAGGACTGTATCAAGCTAGGGCTATTATGGCCACACATGAACATAAACTAAAGAACAGGTGATTACCTTGGAAGTAGTTTTGATGGGACTTGATTGTAGTTTTCCTTTGAAAGTAATCCTACAGGTTAATCATACATGTTACTAGTAAATATATAGTTAACTTAAACATTTTAAATTTGTCTTTAAAAAAAAAGAATCAAAGTTTATACCCTATTTTTCTTAACAAAGCAGTAAACAGAAGTCTCTGTTCACTCATTCACAGGGCATAACGGAGTAACAAATGTTATGTTAATCAGGTCTTTAATTTTTATTATACAGGGGAAAGACTTAATTAGTTGTAATATTCCTTAAGGCTTTTGAAAGAAGCTTTATAACCTTTGGAAACCTTACTATAATACATAAATACTAACTGTTTAACTTCATTTGTAAGGGTACAAAGACAACCAGATGATTGTTGATCTTGTAAACTGTATCAGGAGACCTAGGGTCTGAGAGACATGTTAGCTCACCTTTCCTTTTCTCAATCTGTACTAACATTACTGCTGTCATTTCAATTCTGCTTGTTTTTGAAACAAATATAAAAGCCAAAAAACCTTTTTTTTAGGTTGTTCGGTTTTTTGCTAGCAACAAATGGGAATACATAGTACACTAACTGCAGGCAGAACTAGAAAATAAAGAATAGCAGCAATTTGTTTTCCTAGAATCTTAGAAACATCTAGTTTGGAAGGGACTTCTGGGGGGTCATCTGGGTCAAACGTATGGAAAGCAGGAGCTTTGGTTAGGCAATTCAACCCTGTCCTAGTCCTGTCGAGCTGACACTTCACTGTTTCCAGCAAGGGAGATTTGACCACTTGTCTAGGCAGCCTGTTCTCATGGTGATGAATTTCTTTTCTTATATCCAGCTAGAATTTTCCTTAACATACTGTGTGCCCACCGTCTCTTGTCCTGATGTCACAGATTCTTGTGAAGACAGTATCTTCATCTCTTCTGCGACTACCTTTTAGGTATTGGAAGGCGGTGATTAGATCCCCCTCAATGAACCTTTTTTCTTCTTGCACAGAATAAACCCAGGTTCTTTAGCCTTTCTGTGTCAGGTTCTCCAAGTTTCTAATAGTCATGCTGGCCTTCTTCTGGACTATCTCCAGTTTTCCGGTGTCTCTCTTGGACTGGGAGGACCAGAACTGGACACGGTATTCCAGGCATGGCCTAAATGCTGAGTAAAGTGGTGTAATCACGTCCCTTGTTCTGCTGGCTAAATTCTTGCGGATGCAGTCCATGAAACAATTTGCTGTTGCTACTGCCAGGATGCTTTTCTGATTCGTTTGGCTTGCTCTCCACCAGGATTCCAAGGTCGTTCTCAGCAGACCTGAAAAAAGAAAAGTTAGCTAGCTAGCCAGACCCCAGACTGTACTGCTGCTAGGATTATTCCATCCCAGGTGCAAGACTTTGCATTTACCTTCGTCAAAACTCACATGGTTCTTGTTGATGCAGTCCTCTAGCCTTTTGAAGTCTGTCTGTATGGTGGCTCTTCCTTCCAGTGTCTCTCTCTCTGTTCCTGGTTTGGTGTCACGTGCAAGCCTGCATTCATTCCTGTCATCCAGCTCAGTTATAAAGATACTGAATAATATCGGACATTGTATTGATTGCTGAGGAAATCCGCTCATGAGCAGCTGCCAATTTGCCTTTGAACTGTTCACCACTACCCTTCGAGCCTGGCATTCTGTCGGGTTTTCCACACCTGTTTTGTGGTCCATCTGTCCTGTCTGTATCTTCCCAGCTCGTCTACATGGATGTTGTGGGAGACCATGTCAAACTAAAATCAGGGTCAATGATATCTGCAGCTCTCCCCGCATCTATTGAGCAAGTTGTTTCATCATAGAACGCACTCGAGTTGGTTGAACGTGATTTACCCTTGATAAATCTGATCACCTTGTCCTTCATGTGCCTGTAAATAACTTCCATGACAAACTTAGTCACAATTTCCCTTGGGGCTGAAGAGTTTATATATCACCTGTGCTGTTGTTAATACAACTTATCCATGTAAACACTTTTTTGTCTCTGAATGTATTTCCTTAAAAGGACATACTGTAGTAACATGCGAGTGCAACCTAATTAATCCCAATTATTCAGGGGTTTTAGCAGTTAGTAAACCATCACTTTTTGCTCTTTACTTAATTACATGAAAATATTTTGACCCCAGTGGAAAAGAAATTGTGATTAAAATTTTAATACTTCCAAGTTCCTTCAGTGAAAGTTTAAAAGCGGCCTCTTTGCTGTATATCTTTTTCATCATCTTTTGTTTTCATGCTTTTATAAAGGTTTTTTCTCATGCGTATATTTCGTTATCAATAAACTGTGCAACTCCAATTAAAAAGAGTAGTTCTTAGACCTATCTAATTTCTTAGTGTCTCTTGGTTGTAAAAAAACCAAGTTTTCAGATCCTTGACTTGCTATAAAGTGACTTGTGCTATATTGAGCACCCACAGATTCCGTTAATGTCACTGAGATTTGCATGTCCTGATTACTTTTTACAGTCAGGCAGGTGTCGGAAGTAGAAGGAAGTAGAAGACATTGTCCAGCAACCTTTGAAATTTGGGAGATATGGAAGGTTATTTGATTTGTGAAATAATTTAAAGGAAAAATCAGCTTCACGATTACTAGGGTTTTTTGTAGAGGATTTTTTTACCCCCTGGCACTTTGCAGGAATTTTAATTTCACTGTAGCTATTTTCTTGAGTATGGGACTAATGAAAATGTAAAATGAAGGTACATAATAGCTTTAGTTCTTGTGGTAATTTGTTATGTAGCTACCTATCTAACATACATATAAATCAATTTGGTGCTACTATTAACAGTGAAGAGCATACCACTAGCCAGTGCGTTTGTTCTGTTTATAATATTTTTTACATATTTACAGGTCATTGCCTATAACTCAGAAGGGAAAAGCAGTCCAAGTGAGACAGTAGAATACATTACTTGTCCAGACAAGCCTGGAGTACCTTCAAAACCCACAGTGAAAGGAAAAATTCATGCACAGAGTTTTAAAATAACCTGGGGTAAGATTGTTGTCCAGCTCCGTTTAGAGTATGTACTCTGTATTTTATATATATATAAGTGTTTTATATATTTGTATATAGAAGGACAGATTTTACTTCAGTAACACTTCAGTCAGCTGAGCCATTATGATCCATTTTCATGGAACTAAGAGAAAAGTACTGATTCAAAATACTTAGGGTGGCAGTATAATAGTGTAATTCTGTGGGAAGAATAATATGCAGATTGTAATAGGGACTGTTACTGCAGAGGACTACAATAATTAAAAAACAGTATGGTTAATTTGTGTACTAAGAAGTTCTGTTCCTCTGGCACACAAAGTAGATGCCACAAAATGGCATTTTTTTTATCAGAAGAGAAGATCCAAGTTCAACCTATCTGTTCAAAGTGTTTTATTTTGATAGATAAATGTTTTTATTCACTAAAGATCTTGAGAAACTTTTCCTTAGGCTCAGATTTTTTTACCCTTATGCTGTGAAACAGTAGAGGGTGAAACAGGACTGTGTGATGCAGTACTTCAGCAGGAAACAAAGCAGTTAAAAGTTTTATTTATTGCCACAGGTAATTAAACTTCTTACCTGTTTCTGTTTAATAGTGTGTTTAATTCTTTTGAATTAATAAGAAGAAAGCTACTTGTAGAGTCTAAGTAGTACTCAGCAAGTCCAGTCTTGCATCTTTCCAGAGTGCTTTGCTACGTCAGGACCTGATATTTGATCTTTTACGAGTTATAACTAACGTATGAAGTTGTTAGACCTAATTTGTAAATCAAAAACTATCTAAGATATCAATTTATATATAAAACCTTTAATAGTCATTATTTTGAACAGTAATGCTTTTTTTTCCACGAGTGATATTTAATGTGATAATTTTATTTTTTGTTTGGAGTAATTTGTTATCTTCCAACCAAAAGAAGTGCTGTGTGCCATATAATAAGTCTCATTTGATTTAGCAGGTGTGATATGATGTGTAACCCTAGTCTAAGAGCCAACACCATTTCATCCAGCACATATACAACTTAATGTTATGGCAGCAGTACCCTTCTGTAGTGAAGTATCATGCTGTTTTCATAGTTGTCCAGAATGTTGGGTTTCCACATCATTTGAATTCTGCTGTTTTCTGTCAGCTCTGAGAGAGTAGGAGGATGAAATGTCAAAGATAGGTCTGTAGGTGCGTATCTTATACGTGAACATTGTACCAGGGAGGCTAGTGCATGTAATTTCTAGTGATGTATTAAAAATTTGAGAGGTTAAGTTTTCCGTGTAGAACTCCTGACTTCTGTTCTCTCCCAAAATATTTAAGTTTTTGAAATGCTGTCCTTAAATGATTTTGAAATATTCTTATTTGCAAATCACTATGATAAGCTTTTCCTCTCTGCAGTCCAAATTACAGGACCGTTAGGATCTATGTCCCTGAAACCGTAACCAGGCAGCCTTCCACAGTACTTTAGACTAGCTGAAATGTGGCATCTCGCAGGTGCCTGATTCACTTGTCACTCTTCATCTGTAGACTACACAAGTCGGGTTGTGAGCTGGCAGCTTCACGTAGTGGAGAATTTGAGTGATGTGTGGCTGTCCTGAACTAGGATGCTATGGCTAGTTAGGATGCTATCTGTCGAAGTAAGCACCCATCTCCAGTCAGCAGTTGATTCTGCCTTTTGTAAATTCTCCCAAAAGCTACAAAAGCATTTAATTTACCTCGCTTAGTTGGAATATTGCTGGTTTTTATAGATCCACCAAAAGACAATGGAGGAGGAGCAATAAATACATATGTTGTGGAAATGTCTGAAGGCTTAAATGGTAAGTATTTGGAGCATATGTTGGCATTCAGCCACCTTCTTTTTTCTGCCTGTGCGTGCCTGTGGGAAGAGTGAGGTGTGTATTGTGATAGCGTAAGTTATGGCAAGGGACTGCCATTAAAAAATAGGGATGTTGATGCTTGTGTACAAGAGGCTCTTTTTCTCTGGCTTAGAAAGAAGATACCACAAAACTCTGTGTCGAAAGAGATGCTCCGTGTTTAAATTACTAATTAGATGTATTCTGTTTTGGAAATGAAATTGCGTATTTCAGAAATTTTAGAGCAAGAAGACAGGACCACGTAGCTTTGTTGGATGTGTGACAGATGAAAGAAAAACTAGTGATCCGTTTATCACTATTAAAGGAGAACAGTGATGCAGTTGGGGTAACCGTTTCGGCTATTTGCTTTTCTCTCCTTGCGTACAGAAGGGATATTAACAGTATTTCTAAACTGGACATAAAGCTATCCAGCTTAAATTATTTAAAAATCTAGACCTCTTAAGTAACCTTATTAAATTCAGAAGCAGGGTCACATTGAGAATGAAAGTTTGTACTTCTCCAGTGCTGTGTCAGATTAAGGCAGCACACTGTCCCCAGATTGTAGCGGCAGCCCTGTCGGGGGTCTCAGTGGTGGTTCTTTTGATGCTTAGTCTACCGCTGTCATTACTCCATTGCGTGTCCACATTAAGTCACTTTTGGAATGATTTACCTGAGCCTTTCAGGCAGATGTAGTGAGCTGTGCATTATGTTGTATTCCCAGTTCTCTGTGATGTATTGAGTTGTTTGGATGTAATTAAAAGTCCACAGGTTCCCTGCTTAATCTCTTAAAAAGAGAGAGAGAATTCTAAAGAGTTTCTGATTTAAGAATCTGGCTGAACAGCAAAGAATGAAACCACTGTTTCAGATGGTGCTGGGCCATTTGGGAATACAGGAACAAGCTTTATCAACTGTACACTAGTTACAGTCTGCAAAATGAATGTTGTAATTAAAAGTTTCTTTTCCATGGAAAACATTGCTTTTGTATCATTCCTGTTTATTTGGTTATGATGTTTGAATGTGCGTGCTGGCCCAGTAATAACTGCTTCATTAAAAGTAAATTCTCTCCTAGTTAATGTGAATACCAAATAAGGAAGATATTTCACTTCAGCAGATTTACACAAGTTTACCTAGGAAACTGTTTTTTTGAAATGATTGGATCTTTTTCCAGTAAAACATCAGGCACACACTTAGTGATGCTAGGATAGCTGCTGTGGCTGGTACTGAAGTGTGGCAAATTACACCTTGGTTCATTGCATGCTTATTCTTAACCTTTCAGGAAACAAATGGGACACAATATACAGTGGAGCTGCTAGGGAACATTTGTGCGACCGACTAAATCCTGGCTGTTCCTATCGCTTACGTGTATATTGCATTGGGGAAGGAGGACAAAGCACGGTAATATGAGCTAATATTTTTATTAAATAAAATTTCACTCTCTTTAAGAAAATCTGGTCCAGTAGTTAATAAACAAATATTGCACAGAAATGCCTGACAAAATAGCCATAATTAGTACGTCAAAAAGGTTCCAGTGTTGATGCACAGTGTTTCAAGTTTCTGCTCATTTCTTAAAGAAATAAATGTGAATGTTCTTTTTTCATATTGTATTTTGTTTGAAGTGATTTTTCTTATTTACGGAAACAGGTACTGTGTCTTTTCCTGTTGATTGAATGTCATTTCTTAAGGCCTAACCCAAGACAGCAGTGTAAATGCAGTGTTTTCCATGCTGTCAGTGGAGTACCCTGTCTGAGCAGGCAGGCAGCCCGGCAGGCAGGGGAGGACAGAGTGTTTCCTGAGGCGTTACAGGGTTGTACTCTGTAGTCCCTTCTTCCCACGCTGTCTCAGCCACAGTAAAAATGCTTACATTGCCCTACTTTGCAGTATGCCCAAGCAGTTTGGTGTGCTGTGCTGTGCTCCCGCATACATACATACTGCATACACACACACTTGCACTGTCACTTCTGTGGTGTGGTTCAGCCTCCGGTGCCAAAATGTCACACCGTCATCTTCTCCCTGCTTCCCAGCAGCAAGTGTAACAAGGCCAGCCCAGTGGCCTTCCAGCAGGGCTTCGCTGTCAAGATCATGTCCTGAAAATCTTAAAGCTTTGCATTCTTGGCTTTTGCCATTTCTTCCCCAGCCCCCCGTTACTTTATGAAATTCATGTGTTCTTCCTCCATATAGAAGTCTCCTGTGAAGATTCCCTTGCGCACAGCCACCTTGTCTTACGAATAAATCTTGACTTCTTCAGTGCTGGTTCGGCCGCAGTGCTTTCGCTGTTGCTGTAGCTCAGCTTGCTGTTGTACAGGGTACGGGGGAGGAAGGCAGAATACTTCCCAGTCACGTAACCACAAGTACACGTGCGTCTTTGGAGACTTTTGCTCTGGCAACCTCCTTCCCCACAGCCCAACCCCAGTCGTTTAGAATAAACATTATTTGAGTACCAAAGAGAAGATAACTTTCAGAAAGTCCTGATACTTTCTGAAGAGTAGTAAAGAAAGATGTAATGAAACTTTGCTGTAGCTTGTCATGGACAGATGCCTCCTGAGAAACATTCTGGTTTTTAAGTAGCATCTGTTGTTCAGTGCAACAATACATTTCAAAGGAACTGAAAAGCAGCAGAGCTTGTAATCCACTCTTTCTGGATCATATGTAGAAAGCAGTTGTGAAATGAGACTCTTAAGATGCATCTCTCTTGTAAACTAAAAGGCTTACCAGCTTCGAATTTGTTCTGTATCACACTGAAGCTACCAGCCCTGCATTGTCTCTGACTCATTTCTGTCTGCATCCAGAATAGTCCATGCCGTCTGCTGTGTGTTGTTATGCTATGTATTTTTGCACATGCTTCGCATCAGAGGTGGAAGTTTGTTGCACATTAAGTGTATTACGAAGCAATGAAAAAGTTGAAATCTCAATTTTTTTAATCTCTTCAGATTGATGTTTTTGCCCACTTTTGCCCGTTGAGAGGTTCTTGCACAGAAGATATACAACCCTTAGAGTAAGCTTCTAGAATCATTAAACTGCAGTTTGATGGAAGAGAGGATGACTTTACATTGAACAAGTCAAAATCTCAAGCATCTATACTACGTTTGCATTGATAATTAACCGCTGTTTTTAATTCTACTGTTTGCATGTGTACTAAAACTCAAAAGCTAAAGTTAATTATGCATATTGTGTGATTACTGTAGCATGTTTTAGATTTATTGTGAGAAATACGTACCAGATCACTTAAGCCTCTTCAGGTATTTGAAGATGTAGTTAAAGAAATGGAAGATCCTGTTTCTGACTCAAGTATTTGCCTTTACTTGTGGCATAATTGATAGTGCTTGTTTTGGCCTAGATGACTTCATTAATCTATCTTTCTTTTGTAGGCATCTGATTCTTTACTGGTGCAGACACCAGCAGTGGTTCCTGGTCCATGCCAGCCTCCAAGGCTACAGGGTAGACCAAGAGCAAGAGAAATTCAGCTGCGCTGGGGTAATTCTTTTAGCACTGTTAGTGAGTATAAGGGATCCAAATGTGTTACGTGTTTAAACAAGTTTTTTTTTCTTTCTTATTTTTAGGACCACCTCAGGTAGACGGTGGTTCACCCGTTACCTGTTATGGTCTGGAAATGTTTCAGACAGAAACCGATGAACGCAGAGAAGTTTACCAAGGCTCTGATGTTGAATGCACAGTAGGCAGCCTTCTTCCAGGGAGGATGTACAACTTCAGACTGCGAGCGGCCAACAAGGCTGGGGTAAGGATGGAGGCCAAAATGCAATTAGTTCCAGAGACTGCAATCACTATTAAGAATTTTCTCTTTTCAAAGAAGCATTTAACAGTAATTTTAAAATGAGGGTTTCCTAATGCAAAGTCATTTGATTCACATAGCTTATTGTTGTGTGGGAACAGGCAGTTAAACATCAGTTTATTATAAAGGGAGTTTTAGATGAAAGGAAAATAGCTGATTATGTCTTATATCTGAATAATAGCATTGGGCAGTGGTTAGGAAATGCTGGGTATTTTATCAAAGCATTGTTGCAACTTTAGTATTCTTGTGTGAAGTAAGGTAGTAAATTATTTTCTGTATATGGCTTTGTAAATTGATTGACCTTTATTTTTACAGTTGTTGGTGTTCTAGGACATAATAATTAGCATTTCCTGACTCTCCTTTTTGATACTTAGTTTAACTTCTGAGTACATGTTGTATCATATACAAGAATATTTTCTCTATTAAATGTGTTTAAATCAATTGTTGCTGTAGAACAAGCTTTATTTAATTATGTAGCCAAAGTCCTGATTTGAAGACAGACAGGCAGGGCTGCTTGCATTTGTTGAATAACGTTCTCGTCATAAAAACCATCAGGACCAGTTGACACTGTGTGTGGAGAGGTCTGCAGCTCAAGCATGTTTTGAATCCTTTATTTCTTTTAGATAGATATAAATAGGCAGTTACAAGTTATGTTGTGTTACAGAGCAGTCATTATGTAACTTCAAAATAATGGTTTGGATAGCACTTTCCTGTATTGGCCAGGAGTTTGAGGTGTCAAATTTATTCTGATTGCATTTGCTGTGGAAGAGTCTTGCAGCTATTCTGGAGAATAGTGAGATACTGAAATAAATCCTGAATCCACAGTCCACAAGGATTTATTTTATAAGCAAGTCTTACAAAATTTCAGGCTGCTATTACATCTCCCTGCTGTGGTAAACTGTTATTTAAAAAGCAGTAATTTCATTTTTGCAATTCAGTTATATCACCTCCCTTTTTAATAGTTTGGACCTTACTCGGAAAAATGTGAAGTAACTACAGCACCTGGACCACCAGATCAGTGCAAGCCCCCTCAAGTGGCATGCAGGTCTGCTGCATGTGCTCAGGTGTCATGGGAGGTAAGAACGCCGTATTACACAGATCTTAACATGATTGTCTTCTGCATTTTGAAGTTCAACTTTAAAAGCTTAAGACTATATTTTAATCACACTTTTGGACATACTTACCTGGTTATCCAGTACGTGGTAGGTAAAACCTTGAAGTCATTCATCATACCGTTATATGACAGCAGCCTGCAGGTTCTTGAGATCTTACTTTGCTTTTGTTTAAGAGTTTTGTCACAACTGTGCACTGCATTTTTTGGGTGATGCAGGCTCTTCTAAAAATTTTTCCGTAATGTAATTATCTTTCCTCAGAGCAAATATATCCCCATAATACAATAGATTATTGTGCATTTGTTGTTTCTGTAAGGTGATTTAATTTTATATAATTATATCAGTAATAATGTAGCAAAAGCCTCACAGGCTTCCTATAAACCCATAATATTTAGATATCTGATTAAAAACACGCAATAGATAAAAATTAAGTTTGTCAGAAGGAAGATTCTGTCTGGGAATACTGTTTAAACACAGCTTTTCAGTGACTTGAGATGGAGCGAAGTATCTAAGTTATAGATAGTACAGAGAAGAAAGATGAAACTATTTTACCTGAAAGGTAGAGTTAATGCTTCCTACTGGGTATGTCAGAGGAGCTCTCCCTAATTGTCTACAAGGCAAAGTGTTTTGAAGAAATCTTTTACAATGTTCAGGTAGGATTAATTTGAGCAATGGTAGATGTCTGCTTTATAGAATCACAATGTAATTAAGATATGAGTGGACCTCTAGATGTCATTTAGTTCAACCTTCTGTTCAAAGCAGAGCTAAGTTTGAATTTAGGTCAGGTTTCTCAGGGCCTTGTCCAGTCAGGTTTTACTTATCTCCAAGGATGAAGATTCTGCAGCCTGGTAAAGCTGTCTCTGGGCAGATTCTCTCATGCTGTAGAAATTTTTCCTTCATGTCTGGTCAAAATATCCTTTAGTGCAAGTTGTGACTCTTGCCTCTCGGCTTGCCACTGTGCCACCTCCAAGAAGAATTTGACATCATCTTCTTTGTACCCTCCCAGTAGGTAATTTAAGGCAGCAGTAAGATCTCTGCTGAGCTTTATCATCTTGGTATCAAATAGGCCTTACCTTTTTGTTGTGTGTTGCACTCCCCCTTCGCGGCTCTTCACTGGACTTATTCCATGACATCAACATCTGTCTTGTATTGGGGAGCCCAAGACAGGACACAGTACAGGAGTTGCAGCCTCACAAGTGCTGAGTAGAGGGGATTCATTACTGCTTTTAGCCTTCTTGTTGCTCTTTTGCTAATACAGCCAGTATGTAGTTTGCCTTCATCAGACGCGCATTGCTGACTCACATTCAAATTTCTCACCAGGATACACAGGTTCTTTTTCGGTAAAGTTGCTCCTCAGCCCGTACGGTTCTATCCTAGGTCCAGGACTTTGCGTTTGCCTTTGTCTTATCTGAACTTCCTGAAGTTTGTATCAGATCCTGCTTGTTGAAATTCCTCTGGTAGCCATACCCTTCAGCATACCAAATGCTTCCCCCCCAATTTTTTGTTATCCCTGCACTTGTTCGCTTGAATTCCCCTACTTCTGTTACGGTGACCTCCATTAGATCTACAGCAGCAACAGTAGTAACATTGATAAATAACTCCATCTTCACTGACATTTGCACTGCCATCCACAGCTGCATTAGTTCTCTCCCCAGACACGTTGTCTCATTGTGAATGAGAGAAGGGAAAGGGAGTCCTTGTCCGTCACAGTTAAGGAGCATCAAATGTTATCCTTTGAAATGCTGTTTGTACTCAGTCACTTACCTTCACATAGCCTAATGCTGCAAGTAGCTAATACTTCTCTTTCACAAGAAGGGTAAAGAGAAACTGGGGGGGAAGGTGGGAGGTGGTAACTTTTTGGTTGGCTTTTTCTGTATTATTTCATTGACTGCTGCTATCTTTCCGTAGCCTCATATCTTAGTCTGGCACTGGTACACGTGATTTTAACTGTACTTCAAATTATTATTTCTAAAGAGTATTAAAACCATTCATCTCCCAAAATTGGGAGGCTAAGTTTGGATTCCTAGGGCAGGTAGTGAGGAATACCAGGCTACTCAAGCAGGCATTTCAGTCCAGGTCTTGCTTAGATGTCTCTCCCAGTTGCTTCACAAATCTGTCTTGGGAAAAGACGAGAGTGCACGACTTTCTGCTTGCCAGTATGCTCGCAGCCTTGTTTCCCTGCGCAAGCGCTGTGATGTGCTCCGAAGGAGGAGTCCTTTAATCTGTAAGATGAAGACACTAGCACCAGTGTGCTGCTGCATATTGTCATCCCTGCACTGTAGACCCAGTCAGGGAAAACTCTAGTGCTTTAAATCACCCTCTCAAGAAGACCATCTCTTGCCACCAACTGTTCAGGCCCCTAAGCCAAATGCTGTGAGCTAAATAATCTCTGTATTTTAAGCAAATGAAATCACAATTACTTTTTATAGAGTAGTCTCTGCAACAGTAGATAGTGTTCTCAAAGCACGGGTGACCCAAGGCCAGTAATGCATTCTGATTTATTTGTATTGTACTAAATTAAAAATCAGGAAAGAAATGGGAGGGTAACAGTCCTGTGAAAAAAACAGTATAGATGTGGTGAGTTTGTTTTGGGCTTTTTTTTCTTCAGTCGGTGAATTTAACTTCTAACTATTTATATGCACTTCAAAGGTTCCAGTGAGTAACGGAGCTGACGTCACGGAGTATCGACTGGAGTGGGGCAGTGTGGAAGGCTGCATGCAGACCTCCTATTGTGGGCCTGGACTTAACTGTGAAATGAAAGGGCTTTTGCCTGCTACTATATACTATTGCAGAGTTCAGGTAAAGACGTAAAACTGTCAGTGAAATCTGGAAACGGGAATTGACACTGCTGTAAAAACAGAGTCTACTTTGCATTTGCAGGCAGTGAATGTTGCGGGTGCAGGCCCTTTCAGTGAAGTCGTGGCATGTATGACTCCAGCATCTGTACCTGCAGTTGTGACTTGTCTTCGGGGACTAAGTGAAGATGAAGTTGAAAGTCCACACTATTCTCCTTCAACATGCCTTGCTATAAGCTGGGAAAAACCTTGTGACCATGGATCTGAAATCCTTGGCTACAGCATAGACTTTGGAGATAAGCAGCCAATAACTGTTGGGAAGGTTCTGACCTGTTTTATAGATGGCTTACAGCCAGATACAACCTACAGGTATGTCATGCATAGCTGCTTGACAGCCTGCTGTTTCTTCCACAAGAGCAGGTTCTTTATTTGGTTGTTTCCTTGTATTTTTTTATTCTCTGCATTGCTCTCAGAGAAGCATTGATCCATAGCCATGGAGCAAAAGGAAGCTTTGTAGTGATGATCGTCATAAATAGATGAGCTGTGCTGTTTGTATTTTCTTTCAAGAAAAATTGATGTTTTGTGGTATTGTTCTATCTGTCTGGTTAATGTGTCAGTTTAACTGAAATCACATTATGGATTCAGATTCATAACTGGTTTCTGGACTGATTGCTTCATGGATAGATGGCCTCTAATCTGTTGGACAAGATAAAATCCATCCAAGGAAGAACTATGTCCAGTCTTCATTGACTGGATTGTCTGATCTGATGACAGCTCACAACTTGCAATGCCCTTACTGGGCCCAGTCTTATTTAACTTCTTCATCAACGACCTGGATGAAGAGTTAGAATGTACCCTCAGCAAGTTTGCTGATGACACCAAACTGGGAGGTGTGGTAGACACACCGGAAAGCTGTGCTGCCATTCAGCGTGACCTGGATAGGCTAGAAAGTTGGGCAGAGAGGAACCTGATGAGGTTCAACAAAGGCAAATGCATGGTCCTGCACCTGGGGAGGAACAACCCCATGCATCAGTACAGGCTTGGGGTGGACCTGCTGAAGAGCAGGTCTATGGAGAGGGACCTGGGTGTCCTGGTGGACGACAGGTTAACCATGAGCCAGCAGTGTGCCCTGGCTGCCAAGAAAGCCAATGGAATCCTGGGGTGCATCAAGAAGAGTGTGGCCAGCAGGA
>Ga0065711_1009352_pt1 | contig 14479 bp, 12 predicted proteins | sample Hoacrofraction12_FD_59098 | JGI IMG/M metagenome (GOLD analysis project Ga0065711, IMG submission 59098) | Hoatzin crop microbial communities from Cojedes, Venezuela - Epithelial fraction 12 v2 (version 2) | ecosystem: Host-associated > Birds > Digestive system > Esophagus > Crop | place...
GGTGCTGTGCAGCCTGCTGTGGGTGACCCTGCTTGGGCAGGGGGTTGGGCTGGGTGACCCACAGAGGGCCCTTCCAACCCCTGCCATTCTGGGATTCTGTGAGAAGCAGCAGGAGGGATGCTTTCCTGGTGTGTGTTAGCCGATGCCTCGCACCAGGCGGTTTGGGACCTCACAGAAGGGAGCAGCTCAGAGGCTGGCACTCAGAGCTCCCCAGGACAACCCCAGAGCTGTCACTCCTTGGTCATTCTCACAGCTCTGGGAGGCTGAGGGCACGGTGGCCAGCGTCACCTGGGCATCTCCCCGCCCCTCCTGCAGCCCCGGTTTCTCTGGCAGCACGTGCACGTTGGGTGCGTCTCCGTGTGCTGCCCAAGGCCCGATGGGGAGGCGGTTGTCTCAGAAAAGGCCGTGGAGTTTTCTGATTTATTTAAAATACAATTATTTGTCAGAGCGATGGTGCGAGTTTCCCTTGAGAAAGGAGGTCTTGGCTGCTTTGTATGGATGTCGCTGGGTGCATCCTGCCTCACACAGGTGCCCCTTCTCCTTTTCCCCCTGCCCTCCCACCAAAATCTCCCCCTCCTCTGCTCTTGTGACGCGCATGAGTTGATACCCGTGCTTGGTCTCGGAACCGGAGATGGTTTCACCCCGCTGGGAAGCCGGGGTGCCATGAGGCACGTGGAAGGCCCTTTTCGGACGGGGCGTCCTGCTGATGGAAGACAGTCTTTAGTAAAGCAACATAGCTGTCGGCTGTTGGGGTGGTGGAACTGCGGTGGTCAGATCCCGGCGTGCTGGGAGCAGCTCTCGGCTGTCCGTCTGAAAGACCTTTTCGTGCTCTCCTCTGGACTTGTGGACAATAACAGCGCAGCTGTTTAAATACGCTGGAAATTTCAGAAACACACAAGTAAGCACTAAACTTTCCCAAGGTGGCTGAGTAATCTTGTTTGCTTTAGCATTTGAGTCCCCCAATTACCCAAGTGGAGGATATTGCCTCTTTAAACAGAGTTCAAAAAGCCCAAGAATTTTTTATAAATAGCTCACATCCTCTTGATAACAACCAGGCTGCTATTTATTGCCCACTTCCCCCCAGACAGACAGGTCGGAGTATTTAAAATCGCACTTCCCATGAAATCCAGAGGAACTTGGTTTCTCAGGTTCCTACCATTGTTTGTCGTTCTGGGTTTCCTTTGCAGTTTGCAGCATTTGGCCAGGCTGACCCTGAGCGGGAGCCGGCCAAGGGAGCGTGCAGATCCGCTGCTGCCTCGCTCGAGTCCCAGCCCGCCTTTTCCACTCGCTCCTTGGGAATGGCAGAAAAGCCCGGCGCTTCCCAGCAGCATGGGGTCTTTCCAATGCCTTTCTTTAAAAATCTCTGGACCTCAGCAAGCACTCTCTGGCCTGATTTGACATCCTTATGTCTTATTCCCTCAGAAACAGCGTGGCCGAATCTCTCTCTCCCGACTGAGAACAGGCGGGTGCTGCTCCCCGATGCTCCCCCGGCTCCGGCGAGGGGGGTGCCGTGGGTGGCAGGGCCCTTGCCAGGGGCTCCGTGGCTGCGAGGTCACCCTTGCTTTTGTCAGAGCTTTAGGCAGACCACTGCTGGTGAGCTGGGATTTGTGCTGTCCGTAACTCACAGTAACGGAGTCCCACTCGGCTGGGTGCGAGCCCTTTGCTGCCCTTCAGTCACTCTGGAACGCAGCTGGGGGTTTCTTAGCGCTGGATACGGACCCCCACGTAAAGGAAAAAATGGATTTGGTAGTTGTCTTTACAAGGATTATGGACAGGAATGTCAGGAGAGCTGGTTCGTGGCAGCCTTGAAGCTCTTGGTGATAGTGCAGCAGTGCTGCGGAGGGAAGGGGCAGCTGGTGAAACCGGAACCGTAACTCCTCATCCTCGAACAAGAGGGGTGAGAAAAATTTGGGCGTGGTGCAGCCCTAGGCGCTTTCGACCACAGACCCACATGGGGTCTGAAGTGGAGAATCTGTCCTAATAGCTCACTCTCTTCATGAGAAGTAATTAAATACTGTATCAGCAATAATGGATTGTTTTATTCATACGTTCGTGCTTCAGCATCTCTGTGGGCAAGACGGCTCCACTGAAGAGGCAACGCCAGCCCAGCTCAGAGCAGGACATTTCTTGGATTTTGCTGCTCCGCACACGGTCAGAGGCTCCAGGGCAGTAACTGGAGCTAAGGGACGTGGTGCAGAGCGTCCCAGTTTCATGCTCCGAGAATGTCGTGCTTCTGATTAGGAAAACCCAGTTACACAACTGCATCACAGAACCTCAAACGTACCTGGTGTTGAGCGGAATTTGGTTTTATGATTTATTCATAAGATTTTCTTCATGCATAAATTTCTATTTATTCCCACTTGTAAGGGGAGACAAACGTCAACGAAAGCTGCAGTGCTACTGAGCAAATGGGTAGCGCGCATTCCGATCTCCCCTCTGTTCAGGTATACAGAAAAGTAGATTATTTCACATTTTCGCTTGAGAAATTCCTGGGCATTTGTGCTTGGGAGCACAAACCCCGCTCTGGTGTGAGGAGCCCACTTGGGCTGGGGAGGGAGTGGGAGATGCTGGGTGGATGCGTGCCGTGCCCGCTGCCACGCTGGGGCTGCGCCCCGGGGACGCTGCCGGCGCAGGCTGGTGGGACAACAGTCTGGCAGGACGGGACAGAAACCTCAGAGACTTGGAATCCTGGCTGGTTCGTTCAGAAACTCCCCGTGGGGTCCTTTGCTGTTTTCTGGGCTTAACGGGGTCTGCTGGGTGGGGGTGAGTGGGAGTCCTGCGCCGTCCTTCAGCCCAAGCTGTTGCGGAGCGACTGCTGAGCTGGCGTGAGACAGGCACGGCTGCCTTCACACCAGGGAGACCCAAAAGATTCGGGGTTTCTGTTATTTTTTTTTTTTTATTAAAAAAAACCCCCAACCTTATGAAGAATATCTCCTCCAGTCATGCCTTTGACTGCTGTGTCTCAGCTTGCTGGTTGTTATTTTACCCGCCATAACAGCCCCTGAGGAAGCAGCAGAAGCCTCGGTGTGCCTGGGTTGGGACACTTTCCCCAGGACCATGATGGGCTCCAGTGGCCTGGGCATGACCAGCAGCTTCTGTGAACCCCCTTCACCCCCCTTCTGCCTCAAAACCTGGGACCTGGCACCCCACTCAGGCCCCTGGGGTCAGTTCTTGGCTCTTTGAGGAGATCCCTGCAGTTTTACGGCGCTCGGTGGGGGTCGGCGCGGGCAGCCCGGTGATTCACTGTCTCACACAGGAGGTTATTATCATTAGGAAGTAAAACAAAACGGGAAGGTAATTTATCTTTATCCCAGCCATTTGTCTGCCGCTCACGAAAGGCCAGACTTCATCCGTGGGTGACGTGTGCTGGTGTGTGGATCCCCTGCGAGGAGCCAGCTCCTCGTCCGGCTGGGGCACCGGGCTCTCCCTCCTGGCACAGCTGGCATCGTGCCCGTTCACACACCGCTGGCATCTAATCCCAGCCACAGAAATTATTTATTCCTGGGAAATAAGCACTGTGGGAGGTGGGAGCAGCACAGCCCTCCCATGCCGCAGCTGGGCTCGTGCCTGCCGTGCTTGGGCCAGCACCACACCTGGAAACTCCAAAAAGGGCAGGAGAGCCCTGTATCAGCAGCACGATCATGGATGTGGATCGCTGACTCTTATTAACTTTTTTGTTTTTCAAGGCAGACCAGATCTTGAACCCCTTATCTAGTTTCCATGTAAACAGAGCAGAAGTGCTCACTAAGGGGAATGGCACCAAATAATCCCACTCTGGCTCCGTGCGCGCGTGCGTCTCTGTGCGCCTGCAGGCCTGTGTACACGTGGTGTGAAAACATTTGTGTCATTGCAAAGAATTTAAAAAAAATGCCTTACTGGAGAAGCTTGGGTGGGTTGGTGTTATGGCCCCCGACGAGCTGTGCATGGGTGATGGGTTCTGCCTTGGTCATAGAATCATAGACTGGTTTGGGTGGGAAGGGACTTGTGAAGACCATCTGTTCCACCCCCCAGCAGTGAGCAGGGACATCTCCAGCCAGACCAGGGTGCTCAGAGCCCCGTCCAACCTGGCCTGGAATGTTCCCAGGGATGGGGTATCGACCACCCCTCTAGGCAACCCGTGCCAGGGTTCCACCACCCTCAAATTTCTTCCTTGTATCCAGTCTGGATCTCCCTTCTTGTTGTTCCCTGGCGCTGGCAGAGGCGTCTCACCACGGAGCAACGCGCCATGCTCCCCTGCCAAAAAAAACCACCTCAGAGCGGCCGGGGAACGGAAAGCCCCGTCTTCAGGGCATTATTTAGTTTATTATTTAGTATTATTTAATATTTAGTATTATTTTTTATGTGGAGCTGTATGATCGCCGTGTTTGTCTTTGGGGATGGACCCAACTTTTGCCGAACGTCGCTTGTTTGCTCTCCCTGTCGCCTCCTCCCGCCGCTGGCATCGCTGACAAATCTCACATCTCATCAAGGGTGCTTCTGTCAGCCCTTGGAAAAACCTCAACCTGTTTATTAGGTACATATTTTAGCAAAACAGCTTTAAAGGAAATTTCAAAATTAGCGTTTTGTCTTATATCTAGAAGTTTCGGCCCATCCACTCAGAATGAAAGCGTGGCTTCACGGGTGTTTTGGATGCTTTGATTCAGTAGAAATTTCTGGGCTGCCCTCCGAGAGCTGTGGCTGCTCTTTGGACCTGGTAGCGAACTGGGAAGTTGTTATTCTTTTAGCTCTGTATCTCTCTCTGCCACTTTATAACCTGCGCTTGTGGTTTCCTTCAACGGCCAATTATTGAAAACGGTGTAAAAAATGATATAAAAATAGGTGATAATTCTGACTGAAAAAGCATTACTTTAACATCTACTAGTCAAATTAACAAGAGTGCGCTGGTTCGCTTCCAGCAGAGAGACGTGAGCGCCGAGCTGAGATTTTTAAAGCTTTATGTGCAAGACATCAGTCAGTGTTGCCAAACTCAGATTTAAATTTATACCTCCTGGCTCAGTCTGTTTGTTTTAAAAAAAAACCCAGAACACCAGCGTAACAAATTCAGCATCTTTTCCTTGTTGCGAATTTCTTTGGCATCCGTTGTCATGATCCGTGCGGTGTCGTTGTTGCCTCTGTAGCGGACCCAGTGACGAACTCGGCGTGGTTGTTTCGGTGATATTATTTCGGGCGAGGTAAAGCGCTCGGGTTACCGCTGCGGATGACACAGAACGTGGCACGTCTTTTAATGAGTCATAGCTCCATAGCGTGCAAATAAATAACGGGAATGGTGAAAAATAACCTGGATAATTTATTTTTAGCCGTCTAACGTGATGCTGGTGACGCGCGGGGCAGCAGCCGAGGCCAGGGAGAGGCAGGGTGGTGTGTGCCGGTGGATGGGAGCCGCGGGTGCTCGGAGTCCAGCCCCGGCCCCGCGGTGCCCGTGGCCGCTGTTGGCAGCACAGCTCGGCTCGGTGAGTTACGCCGTAGGAACAGCTCCGACTTTTCGTCTCTAAAAATAACTAACCTGAAGGAAGCGATGCCCGGCTCTTTGGCAAGGTGGCTGTGGGCCTGGGGACCCATAACTGATGAAAATTACACCTACCTGAGGCCATGTACTTCTTGTTTTATTAACGTTTGGATGAGCGTGAGGGGAGGCGGCAGCGGGAGGGGAGAGCCCTCCTGGCCTTTTCCTCTGACCTCCATCCCTGTCCGCGCCGTCCGTCCATGCTCACCCTGTCAGTGTGGCTGCGGTGTCCGGGCAGACCCCGTCTATAACTGTGTGGTCTACAAAAGGCGCAGATTCTGCTCCTAGAAACGAGAAGCCTGACAGCAGGGAGTGGGTCTGAAGAGTCGAGGGAGGCTCTGTGGGACGTGGCCCTCTGCAAAATCCCCCTGTGCGCTGGGTGCCACTGACTTTGGGCTTTCTTTTTTTTTTAATCTCTATCCAAATTTTCCCGCCAAGTATTGAGCTTTAGCTCTGCGGGAGAAGCGGCCTGACTTCAATGCAAGTCTCGCTGTGTATTTTAGAGGTGGAGGGAAGGGGAGAATTGCTCCTACAAATGGGCAGAACTGGGTATTCTCCTCACGGAGCAGCCAGCTCTTCCTGCTGCAGGAGAACTGCAGGATATAGAAATGACAAGCACCCCGATGAGCCAGGCTGTAGGGCAGGACAGCCCCAGCATCACCCCAGCTCCTCCACCGGAGTACATCCGTGGGGCTGGGAAGCACCCGGCGAGGGGCTGGGGAGCATCCTGGACGGGGGGCTGGGGAGCATCCCAGTGAGGGGCTGGGGAGCATCCCGGTGAGGGGCCGCACGCTCTTGGGGCTCCCCTCGCTGTGGCTCTGCCTGTTGGTGCCGGAGCTCCCCGCTGTGCCGGGGGCTTGGGGGTGCCCCTTCCCCCGGGAAGCTCTGCCCCGGCTTTCTGGTGTGTGTAGTATCAAATAAGTGATTTTGGGCTACTCTCCATGTGTATTTTTAGAATAATTGGTGTAAACATTCTTTGGGATTTTTTTTTTTTTTAAAAACCACAACAGCCATTTATATATTTAACAATATATATTTATATATATATAATTTCTAGATCAGTACATTCATCAGTACTTGTTTTTCTTCACAAACAGAAGAACTCTTACAATAGTAGACTTTCTAAAATAAATACTATTAAAATAGAGCTTCAAAATAAATATTCTATACAAAGAAAACCTTCTGTGGTAACTTTTCAGGGTGTATATGTGGTGGGGTGGTAACAGGAGAAGGGGGAAACCTTTATCAGTGTGTCCGAGTGCGGGAGGGGAGGAGGAATACCCAGCGCTGAGAAAGGGCGAGGGCTCGTCCGGGTGAGAAAGCCGGTGCCCGGGGAGCAGCGGTGTGAATTCAGCAGCCGCTCCTCGTGCCCAGCGGGCCCTGGGACAGACGGTGCGGTGACGGTACACTCGGCTCTCAAAGCCGCTCTGCTGACGGCGAGCCCCAGCCGGGGACGCGGTGTGACATAGCCAGCGCGTCGAAAATTCACGCCTTCGCCTCTGTGCGCGTGCGGAGGACGAAGCCTGGCAATGAACCCGCTGCGGCGATGAGCGGTTCAGAGCGGCGAAGCCCAGGTGCCCGCCATCCTCCTCCTCCTCCTCCTCCTCCTCCAGAGCAGCTCTGCGGTGGCACAGCGCTGGTCCCAGGGGAACCAGCCCTCCCCTCCCCTCCTGCCTTCGTGGTCCCAGCCCATCGCGCCGACGCGGCCAGAGAGCAAACGCCGCGCCCCAGGTTTGTGCTAATTAGCAGCCGTTCGTCAGTTTGCGAGGGGGGACCCGACCTGCAGGAGGATGGCCAGAGCTGCCGGCTCCGAGCCCTCGCCGGGGCTGAGCTGACACAGCGCCGTGCCCGTCGCGTGTCTCGGGGGTGGCAGGAGACCCAAGTACCTTCAAATGGGATGGGGGAACGGAGGTGTTGGGGTGGGGGAAGAGAGGGGAGTAGAGACATTATTGACCGGAGACGTACCCTCCGCCAGCCCCGCGTCGGCTGACCCCGAGCCTTTCTGGGCGCTCTGCAGAGAGCTCAGCGCCTTGCTGGCCCTGCCTGGGGCCAGGAGCTGACGGAGCAGCGTCCGACCGCTGTGCCAGGAGGCTGAGGAGCAGAGGGAGGGATGCGCTGCTACATTTACCACTGCTCTAACACATCCACTAACGCTTTACAGTCTTCCAGCACGGGACCGGCTTACACCATAGCAGGATATATATATATATATATTAAAAGAAACCAACAGAGAAATAGTTTACAACTATGTACAATGACAGGAAATCCGTACGGGATGGCTGGGTGTATATACATGAGTGTAGATTGGCACAGTGGCGACCACTCCAGCGTCGTGTTTGCTTGCAAGGACCATGCGTCTAAACCACGGGCTTTGCTATTGCAGATTTGCAGCACAGATCCCCCAGGAACAGCCAAGGACAGAGGGTCAAAAAGGCAAAACAACCCTAGGTGGAGGCCATTTGGGTACGGATGGTCCCAGCAGAGGAGGGCAGCAGGCAAATGCCTCTCCTGCTGCATTTTCTAGCCTGTTTGCATCTTAGGAAAAAGGTTTCTCGTATTAAATACAATACCTTATACATTCAGCCAGCAGTTCAGCTACTTGGGGCTTGGTTTTCCTTTTACCCTTTCCCCTCTCATTTGTGCAAGATAAGATATACAGCTCTGGATCCTCACCTGCTTCCTTCTTTCTGGTGTCCCCATATGGTCAACACGAGGATAAACGATAGGAATTGGTATCTGGTGACAGACGTAGTATCCCTTTTCCTATGGTTTACCATATACAAGCTAGCAAACGTTATAAATATAGATTTTTTTTTTTTTCAAATTCCTCATTCAATAAATATCTACAATTAAGCTTAACTAAACGCCAAGTCATCCGGGTTCAACGAATTCTTCAAACAAAAGACACCAGAACTCCCGTCAGTACGCGCCTGCCAACCCCTACGCAGCAACTGTATTGCAACCGAGCAAAGGGGATTCCTGGAAGTGCTACAGGAGCTCTGCCTATTGCTTATCTAATTAGAGATGACATTTCACTGTCACTGCTGTGCATTTACTGAGGAAATTTCCTCTAATTAAAAATAAAAGAGACTAGATCAGTTTTCTGCATGCAACAAGTACCTACCTACTTATTACAGTGTTGCATGTTTGGACAGAGATTTTTGTTTAGCACCTTGCAGTTGTCAAGGGAAGGGGGTTACTGCGTCCGCAGGGAATGCGGAACCGGCCCCAGGATGAGTGCACGGACAAAGCCCACGATAGCCACTTACCAAAACCCACGGGCAAATTTCTTAAACACGCTCTCTTCCCTCCCCTGGCTTTCCCTAGCATTTGTTAACAATAAAATAAACATTAAAAGCATTCTTTACATTTAAAAAGACCCACTTCTGCACAGAGGAGGCAAAAGTCGAACAGCAGCAATAGAGATGGAGGAATGGGCTGTGCTTCAGGCAAATGCCATTCTTCTCCAAGACTAAAAAAAAAATAAAAAAAAAAATCTCAGTATTTAATGAGCAAAGAAGAGCTTGTTCCAGGAAAGGAGGTACTGGATTGATATCCCTATAAAAATACACCTATGTGTATCCCACACTTAGGTTTTTGTGACTTCTTAACAGAGCTTGAGAGGTTTAGAGAAACAAACACTGAACATCTGAACTCTGTGGGGCGAGTTAAGGTCCCTTCGCTGCAGGACTGGGGGAGCCAGCACGCGCTGGGGAGACGGGACTGGGCCAACATCCTTCTGAAGCGGGCTTGCACTGGTGGTGTGAAATTAATATCCCACTGAGTGAAACCTGACGCTACGGATCAGCTTACGGCCCCAACGACGCGCTGTCGGTGCAACTGCCTGAATGCCTCCTGCCGCTGCTCCTCCCGGGGAGGGAGCAGCCCCGCTACTGTCTCGCTTTAAAAACGAGGGTCCAAATCAGCGTGGCCAGGTGGGTTCAAAGAAAGCGACATGCCTTAATGTTAAGGGACCCTTAAAGAAGTGAACTTGATCTTTACTTCTGGCTCAAAATTTCTGAGGGACGCAGAAGGCTTCTCAGAAACACGTATTTTGTGTGCAGCTGGCCCTTCTACCGGTGTGCGGGTGGGGAAGGCGGGAGGTAACCCGTCCCCTTCAGCAGGCTGCGGGTAGCAAACCGGAGTCTGGAAGCAAAGCGAAAACAAGAAGCCCACCCTGAATGCGAGGAATCCGATGCAGCTCTGCAGCCGGGAACGGGCATTGCTTGTGCGGCCGTGCCTGCCAAGCGAGCGGTTAACGGTTCTCGTGGTATGCAGGCATGGTGAGCAGCCGTCCGTCCGTCCAAACCAGTTTTTACACAGCTGTACTTCATGGTATACATAGGTTTTCAGCCTTCACTCTACAGTATTAAGATTCCTCCTTTGGCCCCATCTATTTAAATTCTGACCAGTTCCAAAACCCTGAATAACCCAAAGTGCTTCAGTTTGTGGAAACAGTTGCTTCTGCTTTCTCCGAAGGCAAAAGGCGAACGTTATCCTCGGAACACAGGTTATCAAAAGGGGCCAACGCCCCCCCGCTCCGTGGAGCGTCCTCCCACTCCCCGTCCCCCCAAACTATCAAAAGGGCTTTTCTGCCCTGCTCCCCTTGCTCTCCGGCAGCGCCTTGCAGATGACGCTGTTTGTGTTTTTGCATCTGCATCCGGGCCGGCTCACTTGGTCGTAGCATCTCTGGGACAGCTTGACGCAGCCGGTGGCGGGCAGGTAGCAGAGCAAGCACGGGAGCACTAGGGAGAGGGCACTCATGAAGGACCAGCGGGCGCAGCAGTTTGAGTGGGAGCAGGAGCAGGGGTGGTCGGCACACGTGCCCTCGTCGTCCTCGTTGGTGCAGTGGTAGAAGATACCCTTGACGAGACACATGCAGGTGGAGTAGTTGACCAGGTTCTGTGCCGAGCAGAGGCACTCTTGGTTGCACACCCAGCACGACGGCAGAGTCCGGGGCAGCGCGCACTCCTTGCACTTGCATTTCCCGCAGGCTTCGCACAGCAGAAAGTGCTTGTCCAGTTCCTGAGACACGGGGCCCTTCAGGTCCAGGGGCTTGCAGTTAATCGCCTTGGGCTGGATGCGAACCGCTCTGGGGGACGACTGCTCCGCCACGGGCGCCGGGGCCATGTGGTCCAAGAGCCTTTGGTCTGAAGACGTGCTGCTGCTGCTGCTGATGGAGCTGGGGCGCCCGCTGAAGGAGATCCAGGGGTGGGTGACATCCTGCTCGCAGCGCTGCAGGTGCTGGTTGGTCAAGACCAGTTCGTGGGGGCCTCGGGGACGCTTCTGGGCTGCCAGCTGGGAAGCGGTGGGGTTGTCGGTGTAGTCGTTCTCTATGTGAGTTGTCTTCATCTGGTCGATCGGCAGGATGGTGAGCGGATGCTGCAGGCGCCCATAGGGGATCCGACTGTCCAGCAAGGGCTGGACCATCACAGAGTTGGGGACGACGGTGATGTTGTGGGGAATCCGGGGCTCCATTGATAAAGCAATCTAATTAACGGTGAACAATCTGCTCTTAAGTATCCTGGGGGAAGGAAAGGAGAAAGAAAAGGGGCGGGGGAGAGAAGGAGCGCGTGTTATTGAGTTACCCTGCAATCCCAGCCCAAAGAGGGCTCTTTGCTGAGGCAGGTCAGAAGGGCTTACGATGTGAACTTGTGTCCAAAGGAGTCAGAGCACTTGCTCTGGTATAAAGTGCATCAGTCCTCCTTCGCTACTGCGTTCCTCCCCCAACCTTGGCCATATATAGCTCCTCCGGTCCTGGGAGGGCTATCGTCACTGCAGGCTCCCACAGCGCCCGTTCATCATTTTTACAGAGGGAAAGCACATCTTAGGGTTACTGGTGTATATTCACATGCGTTTTTGTCAACAAACTGGCTAAAATAGCTCATCTAAGGTTTGGGGGTTGACCCTGATCCGTAAAAAACCTGATGCAAAATCGTGGCTTCCTGCAGGAGCGTTGCCTGCTACAGAGATGCTCGGGGCTGAGCGCTCCTCCTTGCTAACCCAGACGGTGCCTGCGGGAGGGTGGCTCGGCTTCGGTGGGGAAGCGTCCCGTCTCGGTGGGAGCCGCTGGTCGCCGAGGCTGCTCTCAGCCCTCCCGCGGGAGGTGGAAGCTCTCACTCCGCAGCTCGGCCAGGTGCAGACCAGCGTGGGAGCGGACGGGCAGGGCTCGCGGGGAGAGCGCACGCACGGGTCAGACCCAACAGGTCACCTCGCGCCGGTAATTAGGCACTCTTCGTCAAAACACTAAGTGGACTAATATTTAGTTAAAGTGCTGTTTACTAGCTCTTCCAGCTAAGCTGCCTCTTGCCGCAGTTTCTAATTTCATTGAAAGAGTGCAATTTATCCTGGAGTCAATCCAGAGATTCAGCGGCGGCGTAGGACAAGAAACCACAGGAAGTAACTAAACTTAAATCAAAGAACGGAAACGACTTGGTTCAAATTTAGAAAGTGCACATTGTTTTCTGGTAGATGTGCCATTTCCTCATGGGGTGACCTTTATTCATAAATAATATAACGTTGGAGATCAGTTTAAAGAAGCGGTGAGTAAAGCTTCAGAGCAAGTTACAGGAGGGGAAGAGCTTCTGGTATCAAGAAAAAGGAAACCGTGAACAGCTTAAGGCACTGCCAGCTGTTTGTGTTCAGACAAATTAATCTTTTCCAACAGCATGCAAGATTTTAATATTACAGCAATCCAAAAAAAAATCAGGAAAAACTGCACCCAGCTACAGCCAAGTCACAGAGGAGAAGCGTGTGCGGGAGAGTCAATGCATGCACTTCTGCGAGAGCATCTCCTCCCTGCCTCCCCCCGCTTAACACAGCGCTACAAAAATCAGAGCAGGAACTAACTGTGCATTTTTGGAAGGAGAAAGGGAAGCGCGTTATTGCCCACTGAAAAAATGTTACTAGAGTCCACTATTATATTTGTAAATCGTTGCTTTGATAGATCACTTGGCATCTGAGGAGCTGAAGATCTGCCAGTTCTCCGGAGATCAATGGGAGAGGGGGGCCGCCGGCCGGGGGCCAGCGCAGCCGCGCGTGGTCAGCACGGCCCATGCCGGCACCGCGTCCTGCCTGCCGCGCTCGGCTCGACCCTGCGCAAGGCCAGCGGGCAGAAGTGCTTCATCCAGCAGCGATGATGACTATTGCAATGCAGTCCTCACGCTGTTGCTCTTCACTAGTTAAAATTCTCTGCTGGGTCTTAGCCAGTCATGCAAAATTTTTTTTTTTCATTATTCATAGCTCATTGACAACCTGACTCGAGAAACAAGAGAGTTTTTAAAGCATCTATTCCTATTTACTGTATTTTAAAAAAAGAAGCAATGATTCTGACAACCACGGGGTATGCAAAGGGAAGAAAAAATAATCAGTTTTCTTCTGTGCATCAGAATCCAGTGTGGCGATACAAAAAGTACTTGCCGCGAGCCAGAGTTTGGCAAAATAGCCAGTTCTGTATCAGCCAGGGGCTGTGCCTGCAGGAAGACTTTGATTTTGCAGTTGTTTGGTTTTTTGAAGGAGAGAGATGCAGCCGCTGGCTGGCAGGGTCAGCGCGGCAGCGCTGCTGTTGGGTGGGAGGCAGCTGGAGGAGCCGACGGCACGCTGAGCGATGGCACGGGCCTCGCCGTCCGCTCCTGCACGTCGCTGCCAGCGTTGCCCCTCCGGAATTCTGAAATAACCTCTAGCGCGGGGCTCTGCTCTGGCCCGAGCTCAGCCCCGCTTGCTACCGAGTCTCCGGAGTTCGGTCCGTTCGCTGTCGGTTTACCCTGGAGCTCTGGATCACGATTTCTTCTGAGGCGCACGGCGCGCCAGCAGCCGACGCAGGGAGGCTGGGCTGACGCTGGCTGTCCCCAATGTGGCAGCCCTGGGCCCGGGTGGCACATCGAGGGCGATCGGCACCGCCGGCGGCTCCGCACGGGGAGCCCCTGGCCCCGGCGAGCAGCGAGCGGGGGACAGGGGCTGCGCACAGGAGCTGGCTTTGAGGCTTCACGTGAACTCTGTAGCTGCACGGTCTGCAACGGTCCAGGACTGCTGATGACATCACACGGGAGCTATGTCATCGGGTTAATCTGGAGACGGATTACAGCCACAGGCACTCCTAAAACACCCAGAGCCCCGCTACACAGACACGGCCATATGCAGGCAGATGTTAAAAGATGGCTTAACTGAGATAATTAACTCTGAAATCCTGATTACCATTATCACAGAAAGGAGATGAGCCCTGGACTAAACTCCACACTTTGGAATAATTAATGCTGAAAATTATTCATCATCTATTTTTCTTATGATACTGTTTCAAATTGCCTAGCACACAAACTACTGCAGAGCAAGGGGAATGGAAGCCCTGGCATGGTGAACTCCAGCACCCTGCAGATATTTGGGCACAAGATCTACTTGGGTCAAACCTCTGGGGCGAAAACAGCCAAATAAGACTCAGCTCTCCTAATTCCCAGATCCCTGCTCCGGACACAACATCTCTCTTGCTGAAGACCGCCTTTAAAACACTATAGATACACACCACAACAGTTTTTGGGGCTAGTGCTACACATGGTCCCTCATTTTTTGCCCTGCCTTCTCAATCCTGAGCAGAGAGCTGCCACAGTTAACTGCCCTCACGTTCAGAGCTATGCTTAAGCGATGTAAATTTCTGAGATTTATGGAATTTTCCGAGGACCGTGACTACATTGCTGCTGATGGTCTTGTCACCGGAAGTTTCAGCAGCGAGTTAACATTGCTGGTGACAGATCCAGGTCAAACATCTCGAGTGCTGAACTAGAGAGTGAGCCGGGTGGCGTTCGTTCTGCAGGGAGGTTCTCTTCGGTTGGGATCTACCCAGATGACAACAATGACAATGTTTCATGGTGTGGCTGTTTCAGTTTTTGTGTCTGGGTGCTTCCACTGGTACATGCCTTGAGCACATCTTTCCCCGAGCTGTTTCTGCTTTAAGTCTGCATCCCATGGAAAGAAAGTCTTCAGCAA
>Ga0065711_1007633_pt1 | contig 14478 bp, 11 predicted proteins | sample Hoacrofraction12_FD_59098 | JGI IMG/M metagenome (GOLD analysis project Ga0065711, IMG submission 59098) | Hoatzin crop microbial communities from Cojedes, Venezuela - Epithelial fraction 12 v2 (version 2) | ecosystem: Host-associated > Birds > Digestive system > Esophagus > Crop | place...
CGGCGGCGGCGGCCGCCCCAGGGGCGGATCCCTAGCCGGGGGCGGTTTCTTCCGCCCGACCTGTGGCAGAGGCCGGAGCCGGCCCGGGGGAAGAAGGCTGCTGCGCGGGGCCGGGGCCGGGGCACGGGCCTGTGGCGCGGCCGAGGGGGTGAGGGCCGGGCGGTCCCTCCTCAGCCCTTGTCACACATGTGTTATTCACCCTTTGTTGTGGTGTGTTTGCACCGTGCCGGGCACAATCCCAGCAAATGGTGAGACGGAAACCACAACTTCCTCACATGTGTTCAAAGCGTGCGTTTACTTCAGTCAGGTCAAAACGCTGCTGCGAAAACCTCGTCTTCCTCGCTACCGCAGCCACGCTGCTCCCTCCATCAAAGCAAACGTGCCCTGAGCCGGCACGTGGCCTGGCGCGGGAGCACCGGCGGACACCCAGAGTTCCCATCCTCTGCCAAATAGCTCTCGTCTCTCAGGTTTGGTCGCTGCCATGCTGAGGCTGGGCGTGCCCGGCAGCCCTCTCTGCACCCGCCGTCCCCAGCCTGCAGCCAGGCTGGGGGACAGCTCCTCCGTACTGTTAATCTGGCATTCGGCACCGGAGCGGGGTCCAGTGTCCCCAGCCCACCCAAACCGCTGGGTGCTGGAAGCACTCGCGAGCTTCATGGGCCGTCCCTTCCACTGACAGTCCATACCTGCTCCCATTCTGGGCTTGGGTCTCCGTACAACTTCCTGAAACGTACAGGAACTCAAGCCTAAATCATACATAGTAGGGAAGGAGATGAGAAAATAACGAGAAATGGATTTTTTTCATCTCTACGGACAACTGAAAACTGAAGCTGCAGGCTGCTGTATTCCCTAGACCAGTGAGACCAACTACTGGGGACCCCGTGCTCGTGGGCTGTGCTGTGATGCTCCCCGTGAGCAGAAAGGATGGGAGTATCTGTACCTCCGTCCGCTTGTTCTTGAACGGAAGTTGTGGCACTGGCTTTTTAATACATGCTTTGTAACAGTAATGCACGTACACAGAGCCGTGGATATACTGGTCCTTCCTTGGAAGAGCTCTGTCCCATCCTCCTGTAAGATTATGAATTTCAGCAGGTTTAGGAGTAGTCCCAGGTATAAGCTAGTGGCCTTGTATGAACTTTCAAAGATAGCATAGAAAAGAAAGGAACACATTTTAAAAAATGAAAATGCTGACAATAAATGAAAATCGGTTTTGTAAGTCATACATTGATCAGTAGGCCAGTGAGTACATAGTGTGGTGGAACGTGGATTTTGCTCCTGTGCAACTGTTTTCAGGAAGACAAAGAACAGAAGAGGAAACTGTCTTCCCTATCGAATAGGGTTTCTTATAAGCTACCCACGACTTGGAAATGTTCATGCCTTATACTCTTAAATTGCTTAAATATTGGATGGCACCAAATGGGAATGTGCGATGGGATTGTATTCAAGTACTTCTCCAACAAACAGCGTACTTGAATCCATCTCCCCTGATGAAAGGTGAGCAGAAATGCTCCTGCCAACTTCAGTGGGCTTTGCGTGTGCTCTCCGCAAGATCTGAGATCAGCAGTCCCTGCGTGGAGCTTGGTGTAGGCGGGGACGTGGCTGTCCTGGGTTTTGTGTATCGCACATCTGTTTTTCCGAATCTTTCAAAAGAGTTGCATAACGTTGGCAACCGTGAAATAAACAGTTGGTTACTGCAATACAATGTGGTGTTAGTCACAATTTATCAAGCATACGGTCCTGAAATTTGGCTCTGACTGATGCCCATTCAGTGCAAATCAAGCAGGGAGTTGTAACGCATCGCTAGGTAATCCTGGGTAAAGCGGCAGCACGCGAATTTCCCAGTTTAGTGTAGAGAAGCCCAGCTACGCACAGTTCCCTGAAATATTTACAGCTGGTAGAAACTGCTGAGATCTTACAAGGGCTGCTTTCCTTTCTGCACGCGTTACACCAAGCAGGGTGGGTAATGCTGGAGTTGTTGTAGCTGTTGTTTTTCCAGTTTGCTGAAGTAGCCATTGGCAATTTCTGGGATAGCAGTGTGGAGACGCGTAGCTGGGAACCGGGATACTGGATTTTAAAATCAGAAAACTTGCATCATTTTTTGATGGAATGGATTGAAGAACTTCAACTTGGTCTACGAACATCTTTATGCCGCTTGGGGATAAAAAGGGTGTTACGGACCTGGGAAGGGAGTCAGGCATTTTCTGGGGCTCGGAGAATAATGCAGCAAAGGGGTCCTGCGGGTAGAGAAGCGACATTAAATGGAGAATGGAGACTTTTCTTGGGTGAATTGCGGAGGAGACAGCAAAGGGGAGAAGGAAAAGGAGCGAAAGCGCATGCACAAAAACCCCGCTAACACACCCAAGCACTCTTCTCCCTGATGCCTCCCAAGACGCTAGTGCCCGTGTCCTCTGAGCAGCACTGCTTCACTAAAGAATTTTTCCTCCCCGTAAGTAAAGAACAAGTGTCATGCTAATCCGTTTTGACCCGCCACCCGTGGCCTGGAACAAACACAGCTGTGCTGGTTGTGGTTGCTGGTGAGCCGTTTGTCGGCTGGAGTCAAACGCAGAAAGACTGGGAGATCGATGGTGTACCCACGGTGAACGTGGCATCTGAGTGATCTCGGCGCTTTGCCTCTTAATTTCCCCCACGGGAACCTCGCAGTGATGAGAGCAGTGTGGCATCCCAACTGACATCTCGGGGGAGATAATTACTGGAGCGTGATGAGGGTGTGCTAATTGTCTAAGGCTCTGAAGACTTGTTTGATTCCCTTATGCAGACTCTTACCGGGAGTTGAATTTAGTGATAAATAAAGGAAAACATTTTTTAAAATATGAAAATATGAAACTGGGGGAAGAGGAGGGTTTACTGACAATACCGTCTATTCAAAGCGGACGCTAACGTTCTAAAACATTTGGATGCACAGATGGTCGAATATAGACATGAAAATGTTTCCTCAGTGCTGTGGCCGAATGTGTGGATGCTTGTACAAGTTAACTTTCACGTTAACACTTCGGAGGAACTGAAGGGAGCAGGTATTCACTTCACCAAAGAGAAAAAAACAGGTCTGAGCTACAGTATTTTCATTTCTCCTCACCATTCTGTCCCCTGGGATCAGACTCCAGCTATGCCGTCCTCCAGAGCGGCAGGTCGGCAGGGAAGGGTATTGCTCAGCTGGGAATTGTAATGCTTCAAGGCAACAGTTTCCAGCCCGAGCAGTATGCGTGAGCAAGGAAGCAGCAGGCACGCGTGAGAAGCCTGGCTGACAGAGAACGGCGGTGCCCTGCCTCTGGCATATCAGACAGTGGAGGCAGTTTAACCTGTTGTTGATGTGCTCCGTTGGGCTTTTATCTGTGATGGATTGTTGCTGTTGTTCCCCACGGAAGAACTTGGAGAATGAGCACCCTTCCTGGAAACACCTGAATCAGTCTGAAATGGAAACCGATCGACAGAGGTCATTAGCATCAGTGTGTGAGTGTTCGATATAGTCTCAAGAGCCCCGTGTTCTCCTGTTCTGGAGTCATACGGGAAGCAGAAAATAAAAGAAATAGGATAAAAGGATTTCTTTGCCAATCTGTGTTCCTAGGTAAAGGTGTGTTCCTAAACACGGAACTAGTTAAGCACAGCAAAAAGGCTGCCTGAGTGGTGTTTTGAATTTTAAAATGTTGATAACCTCAAATAAAAAATGAATCTTGAGATTTCCTGGGAGCGCTTTAGTAGCAACACTTCTCAGGCCGTGATCAAAATGCTGTCACATAAAAGCAACTTCAAACTGCATGGTTAAAGCTTGGTCAATGTATTTTTGCCTGAAATAAAAATCCAGAGAATTTTTGCCCCAAAACCTATGCTCCGTATGGGAAGGAAAGCAGTTGGACCCCGTGGGAACAGCATTCTCGAAACCTCATGCCAGGGCTCTGACATCCAAGGCACTGACCCATCCAGCCAGGGAGCGAGACTCTCCTTTTGCGAGAAAGACTACGCGACTACACCGAGAAACAGATCCTTTACGCGTGAATTCACGCTCTACCAAAAAGAGCAGCAGCCATAGTTTCCATTTTTACTGGGTGGTACCGTACTGCGGATTCGGCTCCACGGGAAGCAGTGGTATTTCTTGCGCAACAGGACAAAGCCCAGGGTGCACGTGCAGTTGTCCTCCTGCTCGGTGCTCCGGAGCAGCCTCGTCTCTCTTCGTGCCATAAGAACTGCTCTGAGAGAACTCTGCTTGTCTATAACACTTCCCGAAAACCACTTTTTTTTGTTCTCCAGTTTCAAACCTTTAATGCATCGTGAAGGATAAAAGCAGTTTCTACATAGCACATTCATGAAGATTTGCAAGTCAGGTCCTATTGCTGTGGGCTGTATACAAATGAAAGAGCTGATCTTTGCCATGCAGGACTAGCAAGTAAAACACAAAGGAAGAAAGAAGCGTGCATCATGTTTTCATGCCATGCGATGAATGGGCAGATGACCGTTCCTTCTGATCACGCAGCCTTATCAGTCTGTGTGTAAGCTGGTGTTTCTGTTGGCAGGAGCGAGACGGACAGATCTTGAAGCCGAATTCAGTTTGAGAGCGTGTGTTGTGGTTAGTATAGTTGTTGGCCCGATATGGAAATTTTTACCCCAAATTCAATCCCAAAGCCGTATCCGAGGCTGCAGGACAAACAATATCCAATAATCTCTGACTACTGCAGGTCAAAGTCTCAGTGTAAAGCATCTTGATCGCTTACTGCAGGTACATGACCGGCCTATAAAACAAAAAGGCTACAGAGTGAATGAAAGACTGGGCAATAAAAACATTGTGGGGGTCATCTCAGTGGAGTTTCCTTTGCTTGCAGAGTAGATTACTTGCTCAAGTGCCTTCGTGAGAGAGGAAGCCAAGGCTTTTAAAAATCCTTAATAGAGTCTAAATGAAAGTAGAAGTTCTCCATGCGATCCCGTGGTGTGATGTTGGGATATCTGGCACTATGCAGATTGCTGCGGCTGGCAGGCGCTTCACCGTTTACCGTCAGGTATTCGTTGAGGGAGCCGCGGGATGCCAGAGGTCTGCGGTAGGTTGTCTGCATGCTCCCAAAGGCAGTTAGGAATCTCTTCAGCATTTAGCTCCCCTCTTTCTTTAAAGCATCACAGACCGTAAAAAAAGAAGTAGCTTGCTCTATCGCTCTTTGCAGAGTGTTTTGGAATCACAGGCTGCAAGAGTGTTTCTCAAGTTAACCCTGTGCTCAGAGATGGTTTTTCGTTTCTAGGCAAGATGTCCCATTCCAACAGCTTTGGTTTTTCAGTTGTCAGCTTACCTGCGTACAGCTGCTCACGTCACACAACGCACCGCCTCTTAAATCAGGAAACAGGGCCATCGGCAGAGTATTAGTTTGCTATGTAGCCTTGTTGGGTACATGAGAACACTCATTTTATACTGCTGGAGTTAGATTTGAATAGCAGGGATCCCATAATCTTTTTGTACCTGATATTGTTGCAAACAAGAATGAATTTCCTCCTTTTATCTGGTAGCACGCGTCAGTCCTACAGCTGAGCTGATCTCAGCCTCCGTGACGGTACTGACAACTGGACCAGATGCAGACGAACGGACGTGTGGGAGGCTCTGATCCGGTTGTGCCTACAGAGCTCTGGAGGAAGCGTTGGCAGCAGGGCTGGATGGCTGAATCGCCCGTGAAAAGCAGGCTGCCCTGATCAAACCTTTGAGGCTCTGCAGAAACCCTGCTGAAGCTACTGAATGTTTTCCTCGCTTAAGGCCAACCAGATTTGAACTTTTTCTTTAAAAGAGCAAGCGGGCACATTGTGCACAGCTGTGCATAGAGGTAAGCAGCAAGGTGAACAGCAGATAGACGTCAGATCTCAGATTCCAGCTTCAGTGGCAACATCTTTTCAGTTCTCGACCAAATTATTTATTTCAAAAAGTACATCTCTCCCCACGCTCTTCTAACCAGTTGAGTACAAAAAAAACACTGAACCACCTACTCCCATGTTGTAAGGGCTGACTGTTCGAGTTTAAAGCATTTCAAGTGCTAAATATAATATTTGCAGTTCTGCGGCTCGGCTATTGGAGGATTCAGTAGCTGTTTGAGTACCAGTAATCTCTTGAGACCCTGGCCAGGGAAGACCTCATCTAGTTTGTGGGGGAGTAGGATGCACAGCACCCCCAAAACGCATCCTCTGGCTTTTCTGCTTAATTCTCTACTGATATAAAGGAGATAACACACTTCTGTTCCATAAGAAGTATGGAATTAATACCTGCCCTTCAGGGATCCCCGTAGTGTCACTTCTTTAAAATCTTCGCAACGATTTGTCCTGAGCAAACAGGACGTGATAGTGAACTGGGGATGGTGACAGAGCCATTCTGTCTCGGTGGATAACATACGGCGTTTCTCTGCTGGAATGGCTGGGTTTCTACTTCAAGGAAAATAAGGATGACATCCTATCGACTCCAGAAGTGCTCAATGAAATACCTTCTTTCTGCAGGAAAATTGCATGAGAACAGATTTTTGTCATGAAGTGTCGATAAAATACTTACAATGAAATATGACGAAAATACTAAAGGACAGGAGGTTGAACAGAGAAGTTCTGGGTCAGTAGATCTGACGTGATCACCTCTAGCTGCCCAGCTGGCAGGTGCTCCATCGGCACCCAGCACCAGCTCCCACGGCACAGTCTGGTGACTGGGTCTGCAATCGCTTTCATCCGGGCTCAGGCTGCGAACTGGGCCCCCTTCGTCATGGCGGGGGTCGATCGTGCCGCGCAGGAGGGTAACGTGGTGAAGAACACCACTAGAACTTCATCTCGGATCCTTAAACCTCTCCGGCGTGTGCCGTAAAGAGTGAGCACCAGGCCCCATAAGGTTGGTGTGCACTGAAGGAGTTGGAAAGGCTCTTGTCCGGGTTTGACGCCGTTTTTCAGTAACTCTCTGTAGCGTCAGAGAGATGTGACTCGTGTTTCCCACAGCTGCCCTTCGGTGGAGTGCAAGGAGACTTTAAGCGGTGCTGGGAGCGGGACTCGGGCTTCGAGTGCTACTTCAGGGCCCAAATAGATCACTTTTCTTTGAGAAGCAAGGACAGGGAAAGATTGGCGTTGCAGAGAGTGGAAGCGTACTCCGACAGGGCAGTTTTCTGGGTTGCTATGGTGAGAGTATGTCCTGCTGTGCTCTGTTGTAACAGCCTTAGAAATACAATGGCTAGACTCTATTCCAGTGCAGATTTATGAGGAAGCTGGAGCTCTTACTCCAGAGCCTATTTTTCTCCCCCCATCGCTGTAGTCTGTTGTTGTCAACAAATGTTTGTGAGTCTTTCTGTGTTTTACTCCTGGGAATCGAAAAGAAACAGACCCTGAAATCCGGTAAACATGGAAATAGGACAAGCTTCCTTTCTACAAAAAACTTTTCTTTCTGTATTTTCTTTGCCTTTTAGTCCAGCTCTGGAGCTGTGGTTCTGGCCTTGCAGCTCGAGGCGGTTTGGGTCGTCTCTGGCTGCTCTTGCTGCCGCAGCTCGCCCGCCGTCCGTTTGGTGAGAGGTGAGGGCAGTGCCAGCTCGAACGAGGGTTAGGCAAGGCACAGGCACTCGCCAAGACTTCCTCCCCAGCCAAATTTTCCCTCCATTTCCTTTTTGTCAGCATTCCCTATTGTGGACCACATACCAAACTACATCAGATTGAAAACAACTTATTTTTCAATCTTCTTGCGTTTGAAAAAATACCCGTTTTCAGGCACATCCGTTTCCTGAGCTGGCTCCTTGGCCTCCTGTGATGTGGAGATGGTGCGGCAGAGCAGACTTGAATCAGTACAAAGTCGTCAAGCAGCAAGAGCTGAATATTGTGTTTTAAGTTGTTCTTCTCTTCTGTAGGTGAAATATTAACCCTCCTCCTTTAAATTGTCTTTTGGGGGGGAAACAAGAGGGAGGAAGATAAGGGAAGGAGAGCTTTTTAGGCATTGGCCTTCCCTAAGGAGAAAATATCTGCTTAGGTGATGAGGAAATCATAAATTATTCCAGTACAAGCTGTAGAACAATAAGGCGTGCTGAACAACTCCGTTCTAATTTATTTGTAGTTCCCTGTGCCCTCACCAGGAGCACAGCCGTAGCAGTCAGTGTCAGCACGCGTGCTGCCAGCAGCCCCACGGATTATTGCTGTTGCCATCCGGGCAGTTGCTCGCCTTCATTAAACGACCCTTGAGCCAAACGAACGGGAGCCTGGTGCCTGACAGCCCGCGGGACCTGGAGGGGCCGCTGGTGCCGGGCACTGCTGGGCTTTGTCGGAGGCTGGAGCATCGGCTTGGCTTTCTGTGCCGGCTTGGCTCTGTCGGAGGCTCAAGGAGAGCGGGCTCGACCACTCCTAGCAGGACATGTTTGGTAGCTTCGTGTTTACGATGAGTAAAACCTGCTTAGAGGGTACCTGTGACGTGTTTTCAGGGGCACCAGTTTGGTCTTGCTAGGTATTTTGTAAACTGCCTTTAGGTTGGGGGTTTCCCTATATGCTGTACCCCTATACTCATCACAAAGAGGCACCAGTGTGATCAGCTCTTTCTCTGATACTCTCCCCTGCTTCTCGTGAATTCTTACTATTCTTTTTTGGAAGTCATGCTTTGCTGCTGTCACCTCTTTTTTTTTTTCCCCCCCAAAACTGACTTGTTCTAGCCCACATGGCGCATCGCGTTTTCCACACAATGTTTTCTTCGTTTGGGGGACAATTATCATCATTTATCTCTTTAAAAAGGTGTGTCTTACAGAAAGACTAGATCGACATCATTAGCCAAACTTTAAATGGTTGAGTAAAAGCAATTAGGAAAAAACCTCTACTGCAGACAGAGAAACCAAGCAGCACTGGGTATCATGTATCTCTTTGAAAAGGTGTGTTTGTATTTATTGCTGTTGTCTAAAGATCGCTGTGCCAGGTCCTTCTCTGTGAGTCAGCGGAAGCGGATTGTAAAAACACATATGGGCTAAGAAATGTCTTATTTCCTCATCTGGAGCAGGCTCAGTGTCTCGGCTGGTGATGTGCCACAGCTGGCAGCTCTAGGGGTGTTGGGAATGAGCATGGGGGAGGAGAAGATATGCCTCAGGATACAGATACTGAGAGATTTGGGAAAAAATACAGTTAGTCTGTTCTAAATCGTAGTAGGTTTCTCTAAATAGCCTAGAAGCATCATGTTGAGTTGGAGTTGGGCAGGGGTGAGATGTACTGCTGGTTTTCATTTGGACATCATCTGCAGAAACGATTTTTATGGCTGTTTTATCTGAATCCATGGCTGTTAGGTTATCCCTTGGCTTTGTAGTAGTGTATAATATTTTTAGCAGTCACAGACCCATAGTTCAGCAACTGTAATCAAATCATTACAGGTGCCATTAGCTGAGTTGTTGCACCAATCTGGGTGTATTTCAGTAGATAATAATTTAATAAAATCAGCACTTAACTTCTGCAGCCCTCTGCACAGAAATGAAAACGAGATGAAAGTACTGCTCTTAACTTCCTTTATTAGGAAACTCCAGCCTTGATTACTGGAATCTGAACATCCAGACACTTAGAACCTGCTCTCCTGAATTTCCACCCGCAGTGGCGTTCACAGGAGGACACCAAATTAAAAAACAGAATGGAAACTCGACTTTTATAGGAACCGTGTGCAGGAGGGGAGATGGGAGCAGCGGCGGCTCCGGCCCTGGCCGCACCCCCGGAGCGGGGAACGCGCGGGCGGTTGTCGTCAGCAGACCTTTGGATGGCAGGCACGGCCAGAGCGGTGGGCAGAGGGGAAAGGTCTCTCCAGCTGCGAGCCGTCCTCCCTGAAAGCTGGTCTGCGAGAGATGTCGCTCGTCAGGAAGGTCAGGAAGAAAGTGTGCCAAAAACGTTGGGGAAGGACAGCAAAGGGCGAGAAGGAAGCGGGTGCCTGAGAGCCTGGTAGCGTTCCCCGCCAGCATCTTGGACACGGCCAGGAGGCTCCAGCCTAGGTGTGATGATGGCTACCTCTCGCCATTCCCTTTGCTCTTTACAGTTCGGAGTCTTTGCTTTACATGGTGCAAGTCATATAGTTCACAGTAAATGACACATTAAGGTGTAGCGGCTGACAGCAGGGATTTGTGCTGCGCTGCGTCTGAACCAGTTTTAAACTCATATTTCTTAAATAGATTTGGGAGCAATGGTATGAACTAGACACCAGCCTTGCAGCTGGAGAGCAGTTGACTCTCTTTAGGTGTTCCCTCCAGAAGCCGCTGAGGCAGCCTGAGAGGCTGTCTGTCACCTTCCCCGATCCCGCGGGTCTTTGGGCCTTCATCTCCTTCACCCGCACACGCTGTAAAAAGTCAGAGTGTTTACTTTGTGTGGCATCCGCAGGGGACGGGAGCTGGGACAGCGAACCTGGCGCTGGAGCGGGTCAGGAGCATCCACTCCATCCATTCCTCGATGCTGCAGTGGGGCTGCCGTCCTCCAGCTGGAGCCTGCTGAAACTCGCGGGTTCATCACCAGCGTTACAGTGGTCCGGGCGCTTCTGACTTGGGACTTCCCCAAGCTCCCACTCCACGGCCTGCACGGGTCGGGCACAGGAGGCAGAGACCCGTTCCGTTGTGCCGAGGCATACGCGTGGGGATACTGCCCATCGGGACACTTGGACGCCCCAATATAAAACTTTGTGGCTGAAATTCTCTGCTCTGTGATAAGTAGAAAATCAGGCAGATTTTAGTAATAATGTTTCAGCTATGCACGGAAAAATAAATTGGAATTCTAGATCAAGCCGTTTGCTGAAACACTGCACTTTTTCTGGGTTTAAATCCCTTCTCATTCTCAGCCCCATCCTTGGATACGATTCCTCACTTTCTGCGCCACGCATTGCTGTGTGCTATTAACGGAATGTTATGTTCCAGGTGGTAAAGTGAAAGTCATATAAATAACCCAGGGAAGAGCCCTTTCAGATCCTTCAGGACTTAGAGAGCCACGAATTTGGAAGCTCTACTAGCACGATCTCCTTTTATGGCATATATTTGTATCAAAACACGGTATTTTCACAGTCAGGTTTGACACATGGATTCCTTCAAGCAGGAACAGGAGGATGGCATCAGTCATCTGTGTTTAAAATCCGAATGGAGGAAGCTACGTAAAGGAACGGGCATTAGGCAATGAGAGGGAAGATGCCAGTGATTCCTGTTGAGCCCCAAAGTGTGGCCCTGAGCGAGTCCCTGAAGCTTCCTGCACCTCAGCCTGCGATGCTGAGACTCGATTAGCACACGGACTTTATCAGCAGGGATGTTGCGCAAGTTGTTTAATGAACGCTCGCAAACCGATCTGCAGCATTTGGATGAAAGCGGCCGCGTAGCCGCACAGCGCTGCCGTGCTGTAGAACTGCGTGTCTCGCAGGCAGCACCTGGCAAGCCGCTCGCTCTCTCCTGGCTGAGCAGCCTCTCAACAAACAAGCTGCTTAGTGCTGGAGGGAAGATCCCGTTGCACCGAAGTGTGAGTGCGGATCCTCTGCGTTTCTGGGCACTTTACTCTTCCCTGTGTAAAACTCGGCGGTAGAAGCTCTCTGCTGTGTGCTAAGCAGATTTCCATAGGGGTGTCTTCAGACTCGAAATTATTATTTAAGTAGAGAAAAATCTGTCCAAGTTAGTAACTTCCATCTCAACAGCAGGGAGAAAACACCACACTTCAAGCGTGCTTCCATCAGGAGTGGGAGCTTGCCGCCGGAGGCATCGTGTCCCAGAGAAGGAGTGCAATCCTTGCACGCGTATTGCTCGTCCACCAAACCCTCGCCCGTCCAACGGGAAGGCCAGAGCCGCGGATGCCTCCTGTCTGTCGCCCAGTCCCGAGCCCTGCCGAATGAGCGTGTGTGGCGGCGAGGAAACCAGCCACCGCGTCTCGCTGAGGAGCCAGCATCCCGCATCGCCCTGGTGCCTCGGGCTGCAGCGCAGACGCCTCCTCCGAGTCTCCGAGCACTGGCTCCTGAAGTGCCCCCAGCCAGCTCCAGCCAGCGCTCTCGCTTTCTGCCTGTGCAAACGAAAGAGCTTTACTCTGAGCTTTGCACTGGAGTTCACAAACTGCCGCAGCGCAGAGAAGAACCAGTTCAGCTGCCACCTTTGCCACCAGTTTTTCTCCTAAGCAGATGCCTTTATGCAGAGTGCTTCTGGTTTATAACTTTGCTGCGGGCATCAGGCGGCTTCGACATGTAACTAAAAGCACAGAAGTATTTCCTGTTTCGAAGGAAGTCTGTAGGAGCGGCATCCCAGCTGGTATCGGGAATGGTGTGGCCAGCAGGAGCAGGGAGGGGATCGTGCCCCTGTGCTCGGCACTGATGAGGCTGCACCTCGGGTTCTGTGTTCAGCTTTGGACCCCTCACTACAAAAAGGACACTGAGGGGCTGGAGCGTATCCAGAGAAGGGCAGCGAGGCTGGGGAGGGGTCTGAAGAACAAGTCGTACGAGGAGCGTCTGAGGGAACTGTGGCTGTTTAGTCTGGAGAAGAGAAGGCTGAGGGGAGACCTGCTCACTCTCTACAGCCCCCTGACAGGAGGGTGTAGTGAGACGGGGGTTGGTCTCTTCTCCCAAGTAACCAGTGACAGGACGAGAGGCAATGGCCTCAAGTTGTGTCAGGGGAGGTTCGGATTGGATATTGGGAAAAATTTCTGCACAGAAAGAGTGGTCAGGCATTGGACCAGGCTGCCCAGGGCGGTGGGGGAGTCCCCATCCCTGGAGGGGTTCAAAAACTGTGTAGATGTGGCACTTCAGGTCACAGTTTAGCAGGCATGGGGGTGATGGGTTGACAGTTGGACTTGATGATCTTAGAGGTCTTTTCCAACCTTAATGATTGTATGATTCTATAAATGGTCCAAGGACTGGTCCATGGTGAGGAGATGAATTCTTACCAATTTGGCCTCTTCCCCCTGCAACGCACCAGTTTTGTTAAAGCTTCCTGCCCGTCGCTCGAGTCTTGCTCTCACGCTTGGGGAGTNGATGCTGTGCATGTCTCACCCCGCGTGTGCTCGGCGGGCGCAGTGGTGCNGGTCACGTCGTTGTCCCCCGTGGCGACAGCACTAGGACCTGACGGCAGGTTTAGGGCCAAGCTTTGTTCCTCTAGTGAATGGGCAGCCCTCAATGGGGTCTGTGTGGAGCGGCTCTCCTTTGGCAGCACCGCGGGGTCCCTGCGTGCGTGTCACCTGTTTATATCGGGCGGCTCCAGCGGTCGTTTGACACGTGCGTCAGTCAGGCTGGACGGAGGGACTGCGTCTGGCAGGGGCAGAAAGGAGCTGGAGCATGTGCAGAAGAGGGTCCCGCAGCAGCTGCGGGTGCACGCGAAGGAATGCGGGGAGAGGGCGGGCTTTTCAAATCCCCGGAGTCTGATTACAGTTTCTATGGATATACAAAATAATCTGCTCTAAAAAGTGTATTGAACTCTCTTTTCGTCACTAGGAAAAGTACTTTGTGCGAAGCGCCCCTGGACCTGGCCGAAGGCTGCTTGGGCCTGGGGGATGGGCAGGCAGCAATGCTCGCTGGGCACCAGCCCCCCGCTCCGTAGCCCCCCACCACTCCTGCCCTGGCCCCTGGGTGCGGGGTCAGCGCCCACGGCCACAGCCCCAGGGCACCGCACCACACCGCACCGGCAGCTTCTTCTTAAAAAAGAAGAGGAAAGCTTCCCAGCTGTGGCCCACAGAAACAGAAAGCGGACAGAGAGTCACCTGGTGCTGGAATATCCGCTGCCACCTGAGCAGGCTCGACACGGGAAAACACAAATTTAAGGAGCTGGACCCCAAATCCTGAGCTTCTTTCTTCATGCGCATTTCTGCGTCCACGCAGACATTGACGCACTGCAGCGCTGGGTGCATGGTTGTTTAATTTCTTGATATTGTGCCTTGCTTTCTCGCTGTAGTGGCTGAGAAATGCCGTAGAGCTGAGGTCTGCCTCTTCAGGGCAGTGACCACCGTACAAACATCCCTCTGCTTAGGGCTTACCAGCACTTTTTAAAAACTAGCCTGCAGTTCATTTTGTTCCACGTGGAGGTATGACCATCAGTTCTGAATGTGAATGTAAGGTCCACAGAGTCAACGTAACCTGCTTCATGCATGAAAGCCAATGTCACTCCAGTCTTCAAAAAGGGCAAGAAGGAGGACCCAGGGAACTACAGGCCAGTCAGCCTCACCTCCATCCCGGGAAAGGTGATGGAGCAGCTCATGCTGGATGCCAAGCAAGTGGAGGAAAAGAAGGTTATCAGGAGTAGTCAGCATGGATTCACCAAGGGGAAATCATGCCTGACCAATCTGATAGTCTTCTGTGATGGCATGACCGGCTGGGTAGATGAGGGCAGAGCAGTGGACGTTGTCTGCCTTGACTTCAGCAAGGCTTTCGACACAGTCTCCCATAACATCCTCCTAGGGAAGCTCAGGAGGTGTGGGCTGGATGAGTGGTCGGTGCGGTGGATTGAGAACTGGCTGAATGGCAGAACTCAGAGGGTTGTCGTCAGCGGCGCTGAGTCTAGTTGGAGGCTGGTAACTAGTGGTGTCCCCCAGGGGTCA
>Ga0065711_1043844_pt1 | contig 14477 bp, 12 predicted proteins | sample Hoacrofraction12_FD_59098 | JGI IMG/M metagenome (GOLD analysis project Ga0065711, IMG submission 59098) | Hoatzin crop microbial communities from Cojedes, Venezuela - Epithelial fraction 12 v2 (version 2) | ecosystem: Host-associated > Birds > Digestive system > Esophagus > Crop | place...
GGGCACCGTGCGCGGTGTGGGGCTGGGCCCGGGCTCCGGGCGCCTCGGCGGCGGCGCGGCCTCGGTGGGGGTGGCGTTGTGCCGTGCCCCTGGGCGCGAGGGGGTGGAGGCGGCGCTGCCGGCTTGTGAGTTTTGGTGAAATAAAGCTTCCCCGAGTGAAGGAAGGGGGAAAAGCACGTGTTTGTTACTGATTTATTTAAATACGCTACTGCCGAGTGAATTATTTGGGACCAAACACCGGAGGGATAGGGGTGAAATCTGGTGGCCTGGAGGTCAGTGCTAACACTGCTTTCTAGACTGAAGTGGAGAAAGACTTAGCTCTTTCTCTGCTGCATGATTTTTGGAGGAAAAAGCCTTTGTGGTGCCTTGTACTGGGTGGTGCTACTATCTTCTTGCCCTAAATCCCAGGGAGGTTCTCTGCTGCTCTGAGAGCAGCTGTTTCACGGTTGGGTTTCTTTCCAACACCAGCGTGATGTTAGGAGTGTGCCTGTCATAAAATAAATAGTTAAAGCGCGTGCCACCTTTGATATGGTGTGGTTATACCCAGGTGTTATAAGACTTGCAGGTCCGTGTTATATTGGGACAACCCCAAGGACTTCTGTGGAGTTATGCTGGAATAACATGGAGAAATTTGGCCCAGGCTCTTGTACACTGTCTGCACCAAATGTAACTTTTTGTAAATGGTCTTTGTTATGTTCGTTTAACACATAAGCACAACCCGGCATGAAGTTAAGTGATGTGAAATAATATAGGGAAGTTTTAACAATTAAGTTGCATTTATTTAAGAAAAATAGATGTGATTTTTATGTTACATAAGTTGTTGAAATGATAGCAATATGAGCAATAGAAATTCTGTTACCTTTGTTCTTTAAAAGTTTCAAGACTTTCAGGAGTGGTTAACAGAATAATGGATTTTTAGAAGTGCATTTAAATACATTGATAAGTACTTAACTCACAACAAATCCATAGATTGAATTTAACTTGTTTTTGAATAATACTGAAGCATATTAGTTAAACCTGGATACTTGGTTGTCAAACTTCCAGTGAAGATCTGGGAATGGTGCCTAATTACTTTTCTGGGCTTGGGATTAATGCCCTCTCTTTATTGTTAGCTTGATGAATGTCTGTTCAGGATATAATTTAGAAGGTTTATATTGCTTCAATTATCTATTGTTCTCTTATTCACTCCTAATTCATGTTCATCCTTTTCCCCATCACCACCTATTATCCACCAAAAATATCTTCCCTTCTGCCAAGCTTTCTGTGCTTTGTCCTTGAGTGCTCTTTAATTCCAGAAGGTGCCTTTCACTTTTATTTTCTCTGTTAATTTCTGATTTCTGTTTAGAAGTGGATTGCTAACAATGATATTTCTTCTAAATAATAGATTTCAAGAACTTTTGGGCAAGGAACAACGTCAAGTTTGACAGAACTGTATGAATGCTTGTGAATATTGGAAAGAGTATCGTTTTTATCCTGTGCAGTGGGGTTTGGGGTTTTTTTGTAGTGTGTCATAATGATAGAGTTGCAGTCGTTTTACTGGTTTCATATTTATCAGTAGTGTTTCTTAGAGTGGAGTTTTTCTGTGTAATGTAGGCACCAAAGAAGTTCCATATGACTTAGAAAATAGTGAATAGCTGAAGTTCCATAATACATGGAAACAATCTTTGTTACCAGTTAAATTCTTTCACTGTATATATGAATTTTTAAAATTAAAATAACTGAAAATTAGGTGCATAACAATGTTGGTATTTTAAGAAAAAGAATGTTAAGGTTGTAGTTATCTACACAGAGATTTTTTTTTTTTTTTTAAAGTATTCTGGCAGTTAGTGTGTCAAGACAGGTTCTATATGTTTAGAAATTTGCCAGATATTACTAGACTTCTATCTTTGTCCTCTGCCATCCTGATCTTTAGAATCTGCTCCAGAGTTCTTCAAGGAAACATTAACATTGATATTTTTAGAAAAAATGACTAAACTTTAGTGTTAGAGGCCAGGGCAGCCCTGACGCTGGCACACAGGGAGTGATTCACAGCTCTCGGTACCTTTCATTCCCTTTGCCCGTGCACCCAGCACCAACTTTCCTCAAGGTGTGCTCTGATAGTTGACCAATTAGTGTGGGTGGTGATGTGCCAAGGAGGCAGACAAATCCGTGCTTAATTCAACTACTGTATCAAATGAGATTATTGCTTTACTAAATTTAGTTACCGTTTTATTAATACTAAGCATAACCCTGCTTCAGCTGCTGTAATAACAAGTGAAACACAGGACGGACCGATGACCTGTTAAAAGTTACGTGCTGTCCCCATGACACCCGGACAGGCGCGTGGGGAACGGCACACGTGTTGGCTCGCGTTGCCCAGGGTGGGGTAGTGCTTCCCCTGCTCCAAATCGGGGCACACCGCCCAGCTTACTTGGTTCTGGGTCCAGCAGCAAGAGTAAGGCACTAGTGCTTCCTTGCTCTAGTGCTTTGCTCTGCGAATAAGCCTGTTGGTGGCTTTTTCTCCAGGGCTTTTGAAGGCCTTTTCCCAAAGTTTGCTTTACTCTTTCTGGGGTTTGTGTCTGGGACTCCTGAGTCCTACATGGGTCATGAAATAATTTTTTATATCATCCTATGACTATCCCTTTTATCTGCTGTAACTGTTTTCTTTTATGTTACTTTTCACTACTAGTCTTCAGCAAAGACTTGTAGTTTCCGCCAGTCACACTCATTTTCTTTTCTTACAGCCAGTAGGGGTGAAGCTTACACACTTGTGTCCGGTAAGGTCATGGCACCAGGGGAGACTGTTGTGGGCTCCACATGGATATTTGTCTTTCCTACATTCTTCTAAATGAAAATCACTTTCAGTACAGGAGAAATATGTTCTCATTTCCACACAGAACAGAAGAAGAGCAAGGATCATCTGATGTAAGAAGCAAGTATGCATGAAGATTTTCTTGTAGCATAGTGTAAGGAAGGCTCTATGTAACATGCAAGCACAGCATTAGAGCTTTAAATCTCATTAGCATTTCAAAACTGCTAAGGTTGCAGTTGTTCCCTCTGTGGAGAGGAAATTTTTTTTTCTCACTACTTGTACTAAGATGCAACATGACCTGCTTTGCATTTGTGTGTTGAAAGACACGAGTATTTATTTGATACAATGGTATGGTATTTAGAGTGGACTATTTCTTTACCAAAGACCTCAAACTGTCACAGAAGAATTCAGAACAGTGTTACTTCTACTGCACCTCCATCAGGCTATGGATGTGTTTAATAGCAGACGGAGGTTTCAGACAGAGCAGTGGACCTTGCGGCATTTTGTAGCGTGCATGTCTACGTGAAAAACTGAAGAGCTGCCCTTGTCATGGTTTTCTTGGCTATGATCTGAGAATTCGTCCAGAACTGCACTGAGTTTTTAACATTTGAATTGAATTCAGAAGCATCTAGGGCATGGGCAGAATTTGGTCGCTTGACTGTTCAGTTTGCTGCTTAAAGCCCACTGTTGTACAGCTTGCAGCTTATGGTACTGAAAACTGGGAGAGCATCCTGTGTGAAATACCAGGTTGTTATTGCCCAGTTCTTACACCCTTTCTTTAGGCATCAGCTGCTGGCCACTATCTGAGATTGGCTGTTAGGCTAGCCAGGCACTCATAAAGTAGAGGGTTTTTGTTGTTTTCTGGGCTGTTTTCTCAAGATTTCCTGCATGCTTTTTTCTTTGTGTGTATCAAAATTGTACAGTTCGTTCCAAGACCAAGAGCTTGGTGCTTATCTTGAGGCTGACCTTAACTGGGAGGCAGCACATGGGTGGCACTGGTTGCACTGATTCACTTTGGTGGACATCATAGAGCCTAGACATATATCCCGGGGATGAAGATCTCCACAAAAGGCAATGGTGGCTGCTGCTTTCTTTGTAAAAGGAGGAGGTGCTGTATTTACATTTTCTGTAATTTAATAGTTTATCTTCCCCAAAAGAGAAGAATTCAGATTTTTCAGGTGTTTGAAAGACATTAGCCTGTGTTTTCTACCTTCCAGAAGAGTTTTCAATGGAAAGTTTGTAAGGGCATAGGTTCTCCTCTTGTAGCTTTGCCTGTGCAAAAAGAACTCAAGTTTATTGGACAACTGAGAGAAACTGCCTGTGATGGAAGCAACTCAAATGCATAGCCTGGGGATGAAGTCCTGTTTGTAGGACTAGAAGGCCAATACACTGGTCTTATCAAAGTGCTTATATATTTTACAGAGCATAGTTGCTGGCTAAAACTCACAAAACTCTTCTGATCTGTTCCCCTCAAAGTAGGTGCTACAACTGACAGAGCAGATTTTCATGCTTGTTTACTCTTTGGCAAGAAGGAGAGAAGGAGCTTCCTGCACAGCCACTTGTACCTGGTACTACAGTGATACTATTTTTCTTCTCTCTGCTGATTTTTAAAATTATGGGAGAGCTGATACAAAATGCGTTAGGCCAAAGATGGAGCTGAGTCTAGCTCTTCTGCACCCTGGATGGTTCTAACCACAATGTTTCCTAAAAAGATAACCCTTTTCTCAGAAAAGAGATTAAGCTCTATCCAATCTCAAAAGGTAGCCTATATGTGCAACTAAACATACTGGGGAGAAGGATCTGCAAGTTGGCAACTCCAGTATGTAACTTCTTGTGGATTTAGTGGCACGAGACCCCTCCGCTTTTGTGAAACCCCATCTGAAACACACCATCACTTAGTCAATGGGCACTGCAGGAAGACACCCTTCTGTAGACAGGCACAGGGTGGTTGTGTTTTCCAAGGTAGCCACAGTAAGAGTTACTGTAGTTTGAAGTTAGTAATTTTTGGTGAAGACGTTGTGAAATGTGTCTCAGTAGTTATGTGTACAAACTATTTTGACATTCATGGTCACTAATTGTGATACAGCCACTCCTGCGGATGGTGCCAAGCCAAATGCAAACGGATGGCATCAGGAATTTGACTCCTGCTTAGAGCAGGTGCTTGGGATACAGGAAGCGTGGTCCACTCCTCCACCTCACAAGGTGGAGGACGTGGTAGAATAGATCAATGATGGGCTGGCATCTGCTCTGAAGCAGCTGAAGATGGGATAACCCAAGAGGATAACTTATATGCTGAAATAGGAGCAGATGTCAATTAAGACAGCTTGTCTGGCCATTCGGGTGCCAGCTCTGTAGCATACGTCGGCAGTACAGGCTTGTCAGACAGCCTGTTTGTGAAATTCGGTGTTGCTTGACATCATAATTTGTTAGAAGGTGGAGAATTGCTGTAGGCATTGTGAACTGGGAAAATAAAAAGGAGGTTTTATCATCATTGGAGCAAACCCAAATTACAATTTGATGTTAAAACCAACTACATACTGTTTTAAGTTGTAACATTTCAAATGAGTAGTCCAATACAAAACTAGTTGCTTTTACTAGAAACAAAACAAACCTGCAACAGAGTTTTCCTACCAGGCTGTTTCGGACAACAGGCTACTGCATTTTAAAACTTCTGCAGTAGTGTGCAATTGTTTTCCAAAGCATTTTGCCCCACACCTATTCGTCAACTAAATTCTGTTCTTTTCCCCTTGCAATCACTCTCTTTTGTCTTGGGTGAAGCACCATGCTTGATACAGCTTATGGCCTTCAGTACCAGAAATTAGCTCAGGTTTCTTATTCTGGGAAATATTTACATGAACTAATATTTAGAAGACTCTGTTGGTACTAGGGCTCCTGTCCTGCCTAGGTTAGAGCAATAGTCCTTAAGAATTGATGCAGGAACTCTTGAAAGAGAGAGGGGACTTCAGGATTTTGTTTTGTTTTACACGATGCAAATTCTCACTATGCAAAATTGAGTATGAATCTGCCTTTGAAAAGTCAGATAGTCAAATACATTAAATGAGTTACAGGGTTGCGTCACATTGTTTTCTCATGGTATCACCTCTTTGGGTTTCCTTTTCTCCCATGTTGTGCACCTTCTAATCATAAAAAGACCCAAAGTGTATATCCTTATTCTTCTATGTGCTGAAGTTAGCATTTCCACAATATTTTTCTATATTGTACTGTATTAATCCTCAAAGGCATAGCTAGTGGTTTACTAAAACACAAACATGGAGGTTATGGAAATCCATGGTTAAGCTTAGGGAAAGATTAAGTCAAATATGCGGTAGCACTGTAAAAGGAAGTGGAGAAAAGCTAGAAACAACCTTAAGTGTCTTTAAAAATCAGTTTAATTTAGAGCATTGAACGCTTAGAAGGTTTTATCAGATTTATACAGTTGTGGCTTGCATCACTTCTGAAAACCTGTTTCAAGAAATCAGTAGCTTGGGGCAGCATGTGCTCAGGCAGGAAAGCACAAAGAAGAAGGCGACTGGACAGGAAGGAAATACGAAGCTCCATACACAGACATATTTAAGAATTGTAAATATCATAGGTTTCTGGGGAAAATATTCATCCTGAAAAAGGTATTTCCTTTAAAACCAAAGACTTTTTATTCTTTGTGGTTTTTTATTTTATTATTGTGGGTTTTTATTTTATTTTGGTGGTTATTTTATTTTGGTGGGGATTTTTATTTACACTATCTTCATACTAGTATTTCTGTACATTTTCCTTGGGAAAACTGTTGAGATCCTAATAGCCCATCTTAGGTGAATACTGCCATGTTTTGGGGATCAGAAGGATCCAGATTGCTCTGAATTTTATGTGGTGTCCTTGAAGAGCTTTCTCTTTTTCAGAAACCTAGCTATGTACATGGTTTTGCCTGCTGACTTGAGAGATTGAAGAGACTTTCCTTGATCATTTCAGATGAATAGCAATACAGTTCTTAGAGGTGGAGAGGTTGCTAACTGCAGAGCTTACTTTACATGCTTTCCAGGACAAAGTTAGTTGTCCACCTAAAAGCTCTGTAAATATTTAAGCAACGCTGTAGTGGGATGTGAGGGAAAATTCCCTTTGAAATATTTTATCTTCAATATAGAAGGCACACATAAATCTGTTTCGAGAATAAGAGTGTCCTTTGTATTCTAAATACTTTTTTTTCGGAAGTATTTTGTCTAAGGAACCAATCTGGCTTCCCCCCCCAGCCCCTGTAGGCAAAGCCACCAGTGGCTGAGAGACCTTATTCTACACAGAGCTGCTTTTGAGAACGGAGGAGCCCCGTCAGTGCAGCAAGAGCAGAATATATTTGGTCCTGAAATACTTCCAGAAAATTATTCTTTGTGGATCTAGGCTGTACATCAGATGGAATTTTGTCTAAACTGATTTAATATTAGGGAGGAGGGTTAACTAGCATTGGTATTTTTTTGTTTGTAGGTTAGCAATTTATCACTCAAAGCTGTACAATACATTAATTGTCAGAACAATTGGACCTATTGAAAGTTTCTGAAGTGAAAGCCACAAGTTAACAGATAAATTTAGAGTTGTGTAATTTTCTCATAACCCTGCACTTGGAAGCCTTTCTGCTTCCAGTATAGGATGAGGTCTGGCAGTGAGGTTAACGCTGACCTCTGAGTGTTCTATATGGACTTGTTAATTTCTGCCACATTCTTTCAGTTTAAATTTAGATTTGCTGGCAGCTATTATGCTTATTGCAATAAGCTTCATGGACAAAACATGGAAACAAATATGCCTTTTATCGCAGATGTTTTTGCTGAATAAGAGGAGTGAAGAACACTTGAAAGCTGAAAAACAGGGTGCAGAAGACTTTGGTCCAAAAGGCACAAATAGTTGAATGTCTGGAATGTATTTACTTCTCAATCTAATGAAAGAACAAGTAATTGTTTAGGTGATGGACCATAATCTTGTGCCCTGTTTTCTGTAATTTGTTACTAGTAGTAATGAAATTTCAGCTGTATGAGTGAACACAGAATCTGGATATGAATGTGTACATGTAGCAAAAACACTAAGCTTGCTGTTCTAAAACAAGCTGTAGTTGCTGTAGGAACTAGCAACCTGCAACTAAATTTTATGTTTGGCTGAGTGCTAAATGTGTCTTAGTAAATATTAAATGGTTTGGTTAGTACTTCATATACAATAACTATCTGAAGCATAGTAGCTGCATTTGTAACTGCTTGAAGTTTAAGAAAGTGCATACCACATAATTTTATATTTAGCACAGAGAATGATACTTTTGTTTTATGATATTTTTATTCTTTTTTGTGTAACCTGAGTATATGGGACTTGAGAAATCCGTATGGCAAAGGAGTTCACTTTCTGACAATATGTCATTCTCTGTCTAATGTATGACATGATCTTCATAGACAAGGTTGCTCCACCTTGAAAGATTTGTTTGACAAGGGGTTCTCTGGTCTCAGTTTCTACTACTGCTCATCTGTCTATGATAGGATGAGAGAAAACGGCCTTAGGTGGCACCAGGAGAGGTTTAGATTGGATATTAGGAGAAATTTCTTCACTGAAAGGGTTGTTAAGCCCTGGAACAGGCTGCCTGGGAAATGGTTGAATGTTCCTGTGCAGGGAAGTGGTTGAGAATCCCTGGAGCTATTTAAAAGACATGTAGACATGGTGCTTAGGGACATGGCTTAGTGGTGGGCTTGGTAGCATTAGGTTAATGGTTGAACTCTATGATCTTAAGGATCTTTTCCGACCTAAATGACTCTATGCTTGTGTATTCTGAGGTAACATACAACAAGTGTTCCTGTAATGCTCTCCTGTCTCTAAGCTTTTCAGGTTCTTCAAAAGATAACAACATTCCTATGCATTGCTGAATGACGGTGGCTCCAACAAAGAAAGGAGGCCTGGAGGGTACATGGAAAGGAGTGTTCTCCCTGTGCACCTTTTCAGGGGAAAAACAATGAATAAAGCAGGCCATGATTCTTAGATAATTTAGAGTGAGTTTTTTTTTTTTTCCTCCTGAAGGGCAAGACACAAAAGCTTCCAAAGATACTCTGACCCTTCTGCCTCTGCAGTTGCTATGGGCAGGATACGCTGATACTGAGCTCTTCTGAGCACTTTGATAGTGTCCAGCCCAGTTACTAGGGCTGAACACTGGGGAGCTGTGTTCCTTGTGAATGGATTAGGCAGAATTTATTCACTGGTTAGAAGTCCTACTGTGCCGGCTGTATATTTTTGAATGTAAGTAGCATCATGTTTTCTGCTGTTCAGCAGGAATTTCAGACAACCTTTGAAATACGTAGCCAATAAGAATTTGTTCCAAATGGTGCTTCAGTGCCAAATTTCCAATTAGTGAATGGCATTTGTTAACTAGGCCCATTTGGCTTTATCTTGCAGGATAATGAAAACCCATCTTTTTCCTCATCCCCTTAATAGACACAATATAGAGTCTTACTGAACTAAAAAAGACAGATGAATAGAGAAAGCTAGGAGAGTTATAGTTTGGAGAAACTCTTTAGGAGTTGTGTTTTTAAGGAATGACTGCGGTTTGAGTTCTGTTACATTAAAACAAGAAATTTATAAAAATAAAGGTGGTTTGGCTCATACGGATGTATTGCAGAGTGTTGGTGAATGCTGGACGTATTGTTCTCGTAGGTAAATAGCTGTTGAGGTAAGGGCAAAGTGTGCTTCCCTACACATGGAGCTGTATTTTTTTATTGTAACACAATATCATGTACAGTTACATGCGTTTGGAGTGTCTTAGAAATAGTTTGAAGTCTTTCTTAAAAGCTTCATGAAATATCATCTTGGTATTTTCTATGGAAAATACTAGATTAGAGACACCTCTCCAGCCCCCCGAAACACTCTTTTTTGTCATGGAACGGAAGGTGGATTATTTGCACTTGTGTAAATCACTCCCACTTCTTATTGAGCTCAAAAATCCAAACTTCTAATGTAACCATCAATGTTTGTCACCTGGCAAGTACAATTTTCGCATAGCTCAAGAAAATCAAACACACTTTACTCATTTCCCTGTGTAATTGTTGCCTCAGAATTGTTTACCACTGATAAGTAAGAAAGCACATTCTTACAGCTCCTTTTTTGTACATTACAGTTTCACTGTGTTGAGAAATAGAACCTTCATACGAGATTTGACAGACTTCTGACATTCGTTGTTGCTGGAGTTTGGGTTGGTTTGCGTGTTTTGTCCTTACTGAGTTTTTTTGAGCATTCTTTAGTATGGGAAAGATCAGCATGTGATGAAGCCTAACTACAGAAAAATGTACACTTATTACTTTGTTTACAAACGTGTGTTGTAGACATACATCAACACGCACATTTCCTGTGTGAGATCATCTCACTCAGAATGGATTCAACATGAAGAGCGTCTTTTGAGACTCTGTGTGGGACATCCTATATTTTACTTTGAAATGGTTGGGAAGACAATGGCAAATGATTAAAGTATGTGTTTAAATAATTTTTATAGCTACAGAGTTGAAATACAGCTTAGCACTTTTAACAGCATATCAAGAAAAATGCCTAGAGGTTGAAAAAAATCTGGGAAATTCCAAATAAAGATTTGGAAAATTGAAAACTGGATATTTAATCTTCTGTGCTTTGAAATAATCCCTACAAAGATAATACTAGCCCTTCTAAAGGGAACATGTGTCTGTTGGTGATACGGGATCAGGTGTCTGATGATCTGGGGCCTTATTCTTAGTTGCTGTGGTGAAGATGAGCAATTCCATTAGTAATAATATATGTCAGTGTAATACTGGAGTGAGCCTCCTGCATTCTATTTGTAAAGCTTTTTTCTACCATAGTGAGCAAATTACAATTATCTCTCTGTCCCACTTGCAAAACCCTCATAAGGAAACATATCACCATAAAGATTTATCAGGTAAGGGTAATAACAATCTTCATCTAGCTCCCCTAGGCATTATGTGTGGGTATGATGCTCTTAGCAGTCTGGCAGGATGGCAACGCAGTATTACTGTTTGTATGCTTGGTCTGTTAGAATTGTTTGCGATGAAATTATCCTCTCTGCAAAGATATGTATTGTTTGTGAAAGCAAGACAGATGAAATGACTGAAGTAGCTTCAGGACAGAGACTAATCTGGGGAGCTGTAGCTGCCTGTGATGACAGGGCAGTCAGTGCGACTATTTTTCATGTAAATATTTAGAAGTGATTTGAATGAGGAAAATGAGGCATAATGCAGGGACTGCCATGGAAAAATGCTTAAGGGGAGTCACTGGAAAGGACTTGGAGGAAACTAAGGAACAAGAAAGGTATTTTTGGCAGTTGCACTACAATGGATTAATATTTCTATTATACAGTGAAGCTGTTCAGTTAAAAGGGAAAGATGCATACAAGAAGACAGAAAGTGTTTCAGACCAGTGAAGTATTCCCAACGGATGGGCAGAAGAAAGCTGCAAGACTTGATGAAGTCTGGAATTATAGTAAGGAATAAAATACAGTGCACATGATGACCTTCAATGTTCTGATTCTTCTTGGCAACAAGCAATCAGTGGAGAAATGCTAAAATAGAAGTGGCTTAAGGAGGAGACGTTAAAGTTGCTTTGGTTTTGGTCTTGGTTGTGCTTAGCTTGAGCTGGCAGTGATTTACCCGAGATGAAGTGTTAAAAAGCCATTCGGATACACAGAAGTGGAGTGTGATCATTTGTGCATGAAGAACAGCTGTGGATAGATGTCATCAGGATTTGAGTGATAATTGAAGCTTTCTAAATGGAGAAAGTTACCCCAGGACAGGGAAAGAACTGGTCAGCTTTTTCCTTGAGGGCTAGAAGAAAAATGAGTCTTCAAGTTACAAAAGGCCTGAATGTTTTAAGACTTCACATATGTTTGATTTCTTTTAGACCCAACCAGAAAAAGGATCTGAATGGTCAGACTCTATGTCATGTCTTATGAAGAAACTGGAACAGTTGAATTTAGATATTGAAGAAGCTCTGAGTGCTGGGTCTTCTCCCTCCAGTACTCCTTCTTCCAAAAGGCACAAACAACTGGTAAGAATGTCTGTGTCGTATGATATCTTTTTTTAACATCTAGCTATCAGATGCTTATCAAGCCATGGTTTTCAGATCTCGTTGTGTTTCTGGATAGGCTGAGGAACTCGGGTTCAAGGATGAAGTTACAGTTTTCACTCATTAATAATGAAATCTCTAATTTTATTATATAACTAACAGTCAAATAACCAGAAATGTCAGAGGATGAAACTTCTAAGTTTTCTGTCAGCAAGGCTTCAAATCATTAAACATCTTTTTTAGAGGAGAACTGGAATCCAGATGATTGCATTTGATAGGTTTTCAGGATAAAGTATTGTTAATTTAAAGCTTCAGTGCTGGTCTATTTACATTTGTTATATTTATTTAAAGACATAACAGCAAGAGAGACACTATGTATCTTCATTAAGAGTTGAATTAATATTTTTATTTATTTTATCTAAATATTTGATTTAGAGATGCATTCCTTGAGTTAGTATATTTCGTGATGGCAGGTGTCATCAGTTGATGATACATGGTTTCCCAAGCTTTAAGATTGAGGGCAAATGGGATTAAGGAGCAATGATATTATTTTAGTGATTTTTGAATAAGCAGGGTTTTTATAGAAGCAAGTAACTGGAGGTTGAATGGCGTGAGAAGTAGGAGTGTTTGTTCTCTGCTTTACACTATGATTCAAGTCATTTCCTAAGATAGCGTTGTTTGGATTTGCAGCTCTGAATGTTAGCACTGGCTTGAAATTCCTGGAAGGTGAGCTTGTCTGAATGCTTTTGCTGTTGCTGTTGTTTCAATGCTAGTTCATTTTGTAAAGGTAAATTCTTTAGTAAATGTCTATGCAGATCACAGTGTAAATGTTCATGTCCCTCAAGGTGGGATGTTCAGAATCTTGCATCTCAGTGTTGCGCTTTGCACTATGTGCTTTCATAATCTGCAGAGAGAATGTTAGTAACAGAGTGGCCGTGACTGTCTCTCATTTCTTTCTTATTGTACATGTCAGCAAGTCAGAACCAGCTCTGTCCAACAGAATTAATTTCATCATTAACCTGTCTATTAATGGACAGTGTTCTGTCTGCTTGCAGGAGACTGCTCAGTGTCTTCTGTCAAAATGTGGTGGCAGTGTAGTCTGCTTTTCTGCCTGAAAGTGGCATCCAGGCCATCAGAGTTCAAGCACTTCCCATTGTGAGACAGTCTGGTTTTGAGGACCAGTGATCCAAACACCAGTGATTTTATGGCTGTGGCTATTCTATTAATGCGAAAGCCATGGTTTGGTTAGGCATCGTTCTTTTTCCATGATGACTTGAACATCATAGGACACTGGACTTCAAATCCATTGCTTGAGCATTCAATGAAGGGCGTGTAGTGTGTAGACAGTAGAAAAACAAATTGAAATAGACAATGTTTTCAAATGCCCTATGATAAGTAAAAACCACATCATTAAAAGTGGTTGCGTAGAGAATGCCAACACCAGCCTCCCAGATGCTTGCACTTTTCTAACTGAAGCCTAGTGGCAAGATATCTTCTGAGTACAGAGGCCAGGGGTTCAGGCACAGTGTTCTTCCTGGGACAGGTACCCCCACCAAAAGCCTGTGCTAGTGATACAGAGCTGGTCACGCTTACTATGCAGAGAAAATCAACCTTCAAGCCAGTCTTCACTAGTGTTGGCGCACTTGTTTCCCTTATCAATAGTTGCATCTGTTTGGATAAGTCCAAAAACATTGCAAGGATTCTTCTAACATCACTGCTAAAATCACCATTTTCCTCAATATATTTGAGCAGTTACACTCTTCTTTATCAGGTCACATCTTCTTTCCATTCTGAAGCAGGAGAGCTTGCTTCATTTTAATTGTATGTGTACAGGCAAACATCACGTGAATCAGCCACATTTTTATTGTAGCCTTATTTGGCAGACTGGAAATCTCCTTTAAGCCTCCGAGAGCCAATATCACTACAGGAGCTGGAGAGGTCATTTAACACAGAAGGTCTTCCTGATGCAACCAGCAAGATCAGGGCAAGAAAAGAGTCAGGGACATCTGCGGTGGAATTGATGATGGGATGCCCTTTGCCATCTCCTGCAAAGGTATTTGTAGTCAAATAGTTCCTGAAACAAAGGAATCATCTGCCCTAATTTAAACATTTAAAAATAATTTGCCTCAAAATGAGTTGATCTTAGTCTTTACGTGTAATCAAAGCAGCAAGATATCATCCTAAATATCTCCATGAATTTACTGGTTTTGACACGGTTTTGACACGGTTTCCCATAACATCCTCCTAGGGAAGCTCAGGAAGTGTGGACTGGATGAGTGGTCAGTGAGGTGGATAGAGAACTGGCTGAATGGCAGAACTCAGAGGGTTGTCATCAGCGGCGCTGAGTCTAGTTGGAGATTGGTAACTAGTGGTGTCTCCCAGGGGTCAGTACTGGGCCCAGCCTTGTTTAACTTCTTCATCAAGACCTGGATGAAGAGTTAGAATGTACTCTCAGCAAGTTTGCTGACGACACCAAACTGGGAGGAGTGATGGATACACCAGAAGGCTGTGCTGCCATTCAGCGTGACCTGGACAGGCTGGAAAGTTGGGCAGAGAGGAACCTGATGAGGTTCAACAAAGGAAAATGCAGGGTCCTGCACCTGGGGAGGAACAACCTCATGCACCAGTACAGGCT
>Ga0065711_1043846_pt1 | contig 14476 bp, 8 predicted proteins | sample Hoacrofraction12_FD_59098 | JGI IMG/M metagenome (GOLD analysis project Ga0065711, IMG submission 59098) | Hoatzin crop microbial communities from Cojedes, Venezuela - Epithelial fraction 12 v2 (version 2) | ecosystem: Host-associated > Birds > Digestive system > Esophagus > Crop | place...
CAGCCGTGAGCTCCGGATGCAGCAAGTGACCGCCCACCACCACACATCACCTCCCCTGCCACGGAAGACCATAACGACAGATGGAGCCTGAAGTCATGGATTAAATGAACTCAACGAACACTTTAGAGTGATGATCCATAGACTAAGGGAATGATATCTGGAGACAGGAGAAGTGGTGGTGATCAACTGGACAATGGGGGACCTGGGCATGACGCAGATGGTATGGAATAAGGGGTGGATAATGTCCTGGGTTCGGCCAGGACAGGGTTAATTTTCACCAGAATCCAGGAAGGGGCACAGCCCGGGGGGGAGGGTAAGGGCTGACCCAACCTGGCCAAACAGAGCCTGGTATTCCATACCATGTGCCGTCATGCTGGATTCCGTTGAGGGGGGGCAGCACTGCGGGAACTCACTCGCGGCTCGGGAGCGGACAGCGGCGGCGGTTCGGGAGAGCGGCTCTGTTGTGCGGTCTGTTTTGTTTTGTGTATTCCCCTTTTCTGTATCGATGTTATTCCTGTTTCCTCTTTTTGCTGTTCTGTTAAACTGCCCTTATCCCGACCCATCAGTTTCTGCCTGTTTCTTTCCATTCTCCTCCGCAGCTTGGCGGGGGGAGGGGCGGCCGCGTGGCGCTTTTGTTGCCGGCCGCAGTGAAACCAGAACATACACTTTCATTTCTTCCACCACTACTTAAAAAAAATCATTCACCTATTCTTTGTTATGCTTTCATGCTAGCTTGCTTGGGCAGGAACGTGCATGCAGGGTCATAAACTACTGAGGGAAAACAAAGCCCAGTAGCAGGTTCTGCAGGTTTCTTTCAAAACAATTTCAAGGAGCGAGTTTCCTAGCCTGGGTTCAGCAAATTCCACTTTCTGCACTTACAGATCTTCCCCATTTGTAATAAACTACTTAGTTTTGGTTGAACCCAGCTGCACCAGAAAGTCAAATTCAAGCACTACAAAACAACAAGCAATCACTGAAAAATCAAAAAATAATTTTAGCATGCAATACCTTCTCCTTATATTTTTGGCATCCATTTTAGTGATTTGACCATACTACATACCTTTCAAAGAAAAAAGGGATTACTTGCCTAGAGCTGTAAGAAATTTTAACTGATGCTTCCCCTCCTAGTTTCACTACACTTTACTAAACTCACTAGATTAAGGAAGAGATTAGTTAATACCTAGGTGTTAGTGCAGTTAGGAAATTTATTATTTAGATTAAAATTATGTTAGTGCCTCTATAATATTCCAAGTCCTTAAATGAATACCCTGCTGCTTTAATGCTATAGATCTTTTCTACTAAGATTTAGCAAAAAGCATTAAACCACAAGACAGAAAACATACGGGTAACATTAGACAAATAGCATACGAGCTTGTTTGTGTAAGCTAAGGGCAGTATTAAGCATTCCTCTGAAACCTTCTAGTCCTTTTAAAAGTGCAGAATTTGTATCTACAAATGAAATCTAGTTGCGGCAAAACTATAATTTGCCACATTTTGTGCACAGGCATAGCTGGAGAAGAAGGGGAGGGTTGTGCGAGGGCAGTAATTCATTTCAATAAGGTCTTCATTATGAAGAAGCCTGCTGGCTCAGTCACAGCTGCCACAGTATCAATAGCCTTTTTGGGATCTCATATTTTTCCTACTTTCATGATGTTGCTTTCCCTCATTAAGATTCAAATCCTATTGTTTATGCTGCCGCTCACTGTTACTCTTCTTTCATGCTGATTATTTCCATTGAATCTCATGTAAAACGTACAGAAGAATGTAGAGAAAAATGCAGGCACTGACTGTTAGTGAAGCGGAAAAAGGAAAACAGTTGTTTGTTCCTAAAACATAGCCATAAGGATTGCATATCTCTGTCCAGTCCCCCAGTTTTATTATTAGTTGCAGCTAGTGCCACAATAATGGATGAATTGAGCCTAGCAATTAGACAGACCACTTCTTCACTACTGCAAAACATGTTTTGCGTACAGGCAAAGGGGTAAAATAATTTCTCGTTCCTCAAAAATTACTCTTCTTACTGATTTGATACATACAAAATAAATCCTTTACCTCTCTGTTCTTGTAAGCCTAATATTACTTCCTCACTTTAAATTCATGACAGAAGGCCCACTCCCTTCACTTTCACACATCTGAGGGTTATCATGTGACAGATTCTCTTTGTTACTTCTTCCACACTCTCCATCCATCGATCAGGTCCTGCAATTGCCTTTTCCCTATGAAAAACTAAATGAGTCTCCAATCTGCCTGAAAACAACTTCCCTTTCTCCCATTCCTCAGTTTCAGTTTGTCTGTAGCAATACTCCAAAGCTGCTTGCAAGGTGGAGGTAATGCTTTTACTGTGTTTTTTTTTTCCTTCCCCGACTGCTCATAGTTTTTAAGTCCCTAAAACAATGACCATTACTATGCTGTAAGCTCGGCCCTGATCTTCTGTTTCAGCAACAGGAGAAGCTTTCCACAGGTTAGACAGCCAGTGCATGGATGATATAGGAAAGGCGTGAGCTTTGTGAAATCATCTCCCTAAATGGCATTTAGCATGACTAAATAGGAGATACTTGGTGCTTTACAAAATGTTCTAAAGCATTCTCAGTACTCCTTTCTCTACTTAATTTATGTTGACAATTATTAGCCAACAAAATTAACACTTACAACCTTTACATTGCTAATTAAGTCCAAATACAGAAAAAGAAAATGTTAACAATGGACAGTAATTATCACCTCTCTTTCTCTCACTATTTACTTCATGTACATGATCCCTAAGGCAAGGCATTTAGGAGAAATGTGTCTGCAGATGTACGCGTGAAAACATCTTAAATAGGCTGCAAACTTGAGTAAGGGTCAATATATCTGCATATAGAATATAACCCAGTATTGTAATATCGGTAACAGATTTTTTTCTTAATAAGGGACATAATTTTTGACACTATTTAGATAGACTATTTACATATTTTCATGTCACCACAACACCAGATTCATGTGCAGCATTTTGAAGAAGCGAGGGATTTCCCCCCCCCGGTTTTCCATTCATTTGTACATGAAGAAATCATAGTAATAGCAGTGGTGAACCACAGATCAGGGAAATTGTAAACCTACCAATTGTATACTGAATTGCAGGTGGAGTACTGCACACCACTTCAGGATCAAAAATTCTCACTCTTGAGTACTTTTATGTAAATCTATCCCTCCCACTACATTTCAAATACCTTGATCCATGTCTTGTAAGACAAGACAGTAGGCTGCAGAAAGAAGTATTCACTGGACAACTATTAATCTGGAGATATTTGGCAAACTGTGTAAAACCAGAGTCCAAGTCCTGTGCTTACCTTGAACTTGTAACAGAATGATTACATGTCCTCAGAATATATATTACAATAAATTATCTTCAGAGAAACAGACATCATATTGCAAGTCCCAATTTGATGCTAAATAGAATATGTAACCACAAAGTATAGTGTAATAGAAATCATTAATAGTTACCTGAGTAACGGATCTTAAATCCTTTCTTGCTGGTTGCATGATCAGTTGACCAGCGAAGATACAGCTGATTCATTTTGCTTGTAAAGTTCAGTTGTCCAGTATGATTTCCACTCAAAGACACCAGTAAAGGGCTTTGCCCAGAAGAACCTTCAGAGATGAATAAAGGAAGCATTGATATTTTAAAGTACTACCAGTTTAAGTAATCTTTTCTATATTTTAACTCAGCTGTGAATGTGAATATATAAGGAAAGAACAGGAATTAACCTCACACATCGTTGTCAGTGAAATAATTACCAGTTCTCTATTTAAACTATCCATCTGTTTTTAGGTATTCACTAGAGAGCACAATAAAAAAACTTTTTTTTTTTTTAATCATTTCTATTTGGGACAATTACTTTGAATGAGGTTATGCTCCTTGTCCTTTTATATCTACTATTTATTTAATCTCTCTTCCAACTAGTGAGTGGTAGCAAATCTATACATTCTTTGACATAGTACAGGTTGTATAATTTTAAACACCAGCATATTACATAGTGAACACATTAGCTAAAAAATGCTCTGTCACATGTAAGATCATCACAGTTTCACTGTGGAATACACATATGTACAAGCACTATGAATTTACACTACATACTTCATTAGGACTCAGTTCTGTTAAAAGATAGCGTGTTTTTTATAGTATCATTTTAGTTTAAAAAAAAATACACACTTCTGGTAAATACGGGATGCTGAAAAATGTGCCCTGGCACTAGACCACTATCTTGACCACAATAAAACCCTAGAAACACAAAAAATGATTTGGGGCCTAAATATATAATAATACAACTTATATGCAAGAGAAAAAAAAAATCTGCATATCAGCCAATCTCCAGCTGAAAGTTTTCTAAAACATGAAATGGCCATTTTCTTCCTCCATATGAAGGTTATGATTTCTCCAGCTGAACTCCTCCCTTTCGCATGCTCCCTATGCCTTTTGCTCCACATTTTTCAAGTTTAGGAAAGCCACATTCAACCACCATTATCTTGGCCAAAGCAGCTATTTCAAATAAAGAGGCTGCTTCATTCATTTTTGCTGAGTTTGAGCAGCTGCAGCCTGATCAGTTCATTTTATGTTGCATGAAAACACAGAAATAAAACTGAATTAAATGACAGCTAAAAATTGAATACAATTGTTGTCAGCCTTCTCCCCCTCCAGTCCAATAAAAAATAAGTATATTTTCTGATCAGGACATTTCAGGTACAAAAGGGAGGCTATAGAAGCCACAGCAAACCACAAAGACTAAGATAACTTCCTAGTTCTTGGGAACTGCAGTTCAGTCACCATAATGACAACACTACAACTAAAGAAATATTACTCAATAAATTCTAAAGAATAAAACATATACAAAATAAAAACAAATAAGCGTAGCTTTAGGCATAGGTTGCCCAGCATGTCCTCATCAAAATGCTTTGTAGCTTGCTTGCTTTACATATTAGGGACTTAGTGTTTGATGGTTACGGTGTAGGTTAAATCATGAGGAATGCTGAGGACGACTCCTATTTTTGCTGGAAAAAAATATTTAGAAAATGACAATGCATTTAGTTTCTCTGTGCTTCACCCTGGGTTTTGTAAAATCTGTTTAATATACTTGTTACAATTTAGAATGTATATGTTCTTTTGAAATTCTTAAATAAAGAGGCTAAAAGAGTACAATTACTAATAAAGAACTATTACATATGAAGAGGTGAGAATATTTCCTCATTAGTAACCATGAAATTAGTTTGCAGCACCACATGCCATACCACATTTTCTAGCCTTTAGGAGATCACAGAAATTGTGTAAAAATCTATTTTAGTTTGCTTTATTTTTCCTGAAGTTGAGTATCACTTTCTGTACCTTACCTAGCAGGCAGGTCTCCAGATAATGCTCAGCAAAATCAACAGCATGACTTCAGTGTTCTTGAGTCTGATTTTTTTATTATTATTTCAGAGTTTGTCTATATACAGAAATAAATACTCAATTTCTGTTGTGTTGACCTGCTATATGATACTTTCCTGAATATTAGGTAAAAGCTGACATTTCCATCTATTTTTAATGACAGAAATTTGCTGGTTTATTTCAGGGAGAAAAAAAAAAGAAATCAAAGGATACTTCTGTATCAAAGGAATGTTATTCAGTGTAAGTAGCTTGAATACAGTGTTTTCAAGTTCAAAAGACTGTAATAATTATACTGATGATACACTCACAGCTTCTCTGGTTTAGAACACAGATGGGACTCCCCAAAGGTCTGACTGATAAGTGGGAATGGCTAATGGGCTTATTGCTCCCAGCTGACCAGGGTGGCCTCATTGACTGGATGCCTATACCAATCATCACCCAGCTGCTGAAGCACCCTAATTTACAATGTAGTCAGTTAGGTGTACTCACTATTTTGGTTTGCATTCCAAAGCTGCCTTATAAAGTAATCAGAGACCTGTGCCTTAGAAAATGCTATTTCTTTAAAAGTTGTCTTGACAATCTTTATATAGCTTCCTTGTAAAGTTTGGTCATGTATCTTTACCTGGTGTAGATATATCTGTACCTGGTGTTCTACTAACTTAAGAAAGGTATGCTGTTTTGGACCATACAAGGCCTCAGGATATGACAAACATTTATTGCAAAATGCAGTAATGTCGGGAAATAACTAGTTCTGAACGAGCTAGTCTGACTTATATCCATCACTGGAAACAGTATAGCCACATCAGCATTGCCTTCTGCCCCAACAAACTCATCATGCTGAGATGTAGAACTAATTAGCCTAGCAAAGCACATTGCTAATGTGGCCGCAGGGACACAAGCAAGTATCTCTGCAAGGCACTACAATGTGCAATATTTAAATATCAACTTGTTGAGAGCTAGCTCAGGAATCTCTACATGGCACTGTATTAAGAGGTTATAAATATGCCATTATCTTTCTCATTTCAGTTTGCTGGTAGGTGGTAGAAAAAATGACTTCAGTAGAGCTGCACTAGAGATGAATTTGTAAGAATGTGATTTCATGTCATGAAATGACAATGCTTAAAAATGTAGTAACTATGATAATTCTTCTCTCAGATCTATTATTGATAATCTCGTTTCATTAAATTAAAATGCATAAGAAAGAAAACAAAAATCTTCATCAGGAACATTAAGCAGTTTCAACAGAATTTTTCAAAAGAAAACAAGGTAATTAGATTGCTAGAAAAGTTCCAGGCACGCTACATATTGTCTTGATGTTAAATACAAAATAGAGTGGAGGAAAATACAGTCTTAACACTTTTTTTCCAGACTGTTTTTCCACTAACTTGCCACAGACCAACAAACACATTATAAATAAATAAATAATATGCTAATGAACTGGCATTTTTAAAAGACTGAACAATATTGTGTTTTTTTTTCAGAATGCTGTTATCAAAAAGTGAAAACAAATTAATAATTTTAGACATTAAAAACCTACTACTTAAGAAAAATTCTTAGAGCAAGATACCTTAAATCATATGACCTTTTAATACTTTTCATGTTGAATATTAATCGTAGTGAATATTAGTCAGTTCTATCATAGTTACCATATATTCTTGGTTAATGAGGGAAGATATGATAATGGTCTCCAAATGAATAAAAATATATTAAAGAACAATCAGGGACTAGTTATTCTCATCAATCAACGAGAACAGAACAAGTGATAATGAGCTCAGAATTCATCAGAAAATAAGAATAGCCTATTACTAAAATAGGGCCCTTTTAGAGGTGCTGCTATGAGTAATACATCAGAAATAAAGTTTTTTCTATTTCTCTACTCTGTCCCAAAACAGATGGTCAAATACTTTAATAGGGGTATACTCAATGTGCAGCACTCGTTCTGCTGTGCTATGGAGAAAGTAGCCTGGGTATTTGGACTCGAATTTGAGTATTTATACTCAAATAATTTTATTAAATTGGACATTGAATTATAACCCCAAAATATTTCCTCACCAGAAAAAATGGCACATTAACTTCTCCTTTCAGACACCTCCATACATTTCCCAGGAAACAGAAAACTCTGTGACTTTCACCGGGATGCTGCAGTTGCTACTGCTCCTCCTCTAACAATACCTAAGAAAATGTTAAAAACTTCTTTGCCTTGAATACATTTATAAAAACTTTCATTGGCTAACAGATTTAGATTTAAGGCAAAGTAGTAGAAACACTGGACTATTGTTTAAGTTTCAGATGTATCACTGCATTGTGAAACTAACAATTGGAAATCAAGCCCCACTTGACCTGGTATTTTTTCTTCTGTGGTTAGATAGAATTTAAATCTCCCTTACCATCAAATACTTCCAACTCATCAAATTGCTTTTCACTTTGAAACATTTCTACAAAGATGGAGATGTTATATCCTGGCTCAACCTTTATAGTCCAAGAACAGGTCTGAGAGTTGGGATAGGTGCCTGGGTAACCTGGACTGAGGATGACTCCTGATGATTCTGTACGGATTTCATTCACTGGACATTGTGCTAAAAAGGACACAAGAACAACAAGAAAAATCGCATTGAAATAAAGTGTTTCTTTTCCACAAAAAAAAAAGTATTATTTTTCCGAGATATGTATGACTCAGATTCAGTTACCAAATGAAGACGTGTTAAAATCGTATCCTACATGGAAGGAACAATAAAGATCCCTTTAGCACATACAGAAACAGGACCACTTTTATAAACATTATATTTATGAAACAGGATACTAATTATAGTAAAACATTCACCCAGAAGTATGTAACAGCCCAAAAGGTTTACAGTCAAGGGATTCACCTATGTTAGTGTAACCATTCACACACGAGGTAAGAGTCCTGGTAAAACTTTCTATTTGGAAACCTAGTAGCTGCTTTCTATTTGAGGTCTTAAAAAACCCCACCCACCATTAAGAATGAAGTCTGTTATGAGAACACCACAACATATTGGAACTTCTAGGCAGACCAGATCATCTGAAAACACTCATGTTTTGTGTAGACAAATGGTTTATTTTGTATGTGGGATACTGCAAATCATGCAAGTCATGGAAAGGCCTTTTCAGCAACCACTTCCCCTGTTATTTAAACACCAAACTCATAACATTTTACATTTTCACCTGGTATTCACAGGCGTTTATAGACTCTGCATATGACAAGGAGTATATTATACTAAGATGCTGTAAATTTTATATCTTAAATACTGGCTTTGATTACAAAATTATTTTGTTGGTCACTGGTTTTCTTTAACATTTTGCCTCATGCAGGACTGATTTTTTCATGTCTGTTTGCTGTTGAAGTCTGATACATTTTGTCCACAGTTTCATAATACACGTGCATTTTAACAATATTTTTTGAGTAAGATACACAAATGTACCTTGGCAGAAATGCATTCCTGGAAAATGTCTGGCACAGCACCCAAGAACTTGCATAAATTAAAGGTTATAGGAAAGGTGAAAAACATAAGAACAGTGGAAAAATGATCAGCAACAAATATATTACAGGGGAAAAACCACACATAACCATCAGAAACAAATATTAAAAACTGGATCATTTCCCTTGGCCTTTTACAAACTTGGAGGTGAAATTTAGGTTCCACTGTAGCCAAGAAGAACTTTGCTGTAAACTTTTGGAAAATAGTGGAAGGACCTTATCTTTAATTGTCCTCTCAGAGAAATACTGGTAGAGAAGGAAATTGTATTTTATAAAAGATATGCAGTCTTTACCTTCTGTTCCATACACTGAGGACAAACCTGAATCCTCCACCAGAAGCAACAATGCAAACAAAATAGGAATTTTATCAATTAATTCATATAGAAATTAACCATCACTTTCCTACATAGTGCATAGACCTTTACCTTTGAGAAGCTGGCTTATTCCTGTCCTTTCTCTAACCTAGATGCAGTTTTCCAGACCTGCTTGTGGACGGTAAGAGAAAGTGCACTTGCCCGAGCTGGACAGTACAATGTTCCACTCACTGTCCCAGATTCTTTAGAATATTTTAAATAATGATACATTAAGTGAGAAAGATATGAGTTTCCAACTTAACTTACAAACTTGTTTTCTGAGGAAAAAAGAAACTAAAAATCAAAACTGTACTTTTCTGATTGTTCCAAAATTTCCGTAGATCTGACTTACAGGTTGAGCCTTCAGCACAAAATTCAGGGTGATTTTTCTTCAGTTGTGAATTTTTATACTGTAGCATAAATTATAAATCACTTAACTAAAAGCCACTCTGATTATTTAGGGATATAAGCAGTGGGGAAAGTGTGAAAAAGTAAAAACTACTTATAATTCTTTTTTGTCATAACATTTTCTTCTTCAGTCTGCTCTAATAGACTGGATAATATATAGCATTATCATGCCAGCAAACGCAGGAAGAAATATTAGATTTTTGAAACCTTCTCTTCCTCTTCTCCTCCTCATCTTGTTTAGCTAAAACATTTCTTCAGTCAGAGAGAAAAATGTCAGACTGTGAAAAGCAGGGATGTAATATGCAAGTGAGAGAGCAGGGAGAACGAGGTGTGGGCTGGGGAAAAATGGCAAGCAGGTAACTCTTCCTGGGCCTGTGCCCCTTTCTGCTATCACTTGACAGCATTGGCTGTAGCAGACAGTATCTCTAAGAGGTAAAGATGTTTTTCATAGAAAACATCCTAAGAGATGGAAAGCCTATGGGGTAATGGTATATAAAGTAGTGAGAATCCTTTTGACAGTGTTAATTTGAGGAATGTCTCTTGAGACAGAAACACCTGTAGCCAAATTACACCCAGAAATTTCATGAGTTTCTGTGTAAGAATATAGCGTTACACATATTTAATGGCAGTAGCTTCTCGTTTTCATCATCTTAAAATGAAACACACTTTTGCTTTGACTTCCTACATTCTTCAGAATAATATAACTTGAGAAAATACAGTCAGCAAGTGCTCTGACTAATGAATCTTCAGGAAGTGCAAGTAAAACAGCAGATAATCACAGAACAACACTGGACAGAAACAGCTTGTCAGATAAATAATGATAACTATTTTCCCTTTGTTAAATACATGATATTTCTTCCTGAACAGAAGTTTGGCTAGCTGTATGGCATTTCCTGTCAGACACCCCATAAAAATGCTCATCCATTAAGAAGAGTAGCTGACATGACACAGTTCCACAACCTGCTTTATCTCATAGTATCGTTTGCCTATGCTACAAGACTATTTTTAAGAAAAGAAGAAAAGAAGATTTTTACTGATCCGGTATTGGCTTCACTGGATTGTATGCTATAATGTTAAAGTCTACAAGAGCAACTTGTGGATTAAGAACTGGTCCTCAAAGTCATAAATTAAAGTATCCTGGAGAAATCCATAATGCTGTCAGACTTTTCACAGTGAGATACAGTGATTCTTTTCAACACTGGAAAACTATCACTTCTCCGGATAAATTATGCTTTACAAAATGGCTACGATCAACTAAACATGCCAAAAAAGTAGTTGCAAAGCACAGGACATTTGGAAGGAAGATATGGGACTGTAGCAAGGACCTCTGTAGTGTTTTTTAGTAAACACGCCGTATCTGAAAACTAACAGCAGAGACAGTAAGGAAATAACCGCCTTTTGTTGTCTGCTTTTCCTTAGCACATTAGGGAGTTATGGAAAGGATCATTGATCAAATTACTCATGAAACAAATTATTTACTGTTCATTCATATTCAGGATCTGCAAACAAAATTTGGATGTTACACAGATACAGTCCAGACAAAACTAAAGCCAAGTGATCTCATAAAATGAGAAGTGTGACGGTACATTATTCCAGAAGAGTTTACAGTTGGGTTAATCTAAAAGGTTATCATCACTGCCCTTTATACTGGTGCTCTTTCAGCTATGTTCCCACAGGTACGATTTCCAAAGAGGTACACTATAAGTATCTTCTTAAGAACAGGGTGCATGAACTTGTGTTTACTTACTGCAGTATATGAAGCTTTTGAATCTGGGATGGCGGATTTTCAAGTAAGAATAAGATTCAGAACTACAGTTTGAAAAACCTGAGATCAGTTTACAGTAATACACAGAAAATTGTCATAAAGTTTTGAGATATTCTTCACTAACTCAAGAAACTCACTGCAAGCATACGAAAGAAATGGAGCCAGGCAAAGAAATGCAGTGAATAGATAGAGGAAAGTCACCAATCCAGAGAAGTGAAAATTTCTAGTTTCCTTTCGGAAAAAGAAATGCCACAGAACAGGTAGAACAGACACCTTGACCATGAGCATCTCAAATCTCTGAAAAATGCCCTAGATGAGAAATGGCCACTGTAAGAATGGTCTGTAAAAAGAAAAAGACACAGTACTAGGAAATTGCAGGGAGAAAAAAAAAGGTAATAAACTCACAGAAATTACATTATCTGCCTTTTCCTTTCACCTTCTTTGCTCTTTGATCATTTAATTTTTCTTGTAAAGGACATTAGAGACAAAAAGAGAAGCAGGAAAAATGGCAAGCAGATAGCTTGTTTGCTACCTTTGAAAAACAGCAACAAAAAAATAATTTTTCCAAAACCAGGTAAAAGTTATCAATAACAGAATGACTGCTGCTAGCTTTCTCATTCTTCGCAGCTGATTTTTAAGCAGGGACCTAAAAATAATTTATTTACTACAGGGGAAAATATGCCTTTTGCAGATGTTTCCTCATGAACTTCTCTCAGAATTGAGGAAAAGTATGAGGTTGCTTTGTAATTAAGAACATTTCTTCAGTGAGCAAATATTCAGAATCAACAGCTTAAAGGTCAGAGAATTTCCTTGAAAATCATCACGAGCACACAACTTAAGAAACAGATCAATGCAGGATTGCTGCAGGAATTCTTTCCTCTATGTATTCTATTGTGTTCAATTAGTGGACTGCAAAACTTTACTAACACAATAGTTTTCAGAAGGAAGAACTACTGTTTATGTGAAAAAAAATAAAAAGTGCACCTCTCACAGAACCAGCACAAACAGTAATGCAAAGGGTGAAAGAGGATATGGAATATTCTTCTGTGGTACTGAGACAAAAATAGTGTCTTGTGAAGCCTCCCTTAGCATATTCTTAAGAGCAGAAAACTCAGAAATGAAACTCTTATGTCTTTCTAAGCTGTAAATAGCTCAGTACCTCTTCCATGCTAAAGCAGAAGTGGCCAAATCTCCTTACACAACAAGCTACAGCTCTAACTCTTACTACAGCCAAGATGCACTTCTTACAGCTTAGAGTCATTGGACAAGAGGTCCCTTCCAACCTCAACCATTCACAGGAGACACATTACAGGGACTTCTGAAAGGAACAGTTCTGGAGTAGTTCAAGGACATGGGAAGGCAGCCAGTGTATTGCTCCTTTGCCATTTGGGATGCCAGCTGCATCACTGTGTTATGTGGCAAACTGGCAACATTCACCAACCAGCAGCCTGGTGTAGTGTAAGGTGTCCCTGCCCACGGCAAGTGGTTGGAACTAGATGATCTATAAGGTCCCTTCCAACCCAAAACTTTCTGTGATCCTATGATTCTATGATCTTGGCAGCTGGCTCTTTTTCTCCACCATAACAAATTACTCGCCAGCTTCCCTCCAGTGTAGCTTAGTTGCTGTTGGCATGACTTAATCTCTAGGGTGGAAGCTAGAGTTGAACATTTACAAGAACGATACGGTTAAAGACATAAAATTGAGATACTGAGACAGTGAGCCTGCTTCACCTTGAGCTATAGAACAAAAGACACATCCATTTTCCAATACTACCAATAACTAATATTTATCAATTGAATGCAAATAAACTCCACAGCACTATTTTCTTGGTGTCATATGCATAACAGGGGAAGACAAAAATCTGCAGTTTGAGCCCTTTTGTTCTGCAGTATTTCCTATCACCTTTAACACGGTATTTCAAAACAGAATAATCCTAAATACAAAGTCACACAAATTGCTTCAACTGAGGCATACATATTCCACTGTTAATACTGTTTCTTATATTTGTCAGTCAATTAACACATTAACATCATGTTCTTCAGAATTATATTTGATATTGTCTGGACTCTCTTCTGTCACCTAAGCTACAGAGTAATTCAACTCCTTACACATTTAGAAGTTTAAGAACTGATGTGAAGTTTACCAATCAAGAAAATCTGAACTGCAAAATACAGAAACAGACACTTCAGCCCCAGAAAATATTTAATTATCATTTATTTATAAGTATATCCCATGAATTTTAAAAGTAGCTGTTGTAAAATGGTTTGGAATTATGAGAGGAATAAATATTTTAAAAAAGCTGCTTTAGGCATATTGGAGTACCAAAGCAATCTATCTTACATGAATTTTTAATCATATTTTTGCACATGTAAATTCCAAGTTGTCTTATTTGTTAGTTTGCATAAATTCATACATACAGGCAATGCTGACAGAAAAACAACAGGAAATAATAAAGATCTTTATGTTACACAGTTCCATGTAATTGAGCCTGGTGAGGCAGTGTTAGGAGAAAAATAATTTTGCAGGACAGCACAACACTCTCATCACATCCTAGTTTCAAGAAACAGATTACCTAACCTGGCTTTTGGAAAAATCTGATTTGGTTGTTTTGGAGAAGGTCTGACTAAGCTTTTGGCTTAACTCTGATACTACTTCTGATGTCTGCATCTTTGATTTCTCTTTTTATTCATAAATACCATCACAACACTAGGAATATATTATCACACTACCTCTCTAATTTAAGTGTTTTGAGCAGCTAGATTAGAGATCTCTACCTTACACTGAATGCCAGTTAGCTGTTTTACTAGCACATCAATTTTTGTGATCAATACAGGAGTATTTCTTGCTGTTGCAATGTTCATCATGCTTTAATTTACATCTACACATTAGCACTGGAACAGGCTGCCCAGGGAGTTTGTGGAGTCTCCTTCTCTGGAGATATTCAAGACCTGCCTGGACAAGGTCCTCTACAGCCTGCTGTAGGTGACCCTGCTTCAGCAGGAGGGTTGGACTAGATGACCCACAGAGGTCCCTTCCAACCCCTACTATTCTGTGATTC
>Ga0065711_1010847_pt1 | contig 14475 bp, 13 predicted proteins | sample Hoacrofraction12_FD_59098 | JGI IMG/M metagenome (GOLD analysis project Ga0065711, IMG submission 59098) | Hoatzin crop microbial communities from Cojedes, Venezuela - Epithelial fraction 12 v2 (version 2) | ecosystem: Host-associated > Birds > Digestive system > Esophagus > Crop | place...
GTGGAATCACAGAATCACAGAATCACAGAATAGTAGGGGTTGGAAGGGACCTCTGTGGGTTATCTAGTCCAACCCTCCTGCCGAAGCAGGGTCACCTACAGCAAGCTGCACAGGACCTTGTCCAGGCGGGTCTTCAATATCTCTAGAGAAGGAAGAGTTGTGGTTCTTCATCTGGACCATTCCTCAGGCAGCAGCCATGACAGGGCGAGCATCCGATGAGCAGCCAAACGCGGGTTTCATCTCTGTGCCTCAGCACTTCCCCTTGGTGACTTGATGTCAGCTCCCTGCCCAGAGAAGCAGAGACGTGTCTTTGGGTGGCATCTGCCCACAGGTCAGCTCCTGTCCCCTTCTGGGGAGTTCCTCACTTGCTTTTCAGTCCCTGAAGGGTCTCTGACCCAAGTCAGTGGGGCATTGATAACCCTTCCCACACGATCATGCCAGCGCAGGACCTTCAGGGTGAATGCCATGGGGGGTCTTGGCAGGCACAACTCGGATTTTTGATTATTTTGCATGTAATTGTGGTGTGTTTGCATAGCTGTTTGGTGCGCACCCCTCCCCACCGCTGAGCATGGCCAATGGGTCACGCTTTCTTCTTCCTCCCCTCTGCTCCATGCCATGATAGCCTGCCTAGTTTGAAACCTTGTTAGCTTAATTTAAGAGGTTATTTTGCGAGGAAGACCGACCCATGCCAAAGCTAACACAGGAAAAGACTGTCAGCTGTTTCTTCTTTATGAAGTGCTATTGCTACGCCGACAACACGCCCCAACCCCCTAACATTTAATCCAAGACAAAGACACCGTCCAGCACCAATAAAACCACTTACGGTTACACTCCTAGCCCAGTCCAGCCAGAAGACATGGTCTCCCAAGCACCTAACGTGTGGGAGACACTCTCCTGGGAGACGCTGCCTTGGGAGTCACTCTCCTGGGAGACCCCGTGTATATGAATAATTTGCCATGCAAAGACGGTCTTTCTGGGGGAGACTGTTTCCTGGTGCCAGCATCATTATTCAGTAAACCGCATGCACACGCAGCATCTTCATGGAAAACCAGACTGAAATCACCACTACCAGAAAAACTGTTCCAGGGTGGCTGGCTGAATAGGTAAAAACGAATTTAGCCCAAAACTTATCTATTCAGAATTAAATCCTTTCGCTTCGGAATAGGGAGTTCATGTGGGAGTTGCTCAGGAGCAGCTTATTGTGTTATGGGTATGCCCAGCCCTCTATGGACAAGCGCCAACAAGTTAAACATGAGATTTAAATGCACATTAAGATGGAGGAAGGAAAAATAAAACAGAGAAACATAAAAAATAAAACTAAAATAAATAAATAAATGGCAAAACCCCCAAACTGGAGCAGGTCCAGGAGCTGTGATCCTGAACCAGGGTATCGCAGCTGAGCCCCCCAGCACCTGCTGCAGCAGGGATGCTGCCCAAATCGGCGTGACAGCCCGGGGCGGCACGGAGGAGGGAAGGGGGCGAGGACGATGGTTACGTGCCGAGGCGCTCGCGGGGTTTGCTGCTTCTGACCGCGTGCTTGCAAGGAGGCAGGGCGAGCCCTGCCAGGGGGAAAGGTGACACGCACGGCAAACAGTGACTCTGCCAAAGGCGCCCTGCGTACGTGAATAAGCCTCACCCGCCTGGGCTGTGCCACCCAACGCAGCCCCGCTCCGGCTTGCGGCCTTCGGCCTTTGGCAGAGGGACAGGGCTCGCAGGCAGCGATGCCGCTGCGCTGGCAGCAGGCACCCAGCCGAGCAGCTGGGGCAGCGTCTGCAGCCAAATCAATGGCGTCGCCTCACCAGGCAGCAGCCTCCAGATCCGGCCCGCTCCCGCCTGGCCAGGCTCACCCAAGGCGTGGGTGGCTGAACCCAGCTGGGTCCCCAGTTCCCACAGGAAAACCAGAAAGACAGATGGGGATGCCCAGAGCCCTGCCGAGCACGGCCGCGGCCTCCAGATTGCTCCACAGGCTGCCGTCAGCGCGCTGAGCTGCGGCAGTGCTCAGGGACGCTGGCACACGGGAGGTCGCGCGTCACAGCCTCCGGCTCCATGTGCCCAAGCTCTGAGCAGTGCCTGCCCCAAAAAGCCACAGTGGGGTGGGAAGAGCCAGGGGGGAGCGGGGTCTGGTGACAGTGGGGCACAGTGGGAAGGTTTATTCCTGGAGGCTTCGCCGCAGGCACCGGAGCATCGTCCCTGGTTATGAGAAACAAGTGTCGGAAGGAAAGATGTATTTGACCGCCGTGTGCCATGGGGTTGCAAGATATCACTGGGAAGATGTCAGGGCTCGTGGATAATATCTGGCTTTTTGAGCTTCACAATTAAATGCTGAGCTCCTCATCTAATTTACTACCACATTAAACACAGAACACAACAACTTACTGTTTTATAATCTCCCCCAGGGGAAGTGAAGCTGTTGCAGCATCCTGCAAGAGCTGCAGTGAATGCTGGGGGTTAGTCCAGCACTGCCAGCCATCTCGCTCCGAGAGCTCTTCCAGCCAAAAATACAGCAGCATCCACAGCCCACAAACATCAGGCTCGTGGCAGCACCACGGCGGCCGTGCCTCTGGCCATCTCCGAGCCGTCCTCAGCGTGACAGTCACCCGCTCAGACCGTGCCAGTGGGCAGACTCCTCCCGGCCCCGGGACCCCCAGCAGCACGTGAGGGCAACTGCCGCTGCCAAGCAGTGTTGGCCCTAAGTGCCTTGAGGCTTGCTTCCATCTTCTCCTGCCGCTGCCACCAGCACCGCCTCCATCCCAGCCCGCAGCACAGGGTCTGGGCACGTCACTCCCTGCCAGTGCCACCGTGGTGTTCCTGGTGTGGTGACATGATGACTGGGTCACACATCCTGTAACACTGAGGGGGCTTGGGGGTCCCTGTGGTCCCGAGCCACCCCTGCTGATTCCTGCTCCTCAAGCATCCAGCTTGGAAGGCTGGAAGCAGCGGGTGTGATCACGCCTACCTCACTGACAGGGAGCGGTGGCACCACTGTCTAGGGAAGTCTGTGGTTGACAGGTTTCCTGCGTCTGAACCATTCTCCTGTGAACTTCTCGCCTTTTTTTTTGTTTCTGTTAGCCAGCAGCATTTTCAGATGACTTCGAGGTCACACTGGATCCATAGTCAGAAATGGGCATCAGCTTGCAGGCATGTGGCATGTCACCAGGATGTGCCACCACTGAGCTGAACAACCAGCATCAAACTGTCCTCTCTCGGTGCTCCCCACTGGCCCAGAGGAAGGTGAGGAGGCTGTGCAAGCACGGGAGGGAGGGGAGGTGACTGCCCAGGGAAGAACCTTACCTCTGGTCTTGGTAGCAAGACGGCTACGTCTTCCCTTTACACCCTGGAGCTGCACTGAGACAGGAAAAGGTGAGCAGACAAGAACAAGAGCAAAGACACCGTGCTGGTGCAGCTGCTGCCAAAATGCTATTTGCTGATCCCACTTTCTTCAGTGGGGCCCAAATTTTGGATTGAAGAAACAGATGTGGAGAGGATTGCAACTTGGCACGGCCAGCAGTGAGTCCAAGATGTCACACAGCGTCTGCAGGCAAGGTCCCTCCTCTGTCGTAGCTGTGTGACCATTGCTGCCAGGCACCAGCAGGTCTGCTCCCTGCTCCGCAGCCACCAGCTGCAACAGTCTAAGCTGCTTGATTGCAGGAGCTCCTGCCAGGACGTTGCAGATACCACCACCGTAGCCAGGAACTGTCACCATGCCCGGTAAGGCTTGCTCGGGACGTTGTCTGTGGCTCTGTGTCCACGCACAGGATCTCCTCACTGACAAAACCCAAATGCCTGTGACTTGCCATGTGGTGGGTTCGATATCCAGGAGGGAGGCTCCTCGCTCGTGCCAGCACCATGGCGGCCGTGCCTCTGGCCATCACTGAGCTGTCCTCAGCGTGACAGGCATCTGCTCCGACCACACCGGTGAGCAGATTCCCCCCTGGAGAAGCTAGCAAGGCCAACATCAGCAGAGTTTGGCTGGAAAAGTTTTGATGCTAGAAATTTCACCTGGTTTCTCTAAAGTGAAGGAAATGTCATATTTGCCAGGATGGTTGACAATAAGGGCACCGAAGTGTCGTTGTTCCTTCTGGCCTTGGAGACTTCACTTCCCTGACTCTCCCATTCCACTGGCTTTACACTGGGAGGTCAGATCACGAAACCACCACGGCAGCAGCTTTGCACCACGGCCGTGAGGCCATGGCACATAGGATGCACATGTTCACAGGTTTTCAAGACATGTTGAGCAACCTCCAAGACGCCAACCCCTAAATGACAGTCACACCGGGGCATCAGCTGGGGTGGCCTGTGCAGCTCTTTGGTGGGAGAAGGACATTGCTTTAGACACAGCCTCATCTGACACTTGCTTGCCACTGGCTTACGCTGCGTGGTAAAACTCTGGCGTTGCCATGGTTTTCTAGGTTTCAAGGGGTGCTTTTACTCCGCACTGTTAGTTTTTCACAATCTCCTTGTCTTAACTCTTTATGTAGATTGATCAAAGCTAGTTAAAATGGGAGACACATTTGTAAAAATGCTCTACAACTATTACGTGTGATACCCAGAGGAGTGGATGCTCTCAGGGAGGTACCAGGAGCAGTAAAAAGCATCTGAATGGCATCAATGGGGCTGTGTCTTAATGCCATGTTCTCTAATTCTGCACAATGGTTGTATCTTCAAGAATTAAACTGCAGTGTGGCTGCTCCTAGAGCAAGGAGCCTGCCAGAGCTTGTTCCTGCTGCCTGTGTCTCTGTGAATTTACAAAACTTGCTCTCGTCCCTGGCCAGCCAGAGAGCCCTGCAGATCCTTTGTAGGTCTCAGAGCTTTAAAAGCAACAGGAGACAGGCTTTTGTTGCATCGGGCACTTTGCTAACAGGCAAAAATCATTAAAACCCCAAACGAATATGTAGATATTTATTTTTTCCTGAAAGCATAAGCAGCAGGGGGTTGAGCTGAATGACAGAGCAGCTCACGAAGCTGCCAATTCACTGCAAAAGCTCTCCCTCACTGTGGCTGGCCTGATCTTCTCGCGGGTGTTGGGAATGGTGGGACTGGCTGGAGCGAGGGGGACCAAAGGTCCCCGGTTCCCACAGGCTCTTTGTGAGATCGGACTCCAGCAACACCGCTGCTCCCTGGGGAGTGCAGCTTCACACTGGTGTGGCTATTGAAAGAAATGGAGTGCTGGATGGAAAATGCCGTCCAGGAGCAACATACTCGTGAAGCCTGCAGCTCTGCTGGTCCTGCAGCTTGCTGAGTCACAGCAAAGCTCAGAGACACACTGCTGGGTTTCTTCCACATCCATAGTGAACTCCTCACGGCCAACAAACTCTTCTTGGCCTCTCTGTTCCCTTGCTTCTTATCCCAGAGAAATGCCTCCACTTCCCAGCAGCCTCCTCTTTGCCCAGCAGCTTTCACAAGAGCTTTGGGAGTTTCCTCTTCTTTTTTTCCTTCAATCCCATTTCTCCAGCTGTCGGGTGATACTTAATGCAAATATCTTCATAGGTCAAGTCACNTNAGNTGNTGGAGGTGAGAGAAGTAACATATTGTTGTTAAGTCTGCTCAGTTTCTATGGTAGCAAAAAGGGAGGTTTTTCATTAGGCTCCACTTTTGAGACACCGCCTCCAGAGCAGCTCCTGGGCTCTGGCATCCCATGGTCCCCATGTGACCTGTGGCATCAGGACCCGCCAGACCCACAGACATGCCACCGACGGAGCTGGCTGGCAGTTTGCTGTCTGGAGCACGATCTGTGCAGTTCTCCAGTCTCGCGCCTGAGTTAGGAGATCGGTACGGAGCAGAAGCCCTAGGGCTGAAGTGCTGTAGAAGAGCAGTTCAGGGGGAGCATGTCGGGAAACAGGAAATCTTGGTGAAGACAGCCTAGGAGCTGAACAAAATGAACTGACATCTGTCCTCCTTCAAGCAGTCTCACGGGTAGAAGACACTGGCTCCATCCCTGTGACCTGAAAACAACAGACTGCCTTTTTACAGAAATGTGAGAAACTGAACAGCAGATGAAATGCTGTCATTCTTTATGACATTATGCAGGGCTGAAAGTGCATCATCACAAATCTGAAAACCAGGAATAACTCTGCAATGGTGCAACAATTTCTGTATGCAACATCTCATTTCCTGTACCCTGTGGACAAGCTGAAGTCTGCTTTTCCATCAATGCCATTTTACAACAAATTAAAGCATGTTGGGTATCAGGGTCACCAGCATTGCTGCTTTCCTTGGAGTACTGAGGGACACAGAGCCTTCCCCGAAAACAGCCTACTCCTGCAATGCCGTTTGTCTGTATGCTTGTAAGTAGCCTCCAAAGCGTTGTTGCAAGATTTCTACAGATACAAAAGGTATCGGTCAGGTTTCTGCTGACAGAGCACATCTTTTTCAGACGTAGCCCCATATTCTTGGCTTTATTCTCAGACTTCTTGCACTGATCGGCCAGACTAGCTGTTTTCTTGACCATAACACAGGTTGCGTTTGAGAGTCAAGCAGCGATATGCTTTTCTCTCTGAATAGCAGGGAAAGCCTCTCTGAAGTCTCCTGAGGCTATCTCTGGAGTACGTAATGTGGTAGCTGTGCTTGGAGAGGGAGGAGGAGCCTCTGCTAGCAAAGGAGATAGGGTCAGCAAATGAAATGATGAATACCCTTTTGGAGAGACGTGAGGGCATTGGGGAGGTATTTGGAACCAGGGAATGGAAGAAGGAATAGGGAGAGAATGAGGAACATCGATGCCTTCAGTAGCCTGGCCAGTGCAAATCAAGATGAGGTGTTGCTTTTCCACCAAAGATGACCCCTTTTTTTCAGCAGGGAGCACAACTCTTCATCTCCCCAGTGCGGAAAAAGGATTCTGAAAGAGCAGAAGTTCAGGATAGTGGCACCTTGTATCAGGAATGGGACTTTCCTCCCTAGCTTTAGCCATCTAAAACTCTGATTCCTGATCCCATGCAGGCAAGACATTGGCTCTGCGCTGAGCCTGGCACTCACAGGGACTTGGTCCCTTCCCAGTGATGTGGAGCCATGTGGCTTCCTAAAATATGCGTGTAATCAAAGGCGAAAGTGGATTGTTTCCGCTGGCAAAGTCTAAGCTGGTTGCCCCTCTAATCTCCTGATTAGAGTGCCACTCTGGAGCCAGTAAAGAAAGACAGTATTCCAAATACCGTCATCAACACTATCAGCTCTCCAGCCTTAGACACACACCTTAGGATGAGTTAAATCGTCCCAGCGGAGTACCACCTCCTTCCACTGACAACAGGGAGAGCCCAGACAGCCAGCTGGGCTGGATGTTCTGCCTCTGAGAGCTGAACTTAGGTGAGATGACTCCCACCTCATACACCTTCTCACAGCACCCCAGTCTTGCCTAGTGATGCTCACTAGTCTTCTCATCACTGTCAGTGACCTATGCATTAAATAGGATCACAATTAGGCCAAGAGGTCACAAAGATGGAGCGTCAGTGTCCAGGTCTGACTGCAGGGCCTTGGTCCAGCTGCTGCCTCTACAAGAGCTCCCAGCAGTGCTTGTAGGGCATCTGGGGCATCTCTGGACAAAGAGCCGTCACCAGCACAGCTCCCCCTCCCGCTCCTTCATGCATTGACCTGGTTGGAGGCGAGATACTGCTTGATGGGCTGAGATCACACTGCTTTCTTTAATAATAGTGGTGCTGGAGGAGAATGGGATTTTATCCCATTCCTATGCCAATAAGCCATCTTCGTAGCCTGGATTTCAAGAGATCATGGCTGTTGTCACCTTGCTGCCATTGCCCTACAGGTTACTTCAAATGTGTCAGAGAATGACAGAATAATTGAGGTTGGAAGGGACCTCTGGAGGTCGTTGGATCCCAGCGCAGCTCTAAGTAGGTCCAGTTACAGCTGATCAGGGCCATGACGAGTTTGAACACCTGCAAGGACAGAGACACTACCATGTCTCTGGGCAATCTGTGCCAGTGTTTGACCACTCTCATAGTGACAAACTGATGCCTTACAACTAAACAGAATTTCCTGCACTGTTTCTCATCCTTTTACCATGCACCTCCCAGAAAGGTCTGGCTTCATACTCCCTATGACTTCCCATAGGGTAGTTGGAGGCAAAAGTTGGATCTCTTCTTTGCCTTCTCCTCCTACAACTGAATAAGCCCAGCTCTCTCTACATCTCCTGGTACTTCATGTGCTCCAGCCATCCTGGTGACCCTCCACCAGGCTCTCGCCAGTCCATCAGTCCCAAAACACTTGTCTCTCTATACTGGCGCTCCTCTCCCTGGCTTTCATTCCTCCCCAGAAGGACCCATCCTTCCACATGGGTCCAGCAAGAAGCAGACGCAGCAAGCAGAGGACCGAGAGGGCCCCTGGTGTCCAGGTTGCCAGAGCACCCAAGCACCAGGGGCAAAAACCCAGCGTCGAACCTGCAGATTAGCAGGGAGGAAGGAGACACCTTGTCACCCTTGTTGCAAGAGCAGAAGCAACGTATGAGTGTTTGCAACAACACAAACTGCCACTAGACAAGAAAACTTAGGATGGGATCTGAGCATCTTAGCAGCCCCTAAAAGCCGTTTAGCCTATTTTATAGATATAGAAATGAGGAAGAAGGACACTAAGGAACGATCTCACAGAAAGCCTTCAAAGACCTGGAGACCTGACCACTGGGCACAGGGCACGCTACCCCTGAGCTGCCTCAGGGAATCCCTTGGAGACTTGAGAGAAATCAGGGTCAGGTCACTGTCTCTAATATGGGAAGATGAGGCTCACACTGAGGTCGTGTACTGGAAATGTATCTGCAAATGACACAGTGACTTTGCGTTCAGCAAGTGCCACCAGGCATGGGAATTAGGGAATTTAGGAAAAACTTTCCTGCCTGTGAAAGATTTTGCGTGCAGAAGACAAAGAGCATAAAGGGCTGGGGGTGCCTTCGTGTCCACACGGTTTGCAGGGCTGCTCCAACAGCACCCAGCTGCGGGCTGACCCCGGGGGAGACCTGAGCTTGCCTCACGCCTCCGCAGAGCCTGGCGGCACGACTTAGCACAGGTTTCCCAAGCACAGCCCTGCCAAAGGGGAGTACCTCACCCTCCCGTCCACCCCACACATCGGCACTCGCCCCGTGCACAGCCTGCCCACCCCAGAGCAGCCATCGCAGCGGCACGGGCTGGCAACAGGCTCTGAAGTGGAAGAAACTGTTTTCTCAGCATTTTATTTCAACTAATGTGTTCAGGCTAGTATCACACTGTGCTATTAATGCTGCCCTGGTTTGTAATTCTGCTTTCATGTTGGCTCCATTTTTCTCTTTTTAATACCACTATCTAGCCCTCTGGTTCTTAAATGTGGGACCTATTTATCTGTCTGCTGTAGCAGAAAGAGCTAATTTGGTCATTCTGTGTATAAGCAACAGGACTGTGAAGTGGAATAGAAGGCGATTTTATCTCCGTGTACGTCCTTAGTCAGATTGACACTAGAATACCACATCCTGCTGAGGTGCCATATTTTAAAGAGGACATCAAAAAATTGGAGCGGGTGAAGAAAAGAGCCATAAAGAATGGTTTGAGAGCTGAAGAAAACCACTTACGGGGAGAGACTTCTAGAGGTCAGCCTCTGTAACTTGTCAGAAAGAAAAACCGAGACGTGATTTGATGATGTGTGTAAGTACATGTGTGGAGAGAAAATACGGGATGCTAAGGGGATACTAAAAATTTAGTCTGAGAAAGGCACAGAGATAGACAGTGATGGGCACTGGAGAACACGCTGAGCTGAAGTAGAAATCAGGTGTACTTTTTAACCATAAGGGTGTTAACCGTCAGAAGAAAATTGCCAAGTGAGTGATGAGTACTGAATTTCTCGAGCTGTTTGAGACACGTTTGGGTGCTAATTCTGTATGTCAGGACAGAGGCAGGGATTCCTGGGCAATGGAAACTCAGGTGAGTTTGCTCAAATAAAACCTGGGAGGTGACAGAATCCAGCTTCACAGAAACAAAACTCCACATTTCATTTCATATGCCCTTTTTTCTGGTTGTCCATCACATTCTTGGACAAAATCAATCCCCTAAAGTATTACTAAATTTTTAGTAAGATAAGTGGTCACATTTAAGCCTGGGGAGGGATGTGAGGATGGAGAATTGGGGCTTTCAGACACACAGGGGGATGAGGATGGATGCCGAGAGGCTGCTCCCATGTGGACCCCTTCAGGACCACAGAGGTGCAGGGCGAATGCCGGTGCCCCAGCCAGTCCAGGTATCTCCACCCAGCAAAGCTCCGGCCAGCATGGTCATACCCAAAGATGCTCATCCCACCTGGTGAGAAAAATGTCATCAGGCTCCTGAAACCGAACTTTTCCCACTGCCTCTGCCGGTGGGTGCCAGCAGCAGCTCCATAAAGGAGCTCATGGCTTCACATCATCAGTGTACAGGAGAAGGGGACAGAGGCTGTAATGCCCAAGTTGTGACAGAACTCATCAGGACAGGTCTGGAAGATCACTTAGTCCAGTCCCCTGCTCACAGGCAGAGAGGCTCCTCCAGTGCTGCTCGAGGGAGGCTGTCTGTAGTTCAGGCACATGTCGCTGGGATGGGGTCTCCACATCACTTCTGGACAATTTTTCCTCTCTGGATGTTCATATTCTTCGCCTTGATGTTTAACACAAATGTCCTGTATGTTAATTTAAGCCCATTTCCCTCTGCCTTACCCACAGTGGACACAGAGAAGGGTATACTCTCTCCCTCTTTACAACTTTTTAGTGTATTTTCCTTTTTAGATTTTTTAGATTTTTAAAAATAGATTTAGGGAAAAAGAAATGTCAAGTTAAACCTCTTTAAAGTTTTGTTCTTTAAACCGAGGCAAACCTCATTCTGATCCCCTTCCTCCACAGACCATGTTTCCCTGCACCTCTTCGGCTCCTTACTGTGGAGGCCCTCAGATTCCCCTGTTCACTGCAGGGCCAGGGCTGGGGCCAGACACCCAGGGGACAAGGACAAGGGGCCCTTTCTTCCACCAGGAGAGCAGCATGCCGATCCCTCAAGCCCGGCTGGTGATGCTCTGAGACACCCAGACCCTTTCCCGCACCGCTGCTGCTGCTCAAGTAATTTCCTCATCCTGCACATGTACAATTACACAATTCCTCATTAGCAAACACGGACCTTTGAAATGGCTCCTACACGTCTGCATCAGAAAAATAACACATCAGAAAGCCGCAGAGAGAAACTTCCAATTAAGCTCACTTTGTAAATCATCTGCGGTTTCTAAACAAGCCTGGTGCGTACGCATTCCTCTTGGTTTTTCTCCGTGTGGACGTCTGCGGTCAGCGCTTTGCACACAAACTTCTGCCGTTGCTTTAAAGCTCAAGCTTTAAAGAGCAAGAGCCGAGCGCCCTGAACCCAGTCGAAGGCTGGGAGCTGCATCCAGCCCCCAGCTACAGCTGCTACACACGAAAACTGAAAGCTGCTGGGCATGTAAAGCAACCATTAAGCTACTTCTAGCTCTTAAAACTTCTTCAAGTGCTTATGAATCTCAAAAGCAGCAAGAAACCTTTCTTTCCCCCATGATTTCATGCTCTCTTAAGGACGTATTTCTGCAGATGGCTGCATTCAGGAGGTTTCTGTTGGCTCTAGGAGTCAAGTGGTCTTCAAGAATTCAGAGCTCAGCAAGGACTTTGAATCCCTTCCAGCCGAGCTCTCATGCTCTGCAGCCTCTGCGCAGCTTAAGAAATTTCAATATTTACCAATCTGGTGCAAGCATCATATCCCGAGGAGCCCTAAATCAAAGGGGTTATAAGCTCCACGTACATGCTGTAGAAAACCCCGTCTGAGGGATTTGTGCTGGCTGAGCAAGCAGGTTTTGCACACTCAATAGCTGCATATTTCTCCCTGTACAGGAAAACTACACAGAAAACTCTGAGGCTTAAATAAAAAACAAGGCTTAAATGTAAATGCATAACGAGTCCTGAGAGACAGAGGAGATATTGAAACACTTGTTTCATAGTGCGCTAAACTCATTCTCAAGGAAAAATTGAATTTGTCTCAAGGTAAGACTGAGCATGAAGAACAGAGCTTCCCAGAGACACAAGTGGTGCAGCTTTGTGCCTTGTAGCAACAGCAGCTGAAAAAGCCGGTGGGAGCATAAGTCCTTCAGGAAGCCGAGGCAGGAGACACGTTGCCATCTCTCTTTGGGAGCACATAGAAACAGTGCCAGCCCTGTCTTCACAAAGAGTAGGCAAAGCCCTGCCCTGCTGCAGGAGCCCCACAGTGCCTCAGCCGGGTCCATGAGCTGCTTGGCCAAGCAGTGAGCCATCCTATGGCAGGGGTCTGGGCAGCTTCCTTCAAGCAAAGGCCATGTTTGGTCTCAGCCTCTTGGAGGACACCATCCATAGGTCTGGTAACAAGCATCAGGGACAGCAACGAGCCATCAGCAAAGCCTGGTCACGTTCATGCTAGATCTCCCACTGCCACCCGCGCCTCGTCCTTTGCCCAGCTCAGCTTGTCTGGCTGGCATCTAGAGTTTCTCTTCCAGGCTGGGGTGGTCATTCCCTGCGTACCTGTCCAGCACCTCACACAACCAGGCCACTCATCTGCCACAGGTCTGAGGAGATGCTGTGCACACAGGAAGATCAATTTTCTGCACACATCCCTGTAACGGGACCCTCTGTCCTCCCCACTTGAGATGAGTTATGTTGGTGGGTTTGTGCATTCTCCCACTGCAGGGCAGACAGGTGGGAGCAGGCAGCCTGGCAAGCAGCATGTAGTCCAGGAGAAGAGTCTGATAGATTTTTGATCTCCAGCAAGTGACATTACTTCATCTGCCTCGTGCCTCCAACTGCCCATTATCTGGCAGCAGCAGCGTTGCCTTCATGTTCCTCTTTCTCCTCACAAGAAGCAGGCAAAGCCCCCATACTATGCAGCAGCTGATGGACCCTTGGCCTCCTTGAGTGACATGGCAAAGGCACTCCTCGACTGGGGGTCCTGCTACAGCCCCCCACCATAGCATCATAGAATGCTTTCGGTTGGAAGGGACCTTTACAGGTCATCTCACCCAACACCCCTACAGCGGTTGCCCAGAGCCCTGTCCAACCTGGCCTTGAATATTTGCAGGGATGGGGCCTCCACTACCTCTCTGGGAAACCTGTTCAGTGTTTCACCACCCTCATTGTAAAAAAAATTCTTCCGTATACCTAGTCCAAATCTACCCTCTCTTAGTTTAAAGCCATTACTCCTTGTCCTGTCACAACAGGGCTTGCTAAAAAGATTTTCTCCATCTTTCCTACAGGACCCCTTCACGTACTGGAAGGCTGCAATAAGGTCTCCCTGCAGCCTTCTCTTCTCCAGGTTGAACAGCCCCAACTGTCTCAGCCTTTCCTCATAGGAGAGGCGTTCCATCCCTCGGATCATCTTTGTGGCCTCCTCTGGACCCGCTCCAACAGCTCCATGTCCTTCTTGTGTTGAGGGCTCCAGAGCTAGATGCAAGACTCCACGTGGGGTCTGACCAGAGCAGAGTAGAGGGGCAGAATCCCCTCCCTCGACCTGCTGGCCACGCTTCTCTTGATGCCGCCCAGGATACGGTTGGCCTTCTGGGCTGCGAGCGCACATTGTTGGCTCATGTCCAGCTTTTCACCCACCAGTACCCCCGAAGTCCTGCTCACCATGTGCAGCTAATTCCTCCCTTGGCTTCAGCCATCCCTTGTATCCTGTGCACTTGGCACAGTGATCAATCTTGTGGGCAACAGCCCTGGTATTTGAGGTTTCAGAGTGACCTAGAAAAGCGGGCCTGGGAAAATACATGTAATGAATCTTAAGAAAAAGATCAGTTCATAGATGGTGCAGCATTATTTCATTCCCAGCAGCTCACTCAGTAGCTCTAATGTCTCTGCTGGTGGCCAGCTTTAATTTTCATCTTGGACTTGCTGAACAGAGCCAAAAGGCTGAAAGACTTCATACATGCTTTTACGGGTATTCCCTGGGCAGGACATGGGGATCACTAGCATACAGAAGGGAAGAGAAGGGAAGATAGCACATCTCCTTCGGAGATGGGTTTGCATTGCCAGAAGAAGACAGGTGGGAGTGGGCAGCCTGGCCATAAATATTTAGGCCAGGAGAACAGACTATGGCTGGCCACAAAATGTTTCCAGTATTCTTCTGAATCTGCCTCAAATCTCTTGTAAGAGACCAAAATCTAGTGTGCTGCAAGGAGAGACAAGGGGGCAACCAATTCTTGGCAGTAGCAGGGGGATTCCTGGGGTGAACTACCTTACTCCAGCTGCAGAGCACAGCCATCCCTCCAAGCAGGAGTAGATGAGGGGGTCTGAGTCCTTCTGTAACCCAAATGTAGGGATTGGTGTTACCACATGTTCATAGAATCATAGAATGGTTTGGGTTGGAAGGGACCAAAAGATCATCTGGTTCCAACCCCCCTGCCATGGGCAGGGACACCTTCCACTAGACCAGGTTGCTCAGAGCTCCATCCAACCTGGCCTTGAACACTGCCAGGGAGGGGGCAGCCACAGCTTCTCTGGGAAACCTGTGCCAG
>Ga0065711_1043843_pt1 | contig 14475 bp, 11 predicted proteins | sample Hoacrofraction12_FD_59098 | JGI IMG/M metagenome (GOLD analysis project Ga0065711, IMG submission 59098) | Hoatzin crop microbial communities from Cojedes, Venezuela - Epithelial fraction 12 v2 (version 2) | ecosystem: Host-associated > Birds > Digestive system > Esophagus > Crop | place...
GGAAGAATTTCTTCCCTCTGAGGGTGACGGAGCACTGGAACAGGCTGCCCAGGGAGGCTGTGGAGTCTCCTTCTCTGGAGATATTCAAGACCCGCCTGGACAAGGTCCTGTGCAGCTTGCTGTAGTTGACCCTGCTTCAGTAGGAGGGTTGGACTAGATAACCCACAGAGGTCCCTTCCAACCCCTACCATTCTGTGATTCTGTGATTCTGTGATTCTATATACAGGAGTTTCCCAATGGAAAAAAAATGGTCACTAGGAAAACAAAGCAAGTCAATGATGTATTCTGGCTGTAGGCGCTGCAGCATGAGCATTTGGGGCTGGACTTCCCTTTCTGCATGTCCCACCCACCAGCACTGTTGCTCTGCCATCAGTCCTTCCATTTTCCCCAAAGAAGGAAGAGTCTGAGTGTGAAACACAGCTGCTGGCAAAGGCACAGTGAGCAGCGCCTTGTGATCATATAAAATGGTTATGATTTACTTTAATAGCAGCAGCAAAGGCATCCATAGCATAAATTGTGCTATACCCACCTCATGCCAGTGAAAACAATGACACAGAAAGAGTTCAACGGGAGGAACAAAAAAATACACATAAAAGAGTTTTGATCAAAAGTTTCTCTCTGGTCTCACTCAAAAGTATTTTAATCTCAAGCAAGTACCTACTGTCCACTTGCTTACAAGCAAAATGCTCAGTGAAACACAGACCACACACTGGAAGTTGCCAAAGAAACTGGATTCATTTATGATGCTACATGTTGATTATTGCAATCTGCTTATTTTTCTCCACCCACATATACCTTAAAATTAGTGTTGTCCTTCATGGTCTAATTACCATGATGGCATTGCCATTCAGGACATGGAAATGGATTTGCTACCTGGACCAGACCTTGAGCCACCCTCATTTTTAAAGCAAGACATCAAAAAGTCTTCAAAATTATGTTGTCGGCAGGTTATTTCAAATTGCCTTTTTTTGCACTGATAGCCAAAATATTCAATGGTGGATCTAGTTCAAGTGCATAAATACAACATTCCTCAACTCTGCTCTTTCTGTAAAATTGAAAATATGCAAGTAAAAATTTTGAAAGAAATTCCCCTTGTTGTTTGGGCACTGGCTACAAAATTGCAGTTCCTTTAAATTCAGTGGGAGTTTTTATTATAGATCTCAGTAAAGCTGGGATTTCAACTGCATTTCAGGGACGTCAGCAACTCTCTATTTAAAGTCATTGTGCCAGAGTGGCTGAACTGCTGAGGTGCCTTCAGTCTGCGCTAGCCTGAATGACAGCTCGTGGTTTTGACTGGGTCCCCTGGCTACGCAAATTACAACTACTCCGTAGTTTATATATTGACAGCTTCTGAATCTTGGGGTTTGGTGAGTATTATGAAAAGTATTCCAGATTTACATCTTATTCCTGACTCTTTTTTTGTTTCTTAGTTTGGTCATAGCTGTATGCATAATTTGGAGAGAGATTCAAAGCGATGACCTTCGAATGAGGTAGTCAAATGAGCTAACACATCTGAGAGTGATTATTTTTCCCATCAGTGTAGCTGTCAGAATAGTTTTGTTGATCTCTGGGTGTGTTTTCTATTCTCCATTTGCTTTCCAAATGATACAAGAAATGTACATGACAAAATGATGGACGAAATTAAATTAATAGAAAATGAAAAGCATTAGCTGTTTTACCACAAGAAGGAGACCATCTTGCATTTATCTTAGCTGCTGCTTGCGGTGTTTTGAATATATGAAATCCTCCCCTGCGCCTCCCCCCACCTTTCTTTGGAAAAATTGAAGTCTAGAAAATCTTGGATATCTGATCTACCTGAAAAACTTGAGGTATGTCCAAACAAATACCTTGGATCTGAGCAAACCTGAACCTTCTGATGAATTTTGACACACATCCTGTCATGCATCTCATGATGTTGGTTGAAACTGAACTGTAGGCTGGTTCTTCCAAACTTTGAGAGTTTTACCTGACTGAACTTTATAGCAGGTTCCTTCCAAGCCACATGATGTGTCTTGGTGAAAATGCATCATAGCCTCTTTGAGGGTTATCTTGTGGCTGAAGCTGATCTTAATAAAGAACAATTAAATAGAATCTGTCAAGAAGACACATTCTTCTTTTAGAGAAATGGGTGTGTAATCACCTCAAAAATTCAACAGAGGCTCAGAAATATTCCCAGGACAACAAATCTGAAAGGTACTCCAAATATACTCAAAAGCTTAAGTACAGCAAGATAGAGGACACAAAATGAAAGGCCATGGGAGCCAGGGCTGACAGAACTTGGTTGCATTTGTGGCCTCCTTTGTATTTTAAAGCTGAAAGATATGGAGATACTTACCCATGTCCTTAAAAGTGCAGGTCTGCATCTGGACCTGACTAGAGCCAATGGCAACAATCCCCCTGGTTTTACTGGAACTGGACAAAACAGATACAAGGAAAGTATTTTTTTCCTGATAAGCTGCTGGGGAGCAAAGGATCTGCTGCTGAACATAGATTTTCCACCTGAAAATAATGATCAATAGTGAGAAGACTCAGATAAAGAAAGAGCTTAAAACCAGTCTCGTGCTGGCACAGCATGCAGCCAGACAAAAAGCGTGCCTGTCCATGAGGAACACAAACACCTCCAAAACTAGCATACACACACACAGAGGCAGATCTGCAAAAAACCGAATTTCTCACCCCCCCCTTCCAATTCCTCCCAGGTTCAAAATTGGCTCAACCAAAAAGTGAAATTATACAGCGTAGCTTGAATTCTGCTGTCCCATTTGGGATCGCAAGAGACAAAGCCGGAAAGAAACAGCATGATAATTTTGGCAACACAAGTGATGAAACAAATGAACCATCTCTTTGTTTTGCATGCAGAAATAAACACTGTTGGCAGAAAAAATAAAACTCAACTGCACGTGGTGGTACAGTCTGTCCTGGACATGTATTTCCCACAGTCCCACTGAGCCTCTGAGTACATACTCAGGAACAGTGCTAGGTGCATACAGGCCATTTGACATGCTGTAACTATTCTGGCAGCTGGAGAACTACCCAAGTCCTGGTTTTGGTTAAAATAGAACCGATTGTCGTTTAGTGAATCTTCCTTACAGCCAAGTTCTTCTAACTAACTGCATTTTTCTGAAGCTGGCTGCATATTTTACTGACACTGTCCACTCCAGAGCTGGTAACCCCTAATGTTTATAGTTACTCTGAGCTAACGGTAGGAAAGGAATGCAGAAAAAGGCCCCTGTTTATAATTATCACTATAGCAGCCAAGGTCACCAACAGATCTCTTGGGTCCAGCAAGTGAGGAGCTGTAAAACGTTGCACTTGCGGGGAGGGGTGGACAGAACAGGTGATCCAATATTGACCAACAAGTTATTCCATGCCATGCATGTCATACTCAGTTTAAAGCTGGGGGATCATGAGGGTCTCGCTCTCTTTGTCCATGGCCGGCTTCTGAAGAGGACCCTGCTTGTTGTTCTGCCTGCGATCCTGATCCAGATTCCGATCTGTGCATTCCTGGGTCCAGTTCCTGTCCACTGCCAAAGCTAGTCTGGGATTGCCTGGTGCTGGCTGGCATCTGCTGGTGAGGTGCCAGCGCCCGGCACCTAACTCAGGGAAACTCAGTATCAGTTTTGTACATTTTGCATTATTTCTCTTATTATTCATATTATTAGTGTTATTAGTGTTCTTAGTAAAACTTTTTATATTCAATTTTTAAGTCCCTCTCCCTTTTCCTCCTTTTCCGTTCCCCTGGTGGGAGGGTGTGGGTTAATAGAGACCGTCTGCCACTCTGTTTATTGCTGCCCTGCTTTAAACCGTGACAGCAAGGATTGAAAAAGTGCATTCTGCAACAATAAGGCACAGTTGACTGAAGTGGATAGTTTTGTGGAACTGTGCTATTTTATCTGATTTTGAGTGGTTTTAAAAATTGAATGTTAGCAAATGATCACTATACAGCTATAAGTTCAATTAATTAGCTGGAGATCTGACAGTTTTTAGTACAGATACCCTTATACTTCTATTTTTCCTACTGCTGTTTACATCTAACTAAAATGATTGAAGGTGTTCCAACCTGTATGAGTAACTTTTTTTAAACTGATTTTATAAAGCCACTCGTATCAAATTTCTTACTTCTACACACACCGATAACCCTCTCAGGAGACTAATTAGCATGGGATGAAAAATAAGCAGTGACATCGCTCATACAGTGGATCCAAACTCTGAAGTCAATAAGGTGCTGCCAGTTTTTTTGACAGAGGACTCCTGTAAGATCTTGCATAAATTTGCAGAGGTGAGAGGTGAAAAGAGGTGCAAGGTGTTGTGGCAGAGCTGACCTGCTCTCAGGAGGCAAAGCTCATCGAGGACACTCACATGAGCAAGACAGTGACAACTGAAAGTACGAAGTGCCTAAACCACGTAATGTGATAAGGTGAGAGGAGATTAATAAGGACTATGAATTACATCTGTTCCCTGCCTCCTTTACACCAGTAAAAAGTACAAATTCATTTAATTCAGAAGAAGGGCGCAGTGATCAATATTCTGAGGTGTTTTCAAAACTAACCATTTATTTCAGGGACTTTCCCCTGCTGTATGGGGGTAGTGGTTCCCTGGTCCTCTTTAGAAATTAGATTAATTCCATCCCAAGCAAAGAACTTAGCCCAAAGCCTTTATTTAATCTCACAGGAAAATATTAACCAACGTGTTCCCTCAGATTTTATGAGCTCACTCTGTCATCTCTCTAGCAGCCTTCTAGAAAATACTGGAAAGCACATCTGTACATATCCGTCAAAACTCAAACCTGACGGTCGACTAAAAAAAGGAAAAAAGCAGAGTTTGCAGAGAAAGAAGGAACATCTTTGTTTTTTGACAGCAATAAAATGTAACTTGTCACCAGAGCTGATATGTTGTATTAATGGCTTTTTTTGTGAAAACACAAGGCTGAATGTTATAAATATTGATGTGAGTACACTGTTTTTAGAAGTGTGTGATAGATGAAACGTTTTAAGGTGAATACAAAATTGTCTTCAGTGTTTCTCCAACCTGAAATTCATATATCCCCTTTTAATTGTAAGCCATTACATTTACCACCAGGAACAATTTTTGCTGCTGACGCAGCAGATAGAGCAGGGAAAAATATTCCTGCCTACATGTGATAGTCACAGCTGTCAACATCCATAAGGAACACACCCAAGGGACAGGTATCCAGATGAGCTGGAGTGTTAATATATGTTGTAGTGTATTTGGGCTTTTTTATTTTTTGGTATGTAAATATCTTGATGCTCGCTGTGACAGCTTGGTTGCCATGGTTACTTGTGAGACAGTCTCTACCTCAATCTGAGGAGCCAGAGTACATTTTCTCCTCTATACTGGATGTGTCCACATGGACATTCGCTTAAACAACTCAGCAGAGGCTGAGGGATCAAGTGACACAAATCAGCATCCAACACTCAGTATGTGTTTACCGGGAAAAGGATGTAACAGCATTCCTGATACTTCCACAGAAACAAAAAAAAAAAACCAACACCCCCACTCTCACCAGCCTTTAAAAGTTGTTCAAAATCTTCTACGTAGCAAATGTTAAATTAATTCTTTTGAGGAAGGTGAGAGTGGATAGACTCTCTTTGATGTAAACATTGAAGTCTCCCTGGAGAGCTCCCAGGCCAATCTGCCACTTCCTGTGCCCATCAAATGGCTGCTCCCCCATTCAGGGAGCTGAAATCGGTCCATTCCAGCACGTGCTCTGGGGCGACAGGTAAATAGGGCTTGCTGAAAAAAAATACTTGTGCCAAAAAAAGGGAAGTCAATTTAAATCCAAGAGAGAAGGAGCTAGAAGGTTAATGCACATCCACAAACACCAGCAGCTGCCATAAATGGGCTAAATTAAAAAAGAAATAATATTAGTTTTAGACCGGATATAAGGCAATGAGGGATTTTCAACAACCCATTGTGGATGGACTGCATTAGGACAGAGTACAGGAGTCCTTCTCTGACAGTCCTGCACAGGCACAAGCTTTTTTTAGGATCAGTGAAACTGTCACAAGAAAACAAAACAAAACAAAACAAACAAAACCAAAAATCCCACCAGCTTCAAACATTTGCTGTACTGTCAAAGAATAGGGGGGAAGAAACAATTTTATACTTACTTTGCAGATGGGAATATGTCTCGCCTTCCTTTCTGACAACACCATGCTCTGTTCAGCACACCCGTAAATACTCTGAATTGAATGGTAGGGAACTGAGACGTACAGCACTGTCCAGTGAAGCTACAGCTTGGTGGCTTTGGCAACAACACTGATCCACAGAATGCCCCTATATCATTTGCTTTAGTTCTATCATTCATGAAAAACAAAGAAAAGAACAACCCAAAGAAGTTAGTGTGAGACTTACTTTTAGAGGAAATTCTACTTACCTAAAGAGCAGTTTTGACCCATCCCACTGCACTGTATTGCGGTAGAATTTGAAGGTCAGACGCAATTTTAGGCCATGATTACTGTTTTTAAACAGATTAACTCTAGCTTATAATTTAGCAAAGGTAACACATGCTATTTTGAAAAGGGAAAAAGCACAATGATAAAAAGGAGTCTTTCATTTGTCAGATGCCATTTCACAGCTTACAGACAGGACACTGAAAGACAAAGCTATGTGACCAAGTTCACAGAAGAATTTGTAACAGAGCTGGAGACTGAGACCACAGCATATGACTGGCTTGCTGATACTTGAGCTGCAAGAGCGAAGGCTCCAGCTGAGGTGACTTGGAGAAGAGAACAAATAGCAGATCTGTAGTATAAGCAGCACACAGGGAAAACAAATGGCAAGATGGCTTTAAAAAGTATTTATAACTCAAGAAAGAAGGGCAACACATTTCAGGTGTTGATGGGTATCAGCTTTATACAGCAGATTGCTCAAGAATTTCTGAGCAATCTATATTAGGGAGTACCACTAATTGAAATAATAGATCGTAGAGATTGTGATGTGTAAGGAGATTTAACACCCAAAGAAAAGGAAAAAAGGAGAACCTAAGGCACAAGTACCTGACAGTGACAGGGAAAAAATGTGTAGAAAAGATTTTAGCTTTTCTCCTTTCAGGACAGGGGAATGCAAGAAAGATAATTACTGGCTACTCCTTCTCATGCTTTAGCTATAGTAACTGATATAATTTATGCTTAATACTAATATAATGCTACATATTATATTGCATATCTTTGGCATGGGAGAGACATGAACAAATAAACACTCTTACATCACAGAAGAATCTGGAGACCATGGCCAAGATTATAAACCATGATCTAGATCATTTCAAGTTATCAACAAGAAAGCCTATAAACTGTTGTCAAGCAGGTTTGAAAGAGTTGGTGTCATAACTGCACGGAAATCTAGAATATAGCCTCCCTCTAAGGAAAGTGGAATACTGGGAGGCAAAATCCAGCCCTAGTGTATAAATGGGAAATTCCAGTTATTTTGTTTTCTCTGTGGCTATTACAAAATATTTGTTGGTTAAATTGGGTGAATTTGTCTAAGAATCTGCTGTTACTAGTATAAATGGTAAGGTTTTGCCTAACTGCAAGACACAAGCAAAAACCCAGCATTTACAGAATAGCAGCTGTCAAGAAAAAAGCACTCCAGGTCTGGAAAAACATGAGTTTTCTGAAGTTCATCTTTAAGTGACGTTATTGAAGCCTATATTCAGGACTTAATCCCAAAACCCTGTTCTCCAAATGTTGATGTAGTATAAGAACAAAAGACCTGAATTTTTAATTAGCATGTACTTTAAAGAAGAGTTTGACTGCAAAGATGTAATAGATAGATACAGAGAGGAAAATGCCAGAAAACAAACTCCTTGACCTACTTTCATAACAGTGAAAACAGGCACAATGCTGTACTTAAAAAATGCAGGAATATTCCTACAAGGACCTACTCCTACCTGCAGCTATCCTCAATCCAGCTATTGAGCTAGATGCTGTAAATCTTGGTGGTGTTCTATTGTACATTTCTACAGTACTCAGATAAAGAAATCAATACATTTTATTCAGACAAAAGCCACGTCACACATTTATAGGACTGTTTCAGATTTGAGAATTGGACCCAGAGGCAAATAAATAACATAACCCATGACATTCCTGGTGCAGCATAGCTCTACGAGCAGACCAACACATTTAGCCAATGGCACTAAGGTCAGGAAGCCAGACAGAGATAAGCAAGTCTTTATTTCATAGATTTCCTCTGCCTTGCAGGTTGAAACAGCACCCAGGAGCCAGAGTTAACTTTACAAGGCAATCCCTACTGCCCCAGGATTTTATCACTTGGTTTGCGAGTCTCCAGGACATGGATTTTAATCAGATTCAGATGGGCGAGGACCAAGCTTACTGAGTGGAACAGTAAAACAGCAGTTTTCAGAGTCAGAACCACTAACTTGGCTATGCCAAATTATTTAAAACCTAAATGTTTATTTTCCTTAGGTTTAACAATCTGGGGGATAGGATGATCCTTGTAAATGTTCATTAGGAGACATGAGGCTCAGTCCAGAAAGGCCTCCTCCCTTCTCCTGACTTTCAGTCTCTGATCCAAGGATTACTTCTTGAAATTCCCCCACAATTCTTCTTTCAGCCATCATTTCCTTTGCTCTTCCTGGTCCATGAAACCTGGATTTCTTTAACATCCCTGCTTCCCAGTACCTTTCTGGGCACGTGAGTCCAAATCACACCTGATCAAGAGGAAACCAAATCCTGCCTTCCTGTGGTTTGAGTGGTTGCTCTAACCACTGATTGCTGCAGAGAAAGCTGGGCACCCATCAACCTCCTCACACATTTAAATAAACAAACCCAAAGCAATTATACAAGTTTTCAAACAGAATTCCTTTTCATGTAACACTGAGGAAGATGACAGAAGTGAGAGAGCTCAGACAGTTACTGGTTCAGCCTCTTCAGCTTTGAAATTTATGGCTATAGACTTCATAAATATCCTTGTGGCCATCATTCTGAAAACTTCTTGTTCAGCTCTGATTTATAGGTTGAGTAAATCCAAGCAAAACAGAGCAGTAAAAGAAATTTGTGGGATAATTTACTGCTTCAGTGTAGGTTAGGGTTTTTAATAGTTATTTACCTTTATACTTTAGATAAAGATTTGTGAGCAGCCAATTACCCAAGGCAGGATGAGTAGCTTTGACAGCTGAGTTCGGTGCATGAGCTACCCTTAGAAAGTATTGCCTTATTTTCTGATAGAAAATGCTACAGTTAAATATAGAGGTCAGAGCCTGTATCTTAAAATGGGGAAAAAAGATCAAGATAATCCGCATGGAACATAGTTTTTGAGGATAAAAGCTTCCCAACAGCAGAGGGAGAGATTATTACTGTATATTTATATAGAGCCAAGGGTAGGTTTTTTGTGGGCTCCATTGGAGCTGTGCCAATTTACACCAGCTGAAAAACCACCTCTAAAGAGTCCATGAAATCTCCGTCTCACTAGCATGTTGCTCCAAGATTTGAACATGTGTGCATCTGAAAGGTTCATTATTCTTTTAAATCGAAGCGGTACCTCGGATTTTAAGACTGAGTGTGAAATGTTGATGTTACCTGCACTAGCTCTTTTCCCTGCATTTAAATGCACCGCTGTATTCCCTGCAGAGCCTGGAAAAGTGCAAAGGTCTGTCCATCTGGAATGTGGCTGGAGCAAAGGGACCTGAGACACAAACTGGAGGAGGCTGCTCAGCAGTGCTTTCTACAGCCACATTTGGGTTTTGGGCTCCCGAGCTGGGCTCTGCTGCCCCTCAGAACAAAGAGCCTTTTATTGCTGCCAGGTTGGGTTTTCTGCTAAACTCGTAGTAAATCCAGATGAATAATTTACACTGAGTTTTGATTGATTTTGTGTCTTTTTCAGTTTGCCAGGGAGCAAGGAACTAATTGCTGTTCCTCATTAGAAATCACTTCTGCTTTATTCCTGCAACTACTTTAGAAAGCAACTAAAATTCAAGATGCTAAATCTCAAACAGAAACTTTTTGATCAGATGCTCCAGTCACAGATACATATCCAGCTGGATGAGCATAACTTTGCATTTTCCTCGTGGCTGGTGTTTGAGCAGTTATGAACTAGGAAGCCATTATCTAAATAATCTGCAAAACTCGAAGATTCGTTGCTTTTAGGCCACTGTTGAAAAAGGTTTTGGCATTACAATTTAATAGCCCTCACAAAGAAAGGGACATGAACCCTTAGTCCTATAAAGGGCCATGAATTTCCTGGTTGCTAGTCATTTACCTTTCTCCAGCCCCTCTTCATCTCCTTAGACCAGTGCCAAACACTCTCCCGTTGCTGCCACGGTGTGTTTTGTCACCCTGCAACAGTTACAGAAAATAAAAGGTTTAAAACCTTTTAGGATCAAAGCATGAGACATTTATATGTTAGCATATGTTAGCATTAGGCATCAAGCATATATAGCTGATGACACGGAAACCCCCATAGTTATACGGAAATCAGCCTCAATTATTTTGCAGATTATTGTCGTGACAATAAACATTTGCTGAGCAGACAGTCATAGTTTGTCGGGAACAGTATAGTCTAGCACTTACATTTGCACATCTTGCTCAAAGATCCACCACCACACAAATGCTTCATTGGTGAGTATTTAATGTCACAGTCATAGCTAAGTTTATTATATATCCACACCCACAGCCTGAGTTTTCATTCACTCTCTAGAGGAATTTTTCTACTTTTGATTTCATGTATGGGCCAAATCCAGAAATAACATTGTGATAAAGTTAGGGAGATTTTTGAGATCTGGGACATGGTAAGAGTACATAAATATTAAGCCTGCATTTACAAAATACAGGTAACAGCCAACTACTACGGTAATCCTTTTTAGTCTTAAACTCTCCTACTCCTCCCAAGAGATTTAAAAAAATATTTCAAGTCAGACTACTTAAAGGTTGAATATTCTTTGTCATATTTTTCTCTCCATTTTCAGAAGAGGCTAACATGCAAGCAAAGTTGGATGAGATTTTTTGACACACTTTTGTCTCCTCCTCAATGTCAGCGAGTGCTGCAGGAATTCTGCATCTACATTTTTGTACATTTTGAAACCTGGATTTACATTTTGTTTTCTATGTTGCTGGAAGCAGATCTCCCATCCCTGTGGCAAAACCCAGTGTGATGCTTCAAAAGCAATGCCAGGGCTGCCACCATTGCAGTGCAGCTACCCTGGCAGTGTGCCCTACTGGCCAAGAAGGCTAATGGCATCCAACGGCATTCTGGCTTTTATCAGGAATAGTGTGGCCTGCAGGAGTAGGGAGGTGATCATGCCCCTGTACTCGGCACTGGTGAGACCACACCTGGAGTACTGTGTTCAGTTTTGGGCCCCTCACTACAAGAAAGACATGGAGTTGCTGAAGCCTGTCCAGAGAAGGGCAACGAGGCTGGTGAGGGGTCTAGAGAACAAGTCTTACGAGGAGTGGCTGAGGGAGCTGGGGCTATGTAGTCTGGAGAAGAGGAGACTGAGGGGAGACCTTATTGCTCTCTACAACTACCTGAAAGTAGGTTGTACCTGAAAGGAGCTGTACTGGGTTAAAACTCTGCACCCCCACTGTCCATGCTACTGTGAATCATGACAAAGTATTTATTGTAGGTTCTGTAATTGGATGGCGGAATCAGCTATGCGCCTAAACATCAGCAGCTTCGCTTATGCGTATGTTGCCTTAAACCAATGATCAATGCCAGTTTGCACTGACTCCGTTGTTTTTGAGTGAAGAAGATGGACAGATGGGGGCAGTAAATCTGAAATTTATAGTGTAACGTTCTAATAACCTAAAAAAACTAGTTCAGAGACTCATTGAAGCTAGTAATATGCCTATCTTTTTTCAGGAAAGCAATTAACCAGTTTAGAGATTAACACGCCCCTAAATATTCTTCCAAATCTGAGAATACAAATCATAGAGATTAGTAATCATCACTCCAGATTAGTCAATGGATTACTGATTAGAAGAAAAGATACTTTGTAGAGTTATGTCAAGAAAAGGAAATTATACTATTTGGTTGATGCATCCAATTAAAACTGTCTGAAATGGCTCAAATTTAATCATAGACATAGTGAAGTGCTCACAAATGCTCTAAAGAGCAATAATAGTTCATACAAATTATTTAGAAGAAATTCTGTAGAACATGTGGTGGAGAAAATCTAAACTGTTCACAGTAAATCTAATGTAGAAACTGCCAAAACTCGTTAAATTATTCATTAACTGTCATTTGTTCAGCTCAACGTATTACAAAAGTTATTGATTAGGTAGTTTATAGTAGTTGGATGTATTTATGGAAATGCACTTCTCTTCCCTCCTGTTATTTTGTAGTACCTTGGCTTTTTTTCAAAAAATGCAGAGGGATTAAGTTATGCATTATTTATAACATATGCTTAGCACTCAGAGAGTAAGCTAATGGGGATGGCAGTTAGAGAAGTCTCTAACCTTTTCACTATTGCATTTCACTTTTCAAAAATGAACAGCCTTTGCCTGAATAATATATTGTAGATAATGACGGAAAAGCTAAGCAAAATAGCAAGTCATAATATATATGAAAGACTAAAAGCTTTCTGGTGGATATCTATCAAACTCTTTCTTGTTTGAAAAGCATGATTTTTTTTTTTGTTTTTCCTCTCTCTACTTCAGCAAAGCAGAGCTTTCCCCAAGTGGCATTCAGTAGCTTATTACCTCACAGTAGCACAAATTCTTGACATCTGAGGCTGGGCAAGATTGCATATAATATGTCATAAATACTTGAAAGTCAGTTTGACATTTGCAGAGGAATACAATTGCTTATTAACATATTCATCTCTATAGCAGGTGATCAGAAGATACTTTCCACAGTTAACTGACAGACAAAAAAAAGGTACCATATCAGCTTGAACTTCAGCTATGAACTTCAAGTATTTGGGAGGAAATTTCCCCTCAGACAGAGTGGACATACACCCGCCTTTAATCCCTGGGCTGATCTGTTGTGTGATGTTGAAAGAATCATAGAATCATAGGCTGGAAAAGACTTCTAAGATCATGAAGTCCAAACGTTAACCCAACACCACCATGCCTACTAAACAATATCCCAAAATGCCATATCTACATGTTTTTTGAACACCTCCAGGGATGGAGACTCAACCACCTCCCTGGACAGCCTGTTCCAATGCCTGACCACTCTTTCAGTAATGAAATTTTTCCTAATATCCAATCTAAACCTCCCCTGATGCAACTTGAAGCCATTGCCTCTCATCCTGTCACTAATTACCTGGGAGCAGACACCAAAACCTGCCTCACTACAACCTCCTTTCAGGTAGCTGTAGAGAGCAATAAGGTCTCCCCTCAGTCTCCTCTTCTCCAGGCTAAACAGCCCCAGTTCCCTCAGCTGCTGCTCGTAAGACTTGTTCTCTGGAGCCCTCACCAGCCTCATTGCCCTTCTCTGGACAGGCTTCAGCAACTCCATGTCTTTCTTGTAGTGAGGGGCCCAAAACTGAACACAGTACTCCAGGTGAGGCCTTATCAGTGCCGAGTACAGGGGCACGATCACCTCCCTACTCCTGCAGGCCACACTATTCCTGATACAAGCCAGGATACTGTTGGCCTTCTTGGCCACCTGGGCACACTGCTGGCTCATGTTCAGCCGGCTGTCAAACAGCACCTCAATCTCATTTTCCTCCGGGCAGCTTTCCAGCCACTCCTCCCCAAGCCTGTAGTGTTGCATGGGGTTGTTGTGACCCAAGTGCAGGACCCGGCACTTGGCCTTGTTGAATTTCATACAATTGGCCTCGGCCCATCGATCCAGTCTCTCCAGATCCCTCTGCAGAGCCTTCCTACCCTCAAGCACATCGACACTCCTTCTCAGCTTGGTGTCATCTGCAACCTTACTCAGGGAGCACTGAATCCCCTCATCCAGAACATTGATAAAGATGTTAAACAAGACCAGATCCAAAACTGAGCCCTGGGGAACACCACTTGTGACCGGCTGCCAGCTGGATTTAGCTCCATTCATCACCACTCTCTGCGCTCGGTTATTTAGCCAGTTCCTTTTCCAGTGAAGAGTACACCCATCCAAACCACAGGCAGCTAGCTTTTGCAGGAGGATGCTGTGGGGAACAGTGTCAAGGGCCTTACTGAAGTCCAGGTTGACAACATCCACAGCCTTTCCTTCATCCACAAGCAGGTCACTGGGCCAGAGAAGCAGATCAGGTTGGTCAAGCAGGACCTGCCTTTCATGAACCCATGCTGGCTGGGCCTGAAGCCCTGGCTGTCCTGCACATGCCCACTGAGTGCACTCAGGATGAATGGCTCCATAATCTTCCCCAGCACCAAGGTCAGGCTGACAGGCCTGTAGTTCCCGGGATCCTCCTTCCAGCCCTTCTTGTAGATGGGTGCTACACTGGCGATCCTCCAGTCATCTGGGACCTCCCCTGTTAGCCAGGACTGCTGATAGATGATGGAGAGTGGCTTGGCCAGCTCCTCTGCCAGTTCCCTCAGCACTCTT
>Ga0065711_1043849_pt1 | contig 14475 bp, 12 predicted proteins | sample Hoacrofraction12_FD_59098 | JGI IMG/M metagenome (GOLD analysis project Ga0065711, IMG submission 59098) | Hoatzin crop microbial communities from Cojedes, Venezuela - Epithelial fraction 12 v2 (version 2) | ecosystem: Host-associated > Birds > Digestive system > Esophagus > Crop | place...
GAAAGAGAAAGAGAAAGAGAAAGAGAAAGAGAAAGAGAAAGAGAAAGAGAAAGAGAAAGAGAAAGAGAAAGAGAAAGAGAAAGAAAGAGAAAGAGAAAGAGAAAGAGAAAGAGAAAGAGAGAGAGAAAGAGAAAGAAAAAGAAAAAGAAAAAGAAAAAGAAAAAGAAAAAGAAAAAGAAAAAGAAAAAGAAAAAGAAAAAGAAAAAGAAAAAGAAAAAAGAAAAATGAAAAAAGAAAGAAAAAAGAAAAAGAAAAAAAAAAGAAAAAGGGGAGGAAGAATGAATTTTGTAATTTTTCACCCTGTAGTGTAAATAGGTCCCCGGCATACAGGATCTTGTACACTTCACTAAAAAAAATACAACTATCCCAAACAGTGGTATCTTCATCAACATAGTAAATAGAATATTCCAGTAATATTGCATTCAGTCCTAGTGTAAACTTACGACTGAAATACATTAGCAGGCTTACATATCATATAGTTTTATATATTGATAATTACTAATATATATTTATAATTATATATTCATATAATTTCTAAGGAAAATATGGTTTTCTGAGGCATCCAATATGCAAATATGGGCTAAAATACAGTAAGCTGTAAAACAGAATATCAGTGTAAAAATATTCCCTTCTGTGGTTGAAAAATTTCATGTTGATAAGTTATAAATTTCAAGACATGTTGCCAACACTTCATCTAATATGGGAAAGTGGTAATTCCTTGGTTAGGAATTATTCCACTTCATTGATTTTAACTTGCCCATCTATCACACAGAAGAAAACTACGTGATTTTATTTCACCAGCATGTCAGGTTGTGTTTGGAATGTGTTACCTGCCATCAGACAGTGGTCAGAAAAAGCCTGCACTTCCATGTGTAGCACAGACTATAGCTCCATGGCTCCTGTAGAAACAGGAGAGAGAAATGAAAAATAGGATTTATAGGTAGGTGACTCTCTGGTGAGGCTACTAAATCCACACAGAGCAAGGATTATCTAGCCATAAAATTCATGACTCTATAATTCCCTCACCCGCCCTCACTTCTACACCCTCTTCACCCTCCTGCACTCACACCCCTGCTATGCCACAGGCTCATGGTTTTCATAGGATGATGATGGCGATTTCCTTTTCAAACTGCCTTTGCTAGGTGGGCAGGCATCCTTCTTGGAGGTGTGTATTATATCTCCAGGGAGAATATCAGACAACTACAGTCATCATGTCTTCAAAGACCTTTTTCCACATTGTCAAACTGTCCACAGAAGGTAGCTCAGTGCTGCTGTGCTGTATATCTCTTGCTGTCTTTACCCTTGAGTTTGCAAGTTAGCATGCTGCAGAGCCTGTGCACCCAAGTAGAGCAGCAGATTATGAAATTGATCCAGAGTTAACAATATGGCAGCTATCGCTGGATAAATGAAAGATAACACAGGTTCCAAAATCAGATGCACTCCCTATATGTACAAAATATAAAACACATCAAGGGAAAAACCAGTATGCATAAATAAGAATCAATTATCTCTCCACACATCCTCCTGTTAACACAGCAACACTGCACGTGCATTCAAATGGTGTCCCATCACAAGTCACTAACTGTACTTTATCATCCAGCTGTGTGTACACTCGTATGCTGCTTTTGCAATTTCCCTGGTTAAAAGAAGAAGATACCCCAACAGTGTGACAGATAGCCTGAAGCAATGGGTAGTTGAGATTGGCAAGTAACATGTGAAAGCCAAAAAGATATTTTCTAAACATTCTAGTTCTGAGATTCTGATATTTAATTTCTACTGCCAAAGGCACATAGTCTATGTCTGAAGTGAAAAATTGTATTCTACCCACACTCCATTTTCTAGTAACAACAATGCCCAGTACAGTACTGCTTTAAAAGTTTTACAAAAATAATAATCTCAGTATACTATTCTTCTTCACTGTTTTTCTTCCCCACATCTGTGACTGTTCTTGTAAAAATCCCAGAGATAGTGTTAAATGTCTTCATGTGCCATTAAGATTTCAAATGGACAAAAAAATAGTTTTGCATTAACAAAAGACATAAATCTCTAAAATAAGGTAATAATAGATGCCTTTTAAATCATTCTGATATTTTTCTCCTTTTGTTTCTAGGCTAGGTTATCTTCTCACACACCTTTCTTTTCAAGCAAAAGAAGCATATTTTCTTTCACCAAAAGGGTGAAACTCGCATTAATGAAGAAACTAACCCTAACCTATGAACCATTTTTTTAAACTACGCTATTTAAACTACTGACGAGGTTACTTCGCATGAGTGTACAACTGAATTCCAGTAACAAAAATCTTCCAAATTTTCTTCATACTGTTTGCTGAACTAAATAAAATCTTATACGTACTTTGGCCATCTAGCTTCTTTTGAGTGTCACATACGGACACATGTTGACGTATGTCTCCATCTGGAGTAATATTCCTTGCCTGATATACACACACTAAATTGCAGTACAGCCCAAGGGAGACAAATCTGTGCATTACCAAAAAAAAACATCCGTCATGGCCATCATCTCATGTCACATAACTATTCTTAAGTATTTAAAAACGAAGAATGCTTTCTGTGTTAGCATTACACACCACTTAAAAGAACTATCTGTCTTACTAGTAAAAGTTATTAAATCAGGGATGCAGAGGCTAATGAAGCTCAGGGAAACCTAGTTTATACACCATATTTGCACTAAAACACACCAGATCTTGAATAGAAAGCATCAACTAGCAGACAAGAAACCCCACCTTTCAAAATATCCTAGCATTAAGGAAATCAATCTATTCTAAGAATAGTCTTAGTTGGGAATTTTAAGGTGGATAGGAAAACAAGTTAATGCTTTGTGCAGCAACTTCTGCATAGGAGCTCACCAGAAAAAAAAAAATCACCTAAACAATTTCAGTCTCTAAATGTGAAGAATTTTATAACTGCTCTATAGGTAAACTGGGGATGTACCATCACAATGCTGGCACTGTTAGGAACTATACAAACAAAGCAGACTTTGACTTGTTTTAACTGAATTGCAGAGGGAACCATACTGCAAAACGCACATTGCCATTAGTGTCATCGTTTTGGCTTCCAGCCTGAGGCAAGAATCTACTTCGGTTGTAGACATGCCATTTTCGGAGTCCGTATTTCCCAAAGCCTCAGGTGTCAGAATTCAGAGGTGATTTCTGAGGCTATCTTCACCTAGTCATAATCTAGCAGGAGAAACAGTTCTGTGTCCATCATCAGCTAGAGACAGCAAAAAAAAACATTTTATGCATCTGATGTTTAACAATCAGAGCTGCCTAAAAACTCCAGGAGGGAAAGGCCTCTGATGGCATTGCTTGTTTGTCTGAAAATGCTGACTTCGCGGATTTAAAACCCCTGCTCCCACTACCCTTTCACACACATCCAGCTAGCTGGCTGGCAGTGCGGAGCGGCTCGACTCTCAGGCACAGAGCTCCCCAGCTCCCTGCCTACCAGCCACACGTCCACCCGCTCCACGTACCCATCAGGCATAGACTTCTTCCAAAGGTGATTGTCCCGTGTCATTGAAAAATTCTCCATCTTCACTTTTCCTTCTGATGTGAAGTGAAACACCAGCAGACCAGAGTTTCCCACAAAACTGAAATTCTTTTCTATATCAGCTGTGCTTAAATGTCCACTACAGCTTTAGTGGGAGAGGTGAGAAGAGATGATTTTTTTCCTTCTTATGTTATCAGGAGACTTTAATTATTTTCACGTTCCCTGGACATCCTTTACTATAAGTACCGAAAAGGTATAGCAGAAAATCGTAGCATGAGCTCATCAGGAATTTGTTTTGAAGCAATATAATACATATTCTGAAAAAAAAAAAGGTCCTTAAGGTATCATCCTAATCTGTCTTGAGCACAGCATCAAAACTATTCTTATGAAACAGGATAATAATTTTTCACAAAAGAATTTTGAGGGTCAGTAGATCAGTAATGCTGATACAAAAGGTCTTTCTAGATAATGTTATATACACAGCATGACAATTCTACGATGAATAACATTCCAGCTGTTTTCTGGAGAAGACTATAGAAAATCTTTATTCATATTAATAAAGTCTACACAACCAGAACTCTATCTGCTATTCAAGATTTTTTTTTAGAAATTGGACCCATTCTTGCTGAAATTATGTATTGGTGGGCACTACAACCTTGCATTATAGACTCTCACAGAGGGCAGTTGGCAGCACAATCATAAGAAAAATATCTCCCATCAGGCTTCCTCAAATGCAGATGGGAAATCAATTTCTATATTCTCAGGAGAGGATTCCAAAGGACTCCCAATGAGAAACTCTCCTGCTGGGGTTTTGCATCATCCCTTGCAAGAACCAGAGGGATATTAAATGGACAAACTCACAATATGGACTTCACTTCAGCTACTGGATGGGGCTACTTAATCATCAGAACAAAAAAAATTTTAAAAAATAATTACTCAGATTCCCACTTTTTCCAAAGAAATTTGTAGTTTTAAGACACTCAGTGAAGATGTGAGTCAAGTGAGTGTTCCCGTTTGGAGCAGTCTATAGAAGACACATCTATTTTTTTCTATTAAGCCTCTGCACAGAAATGCTTTTTTTCACTAGTATAAACTGAAAATCAGAATGTGACTTATTCTGTAGAGTTTCAAAGCTGTTTTGTTGTTGTCTACATTTGCAAAGTTCCAATCAGCATAAATTCTGAGCATCCACCAGAAGTGTTGGATGCCTACTGGCTAAATATGCAATGCCTAGTGAAGAGACTTAAAATTTTCATCTAATCATATGATGATTGTATTTATAGACTCATAGAATCACAAAATGGTAAGGGTTGGAAGTGACCTAAAAGATCATCTAGTTTCAACCCCCCTGCCATGAGCAGGGACATCTTCCACTAGACCAGGTTGCTCAGAGCTCCATCCAGCCTGGCCTTGAAAACTTTCATGGAGGGGGTATCCACAGCTTCTCTGGGCAACCTGTTCCAGTGTTTCACCACCCTTATGGTGAAGAAATTCTTCCTAATATCTAATCTAAATCTGCCCTCTGTTAGTTTAAAGCCATTCCCCCTTGTCCTATCACTACACACCCTTGTAAAAAGCCCCTCTCCATCCTTCCTGTAGGTCCCCTTCAGGTACTGGAAGGCTGCTGTAAGGTCACCCCGGAGCCTTCTCTTCTCCAGGCTGAACAGCACCAACTCTCTTAGCCTGTCCTTGTACGAGAGGTATTTCAGCCCTCCCTAATAATGATTTGAATTACCTCATTTGCAACTGTATCTCCTCAGATTCAGATAATTCTTCATTCCTGTATAAATTATTACTGTCTGCCTTTTCCCCTAAAGATGGACCATGTTTAATGGTATTCTTATGTAAAACACTGCCTACCATGAATTCTTCTTGTTTTAGAAGCGCAGTGTAATAATGTTCTACCAAATTTGTCTAGGCATCAAACTTTCATTTTTTAAGATCTCCGAAGTTCTTCCAATAACTGCACCAGTGAATTTTGAACTATGTAATGTATTTTTATAGGAGTATGGAGAAATAGGTGTTGAATCAAGATAAAATTTTAAAGAAGAAAAGCACTGTAACTTAGAAATAGGATTATTCTGGGGGGTAAGTAAGGTAAAAAGCCAAAGAAGTAGATGCATACTCAAGTGTCAAATTTCCAACCTGGATTCCAGACACCAGCACAAGTCTTCTCATACCTGATGTTTTAGCCTATCCAGCTTAACACAGTACAGCACAAAATCTGGAGTGCTCAGGCAAACACAAAATTTTACCTCGTTTTTGAAAAGCTCTACTCTGCTGCAACAGATTGTCTTCAAATGAATGAATCATGACATGAGCCTGGGTACTTAGCTATGACATCTGTTATGTAGTAAATTGCATTCCATGCTGCATGCATAATGAAGAGGAAAGAGGGATTTTAGCTCCTAAAACATGCCTCATTATGTGATGGTGCACGAATGCATGCAGTGACATCCAGGACAGACAGAAAGGCTGCAGTGTCATAAAGGTACAAATAATGTTGTTAGTTTTATCTTTTGGAAAGTGAAGAAGCTAACTCTTGTGAGGATTAAAAAAAGGCAACTCTGCAGTGAATAAAACAGCGAGAGGTGCAGGCACACTGATAATTAAGATCTCTCTTAAAAGTTGCTTACCCAAATCCACTTGCAAGAAGCTTGACTATTCTTCTTAAGGAATACATTATGTTTCTTTAATTCTCTCAGTCCTTTCTAGGAGGCTGGCATTTCAAAAACAGAGTGCACATGCTACAGATAATTATAAATCATTCAAATATTGAAAACTCCACTGGAAGATGATTTAGAAGACCAAAGTGTGTTTTCCAGACATGCAGATAATTTTCTACCATTATACAGTCAATTAGATTCATTAAACACAAATTAAACCACATAAAAACATATTTGCAGGTGAAATTTTGAAACTCCAATCCACCTTTATTGCTAAGATAAATATGGTGCTAGCACAGCCCACTTAATTAATACTGACTTCTGAATGACCTGTAAAGGACGAGTGCCCAGTAGTGTCATTTCCGAACTTAGCATTAAAACACATTAAAAAGCAGCTGCCTATGTTTAGACATTTGGGCTGATGATCAATATTTAAATAACTGCTCTGGGCTCATAGACCAATATGCCTAATGTAAGACTCACAAGCTTGTAAAAATATGGCCTAAATCATGTGAGGAAAGAGTTACAGCACTCATTGAAAACAGTAAGTGATAAAATGAGGGAGTCTGTTTAGAAAATATTTGGATAAGGTTAAGAATGTCTAACTAAGCTGGTTTTTATTGCTCAGGGATCAAGATGGATAGAATAGGACTAGGGTATTTATGGTATTCCAAGAATGGAAACAAGTGAAAGGAAATTCTTAATTTAACACAGCAATACAGAAGTTTCCAGGCTCAGCTCAAGTAGAAAACATAAAACAGGTATAAGCAAGTGACTATAATGCAGATTAATGTAGAAAATAATAATTAAAAAAAATATATAGAAAGTTCTTCTAATAAATCATCAATATCATGACAACAAAGAATGGAAAAAATGGCATTGCTTAAGATAATTTTAAAAAATTGTAATTTTAATCATGGCATCTGAAGAAAAAATTTCTTTCTTCCTTATCCATGAACTAGGCTCCTGTATTGACAGGCATTTTATTTAAATGATGTAAGAATATTATTCTCTAGAATAGAAAAAGGGGTGTCAGCTAAAGCTGGTGATACCATTATTTACCTGGAAAGATTTTAGCAAGTACTAATTTCCAGAAATGAAAAAATGAAGATGTTAAAATATTTCTATATTAAAAATACTATTATACCCAACTTTGCTTAATTATTCCCTTAATTATTGTAGGAACATTGCAGGAAGAGCTGCAAAGAATGAATAGATTTAAAAGTGATTTAACAGATGCTTTTTTAAATTTTAATTTTTGTAATTTTTGTAGTTAAAAAGCATAGCCTAAACAAGGTATTTAAGCAACTTGGATGCAGAACGATCCTGCTTTCTGCCTGAGTACTATATTGTCATTTATTGCTACTAAGTTAACTGCATTTGTAACTCATTAAAGGAAGCCACATACCTGTAGCCTGGTTTCCCTATATGTATGTGGCAAATCTGAAGAAATTTTGTGAGATCAAATTCAATCAAAAGTATGGTGTTACAAGAAGAAGAAAATTGCTTTTTTTCTTTATGCTAGGAGAACATTATTTAAAAAAATATTCTGACAAATTAATCATCCCAAACACCTCCCAATGCTTTTACTTTTAAAAAAATACATTATATAGTCTGTTGGTGCTCTGTAAGTATTGACAGAAAAATAATTGTAGTCAGTTATGTACAATTTTAATCCATTTGCTTGTCCAGGAAGCAGAGATAGTACAGGAAGTGTCAGATTTTGCCTCACATGTCCGGATTTACACCAGGTGCTTGATTTATCTGTAAGATGCAGAGCAGCAACTCACATGCTGATCTGCCTTGGTGCCTGGGTGAGCAGCCAGCCCTGCCCACATCACAGTCCCCCTGTCCTGGCATCCTCCGTCCCACCCAGGAAGGGCAGGTGGGCCTGACAGCAGCTTTTCAGGATGCAGTGGGTAGTCAGGAGCTGCCACATCATTCCTTCAGCCTAAAAAGGTCAGGTTTCCAAGTGTCAGGGTTAAATTCAAAGAATTACTTTGTTTTGGGGACAACTGCATAGTAACTAGCGTGGCAGCTGGGAAGCGGAAAGGCTGCAAATAAAGAGGTAGTACATCTGCATTCAAATGGCTTGACCAACCACTACAGTGGCTGGACATTACTGTAACGTCTGCGTTGTTCAAGAGCCCATCTGAATTTGCAGGCACAAGATCCTCTCAGCACCAAACGGCAAACACCATGAACATAACACCAGGCTTTTAATGACCACATCTATGGACTGAATGTGATTAAGAACAAACAACATCTAAAAAGCATGAAATAGAGCATACCAATAGATTAGTACTACCAGAAGACTGTATTTGCAGATCAAAATGATCATAAGAGTACAGACAGAGTAGGAGCACAAACTGATTTTGCCTGTAAGTCTGAAAATGGAAAAAGAATCCAAAAGGAAATACAAAGATTTTAATAACTCTGTGGGAAATTATTACAAGATTACAGTAAGAAGGAGCTTTAAGGGATAATATTAAAACAGGTGGTAAAAGTATTTCATAAATCAGAACATTTCCTCATTTCGTTTCCACAGAATGTAGGAAAATATTAGCATTCTTTCCTACCTACAAACAGGAACAGAATGAGAGTAGCTACTGTAGGAAATACATACAACTGTGTATAAGCCAAAAAAATTTTGCTATTATTTGTATAATTTCTGCTTCCTAAACAGCTGACGATTGCCTTGTAGATGAAGTTGTTGAAACAAATGGAACTAAACCAAAAATAATGTTTCCAAACAGCAACAGCAGCTGAACTTTTCACAGAAAGTGTGGAAACAGAAGGCAAGAAAAGAGATCACATTTTCTGCAACTTCTAATTTTCTTATAACGTCATATCTTAAATCCACAGGACCCTGGAAACACAACCCTATCTGAAACCACTATTCTTCATGACCTGAAAACTGGGGATACCTCCAGCAGCCCTTGTATTGGCAGACCTGACAGTCATTGACCGTTCATGGTTTTACTCTCAGTAGCAGTTGAGTCTGGATGAGGCTCTGGAAACATTCCCAGTGTCTGCAAGCACATAGCCTGAATGCTAACCTTGGAGAGTCAGCTAAGTTCTGTGTTATTGCCCTGCATGCAGAATGACCAATATACGATATTAATTCTCTGTCACCACTTCAAACCGAAAAATGCAAGGTTTCTGGGAAAGGAAAGGAATGCAGTTCTTGGGGCAGGGGAAAGTCTCCCAAAGAATGATGGAAATATCTTGTCAGAAAAGGACTCTCATCCTCTGCTCTGCCTTTCACATCTTTAAAGTGGAATACACCAGCAGCAAGACTGTAAGAGTTTTCAAGATGGAAAATATTTGAGGTAGACAACTGGCATTTCATTTCTGTGGGAGTTTTCATAATTGTTCTCCACCTGCTTACTTTTCTCTTTCATTTAAAATAAAAGTAGTCTAGACTGAAAGTACATGTTTTCCTCGCCGTGTACAGAAAGCATAATGAGAAGTACAGGCTTCATTGTGTCACTTCACTAATTCCTGAGCGAAAAGCCAGACTGAATTATGCTGTCTTAAATTAAATGCAGATCTTTTACACCTTTAAGAAAGCAACCTTATGGTAAACTGTCACATTTAACATATGAACTAATCAATCTATCCAAAACCTTTATAAGCTTTAATGGGGTTTTTTTAGCACTTATATATATATCCTTTGCATTTATTCCTCCCCAGTACTTTTAATTATCTGAATGTGTATAGCATCAGCATTACACCAGCACTGAACAAGTTAAAGCCCTACAAAGATAATGTCACACAAACTTTACAAAATCAGCCTTTTGTCTTGGATAAATACACTACTGTTTGTATTTCAGGGAGACTTTATTAAAAGGAGTACTTTGGCCCTGAGGTGATTTGCTGAGTACATCAGTGTCATCCTTCTCAAGCAGATGAGCGTGTATTTATGCATCATTTATCTAAAAGACATTCTCAACTGCCTAGCACCCACAACATAATCATTTGGGCATGTGCTAAAAATTAGTATGAATATTGTTTGAAAATAAGAAAATGGTCACTTTTCAAGTTTTTCATTGGATTTGACTTTAAAGTTTGTTTGTAAAAATGTATTATATCAAAAGCAATGGTAGGCTCAAACTGAAGCATTAATCTTAATGCCAAAAGCTACTACATTAATCAACTGGCAAGAGGTGTGTGTGGAACTGTTTTCAACTTTATGCAAATCAAAAGACTCAAAGCTCTTTTCTTTCAGAAAATCAATGAAATTGCAGAAAAGATAAATTACGGCTACAAGATTACCAGCAAAATCAACAACAGCAGCAACATCTCGACAGGTGAGGAACTGGATGCTGGTAAGCAACTGGACACAGGTAAGGAATTGGACAATTAGACCTATTGTGCAATGGTGGACTGCATTTCAGGAATGTTGCTTACTTGCTCAAGACTACTGGACACTTCTCAGAAGAAAACAACACAATTAACATCAATGAGTGATTTATAAAGAAAGCATGGCACTTGCGCTGCTGGTTAGCAAGATTTGAGATGAGTAAAACACACTCATGCTGGACATGGTGGTGCTGCCTTACTGCAAGATGAGAAATGTTCTCATCTCTTTAAAAAACATTGTTAAAATTTTTACATCTACAAAAGTTGTGTTTACAGTACTGGAGTCTAGCTTGAAACATTCTATTGAACACATATGTATGCACTTGTTAAATATTTATGTGTTACATATTTATGTATTTCATATTTGTCTGGTCCACAGAAAACAAAGATTGGATAAACTGAATTGTTTTACAGGTATGAAAGCCTAGGTAATCTCAGTATATTTCCAGCCTGAATTAAAAAGATAGTATGTCTCGGGTGTTCATTTCCCACAGAACCTTCATATGAAGAATCAGTTTCTATCAGAATTCTTCTTATTAGGGATTCTTTCTTTTCTTTTTTTAACTGCATCAATTCCCTGCTTTAACAAATAGAGTCCAATTCAGCACATTTTATCACGGTCTGAAGAATTTCTCTGGGTAGTTTCCCTGTTGCTCTGTTAATGGCGTTTTTTAGCTATTCAGGGGATATAGAACCAGGCAGTGGCTCTGAAAAATGACTAAACATCTAAAAAGTAGCAAAGTAGTGGGTGACAGAAACTCACCAAAAATTGAGAGTCCACATGAAGTACCAGTCCTTGCTTGAGGAGTAAAAAGAGAGTGAAGTAAACAGCCAAAAACCCTTCAAGAGCAGTTCGCCCTTGTGAAAACCTGAAGCAGATGTTGCCAAAGGCAGCCTGTGCAATCTGTTGTATAAGTAGCAGTATGTACAGAATGTACAGCTGCCTAGAAGCATCTTCAACTTGCTCACTTGGCTTTTGTGGGAGAGAAAGAGTTTCATTCATAAATCTAACCTTTTAGATTTCTCTTGATTTTTTTCTCTTTTCTCAACCATCCATCCTCAAAAAAAAAAAAAACACACACCACAGAAAATTAAGCAGAATGTTTATTTTAAACAAACCATTCCATGAAGGAAGTTGTTTCATCTTTCATTAATGTGATCTTCAGAGTTCCCAAAATTATGCACACACAGGTGTGCAGGAATGATTTGCATCTAGCCAATGTACACGTAAAGCATAAATACGACTTTTTTATTACACAATTTTTTTTTAATCTCATAGCATCAGAATCTATGTGCCGTGTGTCATAATGGAGTAGGTAATAGTAATTCATTTCAGTAACCACCAGATGCAGTTTTGCATAAAACATCATTATAGATCAAAAACCATTATATATCAAAACTAGTAAAAATCTGAAGTGATAACGTATTTCTCTTTATCTAATTAAAGTGAGATAAACTCTTGTAGAGCAAATCAATTCTGATATGCTGCATTACGTTCACTTGCTCAGTACAATAATCCAATTTGAAGCAATTGATCTAAGAATATCAGATCAGATTTGCTATCAAAGGATTTTGATTTAGATTCAGAACCAAAATATCTTTATTGAAGTTTTGTCAGAATTTGATACTAACCTACTAATAAAATGTCAAATCTTCAAAGAGGAAGCCATCTGCTGTAAACACTGCTGAATTATCCAAAGATTTCAAAGGCTTTCTCATGCCAGTCTCATTAGTGGGAAGATTAAATTGAAATTGTTAGAAAATTGTAATCTGTAAAAGACGTAGGGAACTTCCTAGAGACACATGAAAATCTGTCAGAAAACCAGGTCTTGATTAAAATTAAATTAATGAATTACCTGCCTTCTACTCATTCAGATTTCATCCCTTATTAGGTTTAGTGGGTTTTGACCACTATCAGTACTTTTGAGATGGCAATTTCTTTGAGCCATATCTACAAGATCTTTAAACACTTTTTTTTTTTTAAATCCCCCAAAAGGCTCATTTATTGTGACAAATGCAGACTGGACCATCTCTGAATGGGTCAATCCAAATCTCAGCTTTGGACTTCACTGACAAAGTCAGGTTTTTTTAGCTCTGCAGCTATTTTTACCTTCAACAGCTAAAAAAAATGCTCTTTCTCAGCTGTAACAAGCTACCAAGAAACTGAATTCTATGTGTCATATACATATCAGTGTGTGTATTATAGCATGCATACTACACATATGCTTGAATTTGGATCAAAACAAAACATTTACTCTACTTTCATCATATCTCTTACTTTAACTCACAGCCTGACTGTATCCTGCCCCTCACTTCCTAGAGTAGGCTTCAGTGGTATTCCAGATAGGAAGTAATGAATATTACCTAAACAGTTTTAAATACATGCCAGATTAGCTCATTGTTCTTTAAAGCCTTGCATCCCTCCTCCAGCAGTGACCACATTCAAGGGCTAAGAGGAAGAACACTTCAAAAGAAGTTATCAGGTTTGCCCCAGAAGTGTGAAAGCCCATTACCTTTCTCATTAGGATACACAGCTATATCTACTATTAGTGGTCACAAAATTATTCACCTATTTTGTAAATTCAACCAGTATTTGTTTTGTTAATCTCCTATAAAAAATGAATGTTAGATTGAATAAACAATGCATATACAAATCCTTTTGTTTATTTGTTCTGTTTTCTGGGAAGAGCAACAAAGTAACTCAGAGCAGTGGGGCTCTGGCAGTTGTTTACTAACCTGTACCAGTCTTCAAATGTTGGCGCTTAGATTAACTTTCACAGCAAAGAAAAATGGGTTCACATTCAAATCACAGTGAGGAGGTGTTGGTTTGAAGATGGGAATCTGTGGTTTTTTACAGGTCCATTTGAAGGAAATCGGGATTAAATTAAAATTAATAATGTTAATACTCTGATTTAGCTAGATGGTCTTAGAGCAGGAGCCTCGAGGGCTGAGCTCCCCCAGCAGTCCCGGTGTCACCTTGCAGAGAGCCTTGGGCACAGCTGGGGCAGCCTGGGTGGACTCTGCCCGCAGCCCCTGCCCTGGAGCACAGCCCTTCATCAGCACATCATCTCTGAAGGGAAAGATCTTAGCAGGAATGCTAGGAGAGGCACAAGTCCAAAGCCATGGGATATCTGAACGGGCCCCACAAAACAGCCACTCAGTACCGCTGCTGGCACAGAAGAGAACTAAAAAGTTCACTTAGATACTTATTATCAGATACTGTGAATATTGCAGAAGTATACGCATGCATGAAGAACACTTAAAGGTCATAGGGAGGAAATATTATGTTGTACTGCAAGTGTTATCTTTTTCAATGTTTTTCATGCTGAAATGTGTGATATGCTTAGAAACATCCCCTACCTCTCCCAAAAAAAGGTCTTAGGTGCCCAAGCCATATAGAGTGAAACAATATATGATCAAAGGCAGGTGGTGAAATGCAAAGAAATACTGAAATTATGTTGAGCCTGACAAAAAGTGCCTTCTGTGCTCCAGCCACATTTTACTGACAACAAGCAAGTCATTGAAGAGTATATTATAAAGAAAGGCATTAAAAAGGCAGAACAAGGCAAAGTGAATGCTTACAGGCAGCTTTTCCTAATCAAGAGGGAAGCTTAGACAAGTAGAAGTAGGAAATGGAAACTGGCATCCCAGCCAGGCTGGAATCTAGAGTCAATATTTTGACAATGAATTGACGTGTAGTAAGGATAGGTCAGGAAAGTATTTGAATGTCAAGACAGGCAGCTTAGGATGGGTACAGCAGATAGCAAGGAGCCAGGTGGTATCACAGAATCACAGAATCACAGAATGGTAGGGGTTGGAAGCGACCTCTGTGAGTCACCTAGTCCAACCCCCCTGCCGAAGCAGGGTCACCTACAGCAGGCTGCACAGGACCTTGTCCAGGCGGGTCTTGAATATGTCCAGAGAAGGAGACTCCACAACCT
>Ga0065711_1043850_pt1 | contig 14475 bp, 8 predicted proteins | sample Hoacrofraction12_FD_59098 | JGI IMG/M metagenome (GOLD analysis project Ga0065711, IMG submission 59098) | Hoatzin crop microbial communities from Cojedes, Venezuela - Epithelial fraction 12 v2 (version 2) | ecosystem: Host-associated > Birds > Digestive system > Esophagus > Crop | place...
GTAGAAGGGGATAAAGTCCCTGTAGTGCACATGCAGAACATGTTAGGGAAGACGGTTTGGGTTAGTCCTGCCTCGGGCAAAGGCAAGCCCGTCCGCGGGATTGCTTTTGCTCAAGGACCTGGGTGTACCTGGTGGGTAATGCAGAAGGATGGGGAAGTCCGATGTGTACCTCATAGGGATTTGATTTTGGGGGGAACAGTCCATAAATAAATTGTAGAAAGTTAATTGTTAAAATAACCCTGTCATTCTGTTATCACTGTTGTAATTGTTATATGTTATACCAGTAGTAGCATAGTAAGACTTGTCCAGATTAAAGAAGGATGAACTTTTTGATGAAACCTAGCAGAGCACAGCGATGATGGAACTGGACCTGGTTTTCAACAACTGGCACCCAGCAACTTCATCAAGATCAACATCTCCTGCAGACTATGGGCATGGGCCGCACCAGATACATCAGCCATGAGCTCCAGATGCAGCAAGTGACCACCCATCACCACACATCACCTCCCCTGCCACAGAAGACCATTACGACAGATGGAGCCCCAAGTCATGGATTAAATGAACTCAACAGACACTTTAGAGTGATGACCCATAGACAAAGGGAATGGTATCTGCAGACAGGAGAAGTGGTGGTGATCAACTGGACAATGGGGGACCTGGGCATGACGTAGATGGTATGGAATAAGAGGTGGATAATGTCCTGGGTTTGGCCAGGACGGGGTTAATTTTCACCAGACTCCAGGAAGGGACACAGCCCGGTGGGCTGACCCCACCTGGCCAAACAGAGCCGGGTATTCCATACCATGTGCCGTCTTGCTGGGTTCCGGTGGGGGGGAGCTGGGTGGCAGGAACTCACTTGCGGCTCGGGAGCGCGCTGCGGCAGCGGTCGTGGAGAACGGCTCTGTTGTGCGGTCTGTTTTGTGTTGTGTATTCCCTTTATCTGTATTGTTGTTGTTCCCTCTGTTTGCTGTTCTGTTAAACTGCCCTTATCCCGACCCACCAGTTTCTGCCTGTTTTTTTCCTTTCTCCTCTGCACCCCAGTGGGGGGAGGGGTGACCGCGTGGCACTTTTGTTGCTGGCCGTAGCCAAACCATGACAACATACATATTTTTGAGCATTGGCATTTAATGGATGTTTTTGGAGTTGTTAAGAAAAAATTATATTTGTTGGGGTAGGCATCTAGAAGTTAGATGACTTCTCAATACCTATCCTAGAGCTATATTCTGTGAAAAAATAAGAACACCTGTAGTGGCTTAGACCAAGAGTCCATCTGTGCAGGTATCCTGTCTCTGAGCTGTCACTGAAAGAGACTCTGTGTGAGGTTCTTGTTGATATGCATAGGCCAGGAAGAATTTTTGTGTCCTAGTTGTCTGAAATCACTGTAGTACCAAAACTAGCTCTTAACCTGTTATCAGCTGCTGCAGCCCTAGCGTAACCCCAGCAGCCTGGATTAGTGGTTCCAATAGCCATGTCTATCCGTTGATGGCCATGTGGTCAGCAGAAATCACTGGCACATTTGGTGGATACAGCAGCTTTAAGCCAGCAAAGCCAGCCAGTGCTGTCGAGGAGATCAGGTAGCCAGTTCGCCTGCAGTTGTAGTAGGAGACTTGCCAGTTTGAAGATGGAGGAATTTTTGCAGCATACTGCCAATCAGACTGGCTCCAGTGAGGCTCCAAGGCAAGGCAAAAGTAGTGATAGTGTTCCTAACTTCCCAGGAAGAAAACTCAGCATTGGTGCAAGAGCAATAGAAGTCACGGACTGCAGGAATTAGAAGGAAAGACAAGAGAGCAGTTGACTGGGACAGTAGTCTGACCAGATCAGAGAATCTATTTAATGCTAATTTGATTCTAAATTAGCAGGAGAAGAGGTGGCTGGTTGGAACTCTGTGAGATTTCAGATATTAGGTGTTGTTTGATTTAGAGAATTGTGAAGCAAATTGAGATATTTTCTGTTAAAAAAACCAAACAAACGAAAAGTAAGTGAAAATTACTTTCTACCTTCATTAGACATTGAACCAAAAAGGATTTGGAGGCTGAAATTGTAGCTTTCTTGTAGAAATGAAGGTCAGGTTTTTACCTATACTGCATAAAACTTGAACACAGGGAATAGGATCATTTAGAGTCAAGTGAATTTCCTCACTTTGGAGTGCTTTAATATGTTTGAAGTCCATATGTATAAACCTCTACTAAAGGAATCTTGTTCCTTTTTTGAGTTTTGGCACACTACGAGCTGTAGTAGAAGTCAGAATCTGGGAGAAAAAATGCTTTAATATTGCATGACACTTCTCTATGTGGAGCACAGTGTGATGCCAGTCAGATTTAACAGGGGTTTAAAGTATTTGACAATGACGTGGCTTCATCCCAGCCGAATCTTTTATCACCAACATTTCCACAAAGTATTTGTTCTAAGTACTTGTTATTTTTAAATGCTCTGTTCAGATTTTATCTCTCTGAATTGAAAAAGTTATCAAAGAAGTTGCTGTCAGTGATAAATTGAGAAGATGAAAATGGGAGGGGAAGTGAATTGTTACTAGACTGCTGCTTGTCAATGAATAGATTTATGTATGCTAAGCTACACTTTTGGTCATAAAACTTATGACTACACAACAGGGCAGAGTTGTTTCATTTTTATTGAAAATTAATAAAGGAATAGAAAAATAGAAAAACTCAGTATAGTAATTATGTATGAATAACATGAAACACAGACACATTAATGCTTGGCCACTGGATGCCACTGTTGTCTTAAGCAGGTAAACTGAAAAAAGGTGTGTATTATGCTTACTTTGTAGTAATTTTTCAAATTATTTCTGAGACGTCCCATTTACAATAGTTATGATTTCTTCAACACTTCACAGTCCTCTGTGAAGAAGTTGATGTAAAATGTTGGGTCAAAAAATTATACTGCCATTTTTATTATGTCTCCTAGTATGCCCAGAAGTTTCAGAACTTTTGAATGTTAGCTTTCAGTACTTTGTGTGAAAGATAGTTACAGATGCTTCACTCCTCTATCCAATATCCACCCGTTTTGAAATTATGTTTGGTGTTCTGATTCCTAATTTGTCCATTGTGTAGCTCTGAGTTAATTGCCTTTTCAGATGTTCCTGCTCCTCAGAAATTTTCTACTGGCTCTTTTTAGGCTTACTCAGCATGTCCAAATATTTGATTTGATTATCAAAATTCTCTACCCTTCAATTAACAAAGAAAAAGTCTTTTTTGGGTGCTCTGAAGTGTTCTGAAGGAGCATCTTCCCATTTGCTTTATAAAGAGCGCATTCACCTGTATGAGGTACTTTGATTTCTCACGGGCCAACTATTTGCACCATAGAGTTGATGGTTTGAGTATGACAAATGACCACTCTGTTAGGGTGCCTCCTTCAATCCTCTGTGAATTAGGATTTAAACATCATTTTCCTCCAGTGGAGTATGTGATGCTGTGCTAATCCATAGTTGTGGATAAGCAGTTGCAACTGAAGAAAAGAATGGATATTTACTTGTAATAGGAAGCAAAGTCTGTGCTTCTACTGTTCTTTGAATTCTTAATAAAATACTGAGTCCAAAGAAGGAGTGAATAGAACAGAGGCAGCAAATGGCATCATATCTCCTTTTATTTCCTTGATTTTATGCATATAAGAGACAAATGGACAGATTAACTCTTCAGCAGGGAGTGCTATTGTCCCCTAAACTATATCAAATGACACATTAATAGGAAAATACACATATCAGGTTGTTGCTATTGCATTGTTTTCCATTTCAGTTGGATGCATGATGATAATTCTGTGAATAGAAAAATAGTGTACAAATAGTACACTACAAATAGAGTAAAAAAAAACACATTCAAAATTAGATCCCCATTTTGTGATAAGATTTGCAGGGACAATATTGCATGCAGGTGAAATACTCTGGGATTAAATCCCGAGATGATCACGTCTTTGCCATTAGAAGTATCATGCAGTGTCATGAGATTCAGTGCTGGGAAAGGGGAGTGCAAAGCTCACGTTTTAGCTAAAATAAGCAAAATGTTGAGGGATTTTTGTATCAGTTTAGTCTTTTCAAGTCATCGGTATTTAAATGGAATGTGTTTTATTCTCAGCAGTTGTAAAGGCGAAGGAACTTAGAAATACGGAGAGTTTTGTTATAGCCACGTTTTGTGTTAAAAGTCTATTACACATATCTTGGTTGCATTGTGTAGCACAGATCTAGACCTCTAGTCTGAATTTTCATTTGTGGTTGAATTTATGTAATGTGTTCTGCCTTGTCACAGTCACAGACAGCTGAAGTAAATCCATATTAAAAGAAAATAGAAGCAATACTTGATTTTTGTTTGTTTTTCATACTACTGCTGGCGGGCTTTACCTCTTCCTCTATTCTTAGGAAAATTAATTTGATCTTCAGATCAGTTCCCAGTCTAGGTCCTTACATTTGAACTTACATTTCATAGGAGTTTTCCTGCATCTGAAACAAATGTCTAGAGAACCAGAAACTTCGTCTAAAATTCTTCTCTAGGAGTGGTATTTGGCAACAGGGCATGAAAGGCAAGCTGGTGCTTTTGCTTTAGAACTCAGAAGTAGTGCTGGACTGTGAAAGTAGTGAGACAAAACTTTAGGTTGGGTTAAGGGTTAGTTTAAATACCAAGAACAGTATAGAGAAGTGTAGTAGTGAGAAGATACTATTATGTTTTGTGAAGTACTTTGAAAATTAACAGTCCACAGCTTGCATAATGTCTGTACGTACCGCCCATGCTTCAAGCAATGGTTCAGAATGATTTTCATGTAGTACTGAATAGGGGATTCTTTGCATTCACTAAACCTCTTACCTAGAAGTCTTTCCCTCTGTTCTGAATGCCTACCTGTATTCCCAGTCTCCTGAATTGAGGAGGTAAGTACCCAAATCCCAGGAAAGAAGGAAAAAGTTCAAACCTGTGGAAGAATAGACTGATCAAGGATTCAGCACAGTGTGACTGAGAATGGGGACTGGTGGAGAGCAGGGATAAGTAAGTAAAATTATGACTGGTTAATGATTTGAGGAAAGGGTATATCTTTACATTCAGAGGCAATTATTTGAAATATGCTGCAGTTTCTTTGCACACAGGAAACATCCAAGTTAAAATTGAGTTAATCTCAACAAATGTATTTTTACTGAGTATCTCAGTCAAGACATATTTAGAATTCAGTTGCATAGTTCTACAATTCTAGTATAGTTTACAAAAATAGTACTCAATAGATATGTATATTGTTCCAGATTTATGTATCAAATGAGCAGGTAAGTGCTGTTATATGTTTCCCTTCATATTTCTTATATGAGACACTGATGAGTTGTCTATGAAATAGTTTATAAGCTATGTTTAGTACTATTACTTTTTTATCTTTTAGGAGGCTTACCGGGAGGAGCAACTGACTTACAGACTAATGAGACAGTCTCAACAGGAGCAGAGGATTGCTGTTCAACTCATGCATGTTCGACATGAAAAAGAGGTGTTAAGGCAAAACAGAGTTTTCAGGGAAAAACAATATGAAGAAAGACGACTCAGAGAGTTCCAGGAAGCTCTTGACAGAGAAGCGGTAAAAGATTGTATGCTCTCTGAATTGCTGTAGGACTGTTACAGCACCATTCCTGATTAATGTATTGCTTTTATCTAGGTTTAGTTACAACTAAGTTAATAAGGGGTAAAACCGAACAACTTAAAGCCTAACTCTAATCTTTTCCTCCAAACTAATTTTGACTTTGTAGGGAAGTATCTCTGTGTGCTGAGGTTAAAAGGCACAGTCTTGTAGAGGCAAAATGATGAAAGGCAGTGATATAAAATTGTGTTTCAAGAATCATGTTTTCACTTTTAGATATAATCTGTTAACATCCATTTTTGACAGCTGCTGGAGGAGTTTCACTTATCAGTACTGATTTTTACCCGGGATCTTGGAGTTGGTTAATGAATTAAAAGAATTCATAATCCTGTGGCAAACTGCCAGGTGCTATGCCCATAGCAGGCTATCCATAATGTGGCGGTAGCAATCTTACTTTGCTCCTGCCAAAAACAATTAGCACCTCAAAATCTTCCAACACAGCTGGAGTCCTGTGTAAGCAGTAGCTGTAGCTATTGATTACAACATCTCTTTCAGTATGCTTTTGGCCCAAAGAAACACACCATCGCAGGAACTGCTGATAATTTTCTACTGTGACCAGAGGTCTTTCTGAAAGATCAAACAGCATCAGTAACATAAAATTATTTGCAGATCAGAATCTTGTAAATTAAATTACTTGTCACATATTCTAAATGAGGATTTCATTGTGGATTTCACTGCAACTAAGTCTTTGCCAATGCATCTATATAGTTGTTCCTCAGGAAGAATTGACAGCATCATTTCATGTTTCACTGTCACCCAAGCACTGAATATGTTCTTAATCTGTTTTTCATGAAAGAATTAATATATTTCTTCTTTATTTCATTACATTTTCATGGTTAGAAAGCAAACTGGAACTTGTAAAATGAATAGAAATTTTTAGATTTCTGTATGCGTTAATCTGCTTCCTGGCTATCCAGCTCTGGTGAGAATCTAGCTGGTCTCATTTCTTGAGTTAAATGAGCAAGTTCATTTTTGTTTCTAGGATTGTGCACTTCTGCACTTTCATTTTCTTTGCAATTTTAAATTTACTCTTTCAAAAAATTCTAGGCTCTGGCGAAACAAGAAAAAATTGATTATGAAGAAGAAATTATCAAACAAAAAGAACGTCATGAGAAAATTGCCATTGAAAGAGCTCAGGCTCGTTATAGAAAGCATTATTCTATGTGTTGGGAAGTTATCGACCAAATAATTGATTTGTCAACAAAAGTAGGAGAATATCGTATACTGACAAACAAGTGAGTATGGTAGTTTTCAGGCAAAACCAATCACTGTTAGGTAACTATTAGGCTTCATTATTCACACTGGTTTAAGCACCAGAAACATATCATGTTAGATTCTTAGATATCTTACAGGACAGCTCCAATTCGTTTGCATGGGAAAGCAGTGATATTAAGTTCACTGATGTGCAATACCGAGTGAACTCATGCTAAAGCCTTACCATAATTTATTCAAAACTCAGCTAAATTCAGTCCTTAGGAGACTAGTTCTACTGCTTGTGGACTACTGACTTCTCTTTTTATGAACAATTCCTTAGTTTAAAAGTTAAAAACTGAGTGGTACTGATCTCATTCTAGATTTCTCCTCTAGCTGAAAGCTTCCTCAGTATGATAGAAAGAATTTCCTAAGATATATCAACTCGCCTGGACTGTCCCAAGAGTAGCAACTCAGTCCAAAATCTTTCAAGTCTTATATGCTGTGATTCCCTTTTCTGATGTGCCCTAATTGCACAGGGTTTCTGAGAAAGTCTTAAAAAGGCAGTAACTTCCAAGTACCTGTGCTGTAGGAGGAACACAGAACACAGAGTGGGGCATTGTTGCTGTTGTTCTTCCATCAGTATTCAGCAATTAGACTATGGGGTAAGGTTTACAGCATTAGAAAGTATGCCAGAATCTCCATTGCCTTTTGGTGTAATTGTGTGTTAAAATAATACAGCTGTAACTGTATGAAATATATGTAATATAAAATTTAGGCCGAGTAGGTACTTGGTAACATAGTCAGTGACTTGATTTTATCAAGTCAGACTTGATAAAATAGTTTAGTGATGATTTGATGATTTCTTTGTCTGACAGTTATGGTTCCAGTGCAAGCTACTGTCACATTTGCTTGTACTGAATGGTGCGTGGCAATATGTACAGATATCTGAAATATCTTTCCAAAATATGCATATCAAGGTTGTATCTTTATTTAGAGCTACTACAGGTATGTTTTGCCTGTGTTTCTGTGCACTTCATTGTGCAGGATACATACAATGTATATTCAATTATTTTTGAAAAGCATGCACAGAGTTAATTTAATGCTATGACACTTAACTATCTGCAATCATTACCAATAAAAAGAAAGTCCAAATTGATGTAATCTTAAGAAATAATAGAAACCTTCATTTTGAGCATATTTAGCAGCTGTAGAATTCTAATGTGACGTGTCTGTTTGCATTTAGCTTGCTGCTATATGCAGTTTGTCTGTTTTCGTATGAATACTTTTCCTTTCTAAAAGAAAAAAAGAAAAGAAAAGGTTTAATTGCTCATATGACCCTGAATTAATTTTAGCTTCCAGGAAAAAAATTGTATAGATTTTTGGTGAGTGGAGGCCTTACCCTGCAAAAGGGAAGAATATTTGGAGCAGGCAAAAATAGCTATAGCAAAACAGTTACTACACAGCTATGCCAGCCAAATACTGTGTGATGACATATTTGTGAAAATACTGAAGCTTACAAGTGCCTACTCCTGTCATATAAGTAACCAAGAAGCAGTAATAATTATAGAAAGCGTTGCAAATAATATCTAGTTTAGCATGTTCTTGTTTCATGGTTGTGAAATTTGGGTCTACTGTTCTCAAATATCTAACTCCTTTAATTTTTTATTTTGAACTCATTCTTTTGCTTTTTATTCTGTAGCAAAATTCCATTGAAACTGATGTGTGATTGGAAGGAATTTTTTTTTAATGGAAAACCAATATATGAACAAGCCTCAATTCAACCTTTGCCAAATGAACCAAGCCCAGAACAACTTATAGAGCTGAATAAAATGAATCTTTTAGATGAAAAAGATTATGGTGACTACAAGGTACATCAAACTGATAAGACATAGTGGAATATAATACACCTTGATTTTTCATAGTCACAAAAATTTTGTTGTGATGTTTCATTTTTTTCTTTTACTGGTTTCTAATATAAAAATAAACATGCATTTTCTTTTCATTACATGAGGTTCTGTATGAAATATAAGGCTACATTTTATTTTAGTAGCACTGGAGAGCTGGTGCAGTTTTAAAACATTATTATAATTTTATTCTTGTATATAACACTGATTATATTTCTCTCTTGGGTTCTTAGGACCAACATATAAACTGCAATGCAATTAATATTTAGCTAATTGGAATTTGAAAGTGTAGTTAATGCTACCACATTTGAAAATGCAACAGAAAGTAGCCAGCAAAACCAAGTAAAATGAAATTCTATATGTTACAAAACCTGATAATCTTCATTTTGACAATTTTGAGTGAAAGCTTTCTGGCAAGATTTATTGGTTTGGGTGATTCATTTCTTTTAAGATAGCAACCTATTTATAAGGTCCTTGTTCAGACCATATCAACTCACGTAATAAATTTCATGATCGCTTTCTTTAGGTGAAAAAAAGCATGTATATGTGAGATCAACAAGGAGGACATATGGGACAGACAGGCAGGAAACAGTTACTGGGAAGCACTAGTGAAAAATGAAGTTTTTCAGTCATATTATTGTTTACAATACCAAGCTGTGGTAGTCTTCTCTAGATGTAAGGGTGCTGAAGGTCATAAACATTTAATGACACTTTTAAAGCCTTTTTTTCGCTATCAGTCTTTCAAATGCACATTCATATAAATTTTTTTTTTCAAGAAGTTGTTAGTCTTACACCTTTCTGCATCAGTATTCCCCAGAAGCTTGTACCATATAATATGTAAAATTGTTGGCCCCAATTCGTGCTTATGTCTTCTAAAAATAAAAGTGAACAGCTACTACCTTCAAAGTATTATTTCTAGATAAAAGTGTATTGGCATGGCATGCTGGCAAAGTTTATGCTGATTTTCTTAAGCCTGGAGAAAAAAAGTCCAGCATAGGCAATTTGGCATCTCTTAAGAATAACGAGCTTACATTAGGAATATTGACTATAAGTGTCAGATATACTTGATAAAATACAAGAACAAAATACAGTCCTTTGCACATTCCACATTAGATTGAGCTTGAATATATTTGGAAATTGATGAAGGAAACCGCATCATCAGTTGTGGCTAATCACTTAATGAACCAGTGGAATCACCCAAAACAAGCGTAACAGTAGGCACTACTCAAAATACCAAATAATTTCAAGTTTTGGTTGAGTGTGCTGACCAGGAGATATATAACTCTGATCTGGATAAGTGAAAACTTTTTTCTGACAGGTAAGCTACTTTTAACTCAAAACAGGTACAGTCTAGCAACCTTGTGATTAAGATAGCAAGAAATCTGAAGGGTGAGTACCTCAAATGTGGAGCCCATTCCGTATGGAATTCATTTTTCCTACAGGTCTGATAGAATTTGGAACAACTGATCCATCTCCACTTATGTGTTTAAGGAAGAATAGTTCAGATAGGACAAAGATTTGATTTTTTTTTTAAGTATGTCTTTTCAATTACATATTAAGAAGTATGTTTTCATTATTAGAGAGGGGATATTGTGCAACTCAAAATGATTTTTTTACTTTGATTTTACTAATTAAAAATAGGGGATGTTTTCATTTAGAGTGATAATAAGTTACATTGTGTTAGTCTATCTAATGGACATTGTTCAAAGTCAGCACTGATTAAATTTTGTTAGTAGAATGTGTGCTGTGGCAATGTGTCATTCATGACAGTAATGTCAGAAAAAGGTTGCTTGTTCTACCTGGAACATGATTTTGAAGCATTAGCCTTCAGTAGAACTTAGAATGAAACTGGTTGCTTCTGTTGATGGTGATTAAATATTTAATTTATAGAATGATACAGTGGTTAAGTTGAAAGGGATGTGTATGTCATTTAGTTCAACGTCTGTGCTTAAAACAGGGCCAACTTCTGAGTCAGATAAAATTACTCAGCATCTTGTCTAGTCAGCTTTCAAATAATTCCAAGGATGGAGATTCCACAGACTGTCTGTGCAACTTGTTCCTCTGCTTAACCACTCTCATTGTGAACATATTTTTTCTTCATTATTTTTCCTAGTTGGAATTTCTCATGCTGAAACATTTGACTTTGCCTCTCAACGCTTTATTATGCACCCCATGTGAGGTGACAAGTTAGAATCTGATTGGGTTATTACTAGTCCACATATCTTCCAAACAGCTGTTTAGTAGCCTGCAACCAAATAATAAGTAATACAGGACTAGTATTCTGCATACTAAAATATTCTCTTTTCCCTTCTCATAGCATAAACTGCACACTAGGACTTTCCTAGTGTTACAAGATCCAGTACTGGTAGAGTATACAGTAGACTGGCAAAAGCACAATTTTGTGTTCGTTCTGACTACGTCCCTCCATTCTCATCGTTCTCCCAATGTGGTTGTCAGTAAGACTATCTTTACTAACAAAGCCTCATTGAGCTGTATACTGGTAACTCATACCACTGATAAATTTATATTGATCTCAGAGTAGGTGAACTGGAAGTTTCGACTCAGTATTTCCTTCCCTTAACATTTCTTGAAATGTATGGTGGTTTGTTTGTTTTGGGTTTGTTTTGTATTGTTGGTGTTGTTTTTTCTTCTCTGTTGAATGCATGTTAGGCAGACATATTTATTTGAAATCTTTGTCTGTAAAAAATTTTCAAAGATTTATGTATGATACTGGGCAATAGTTTTTTAGAATGCTGATTGCTAGGATCCTGACCTCTATCTTAAAAATCTGCTACTGATTCATTCTGTGGTACTAGTGAAATTACATTTCATGGTTTTGGAATTAAAAAGGTGATTCTAGCACTCTCTGAAAATGGTTGTAGGACTACGTGTCTCAACAAAGTATTAGTGAATATCAATAAATAGTTGATGATTATGACGTAATTATAACTTTTAACAAGGGTCTATTCAAAAAAATATTATTTAGTACTATTCAGATTTTGTTATTGTATATGTTTTTATTTATAAATACATGTATCTAAAAACATGAAAGACATGGCATATTGATAGATTATTTCATAATTTGTCATTTATACAGAGTATGACAGGGGAATGGTGCCCCACCAAAGACAACAGTGAAAACAAACCTCCTCTTAATAATAACATATTGGGTCATGTGCTTCATAGACTGATGGAAATTTTCTATCCTCCGAAACCCACATCTTCACCACCTGTGTTTCCTGCATTTCCTATCAAGGGATGTATTTTGGGGAAACATTTTAGTGGAAAAACTACCTGTGTAAAGTTTCTTGAAAAAGGTAGAGGTTGTTTTTTGTCTTTTGCCTAAAATTCTTTAAAATGCTTATTTGTGTTAAAATCCCACTCTTACAATGAAAATAATTTGGGCAAATCCTTGCATTACTAATCCTTGAACCTCAAATGCATCTGTATTTTTGCAGGTGTTGGTTCCAAGTCGTTCATTTATTATCTTCCCAAATAAGATTAAAAACAGCTGAGCTTGAATAGTGTTAATATAGTATTCTGCATTGAGATTTTAAAAATGCTTTTTGGCAAACTTCTCTGAGGATGTTTGTTGTAGAAGAGACTAGCAAGATAGCTGTGATGGTGGATACACACTGTGCAGTGGTTTCAGAGAAGAAACAGTGGAAACAACTTATATCAAAAGCCCGAATGAAAGGAACAGTGCATTTCTTTGCATGTAATAATGGTGTCTTCCCGTCATTAATGTAATTGTCAGTAACAGTCTCTCTAGATTTATGCTCTGCTCAAACTGTAAAGTTATCCTAATTGTTTGTGTGTTAGTTTGCAATATTCAGGTACTATCTGTTGATACTCTGGTTCAGGAAGCCATCCAAGCTTCTCTTAAAAATGAGATGAAAAGCAAACACAATGTGATTCCACAGGAAGCAGAGGGTTCTGGGAAACAAAATGAGGTAAGCATCTTTGTTAATTTTAGGCTTGGCTCCCACAAGGAGGTGAGAGTAAAATATACAAGGTGGAAAGCATAATTGTTTCAATTTTGTACTCAGTTTAAAAAATTCTAAGTTTTGACTTACAAGACTTCAAGAGTCAACTTCAATTGACAGGCTTGTTTTTCCTGTAATGTGTGGTTTCCTAGTATGGCCAAACACAGGACACCTTTCTAATCCATTTCCTTTATTAAATGATACAAGGTCCAGAAAAACTTACCAAAATCACCACTGAAAGATCTAAAGAAACTCCAAACAGAAACATCTATCAGTGGAACCAAAGGTGTGTACTTATTTTATTTAGATATGTATATGTATATTTATAAAATCTAATTTTAATGCTTATCGTAATAGATTTCAATGGTAATTCCTCTTTCTTCTGTACATTTGAGGTAGTATCCATGACATCTGAGTTTTCACAGTAGTTTCCATTCTGAATTTCCTTTTTCTACACATTTGTACTGTCTGGGAGCAGCAAGTGCACGCTGCTCCATGAAGGAAGGTGAGCTAGGTTGCAAGGACAGTAGCAAAGCAGGAAGTGCCAAAATTCATCAACAAAGAGGTTAATGAGTGAAGTCAGGGACACTATCAGGTTCAGAGACATTGATCAGCATGAACCTCAGTCTGGTGATAACTCAGTCAAACCAGGAACTCAAGTTAGCAGGTGTGGATCAGGGTCAGAAACAAGGACATAGAATACAGGGTGAAGTCATGGCTGCTACACAGCGGTAACATACCACAGATGGGGTCCAGGATGAGACCTTCACCTTAAAAGCAGCTTCCAAAGGAAGGAAGGAAGGGCAAGCCCTCACCTCCTCTTGCTTTACCTTTCTTTTCAGTAGACCTTATCAACAAGTGAACCAATACTGGGCTCAGCCAACTAAACTCAGAATCACAGAATGATTGAGGGTGGAAGGGACCTCTGGATATCATCTAGTCCAATCCTCCTCCTGAAAGCAGGGTCGCTACTGCAGGTTCTTCTGGGCCATGTTCAGTTGGATGCTGAACATCTCCTAGGATGGAGACTCCATAACCTCACTGAGCAACATGTTCCAACCCTTACAGTTAAAATTGTTATGTTTAAATGGAATTTCCTGTGTTTCAATTTATGTCTGCTGCCTTTTGCCACTTTATTGGGCACCACTAAGAAGAATCTGGCTTCTTTACTCCCCCCCCATGCCCCAGGTATTTCTACACATTTATAAGGGCCTTCTCTTCTCCAGGCTGAACAGTCCCAGCTGTCTCAGCCTCCTCTTGTATGTCAGATACTCCAAGACCTTAGTATTCATCTGGGCCTTTCTCTGGACCTGCCCCAACACATCCGTGTCTTTCTTGCACTGGGGAGTCCTGAACTGGACACAGCATTCCAGATATGGTCTCACCAGGGTTGCATCTTCTTAATGTAGTCCAGGATGCTGTTTGCTTTCTTTGCTGCAGGGGCACATTGCTGGCTCATGGTCAACTTTTCCTGCAGGGCCTCCAGGCCCTTTTCTGCAAAGCAGCTGTCAAGACAGTTGGCCCCAATGTGGTGCTGAAGACATGGGAGCACTGAGCCTGCCACCTCACTGTAGAAGACTGTGAGGTTAGTAAGGCATGATTTCCCCTTCATACATCCATCCTGACAACTCCCAGTCATCTTCTTGCCCATAATATGCTTGGGAATGGTTTCCGTGCTTATTTGCTCTGTCACTTCCCAGGAATGAGATGAGGCTGGTGGGCTTGTACATCCCCAGTTTCTCCTTCTTGCTGTCCTTGAAAAGAGGAGTGACAGT